>Ga0058698_10000735_pt1 | contig 16755 bp, 8 predicted proteins | sample AgamicAsSfe_FD_67288 | JGI IMG/M metagenome (GOLD analysis project Ga0058698, IMG submission 67288) | Agave microbial communities from Guanajuato, Mexico - As.Sf.e | ecosystem: Host-associated > Plants > Phyllosphere > Phylloplane/Leaf | place: Guanajuato, Mexico | collected 2012-05-30
ATGGTGATGCCGGGCGTGCTTGCGGGCACAATCATCACGGATTGTTGGCGGTAGGTGTCCTTGTTGCTGGGGTCGGACTTGCCCATGACGATGTAGACTTCGCAGCGTGGGTCGCCGGCGCCGGAGGACCACCATTTCTGTGGAGGGAGGAGGCGGATGGTCAGCTTGACTTGGATTCACAGGTACTCCCAGAGATGCGAGTAGAGTAGCAGGACAGCAGGAATGGCACAACTCACCGACCCATTCAACACCCACTCCTTCCCATCCTGACTCCTCTCCATCCTCATCTCAATATTCGTCGCATCACTACTGCTCACATCCGGCTCCGTCATCAAAAACGCACTCCTCCACTCCCCCGCCAACAGCGGCTCCAAAAACGTCCTCTTCTGCTCCTCGGTCCCATACTTTGCAATAACCTCCATATTCCCCGTATCCGGCGCGCTGCAATTACACGCCTCGCTCGCCACCAGACTCCGTCCCAGCTGCTCCGCCATGAGGCCGTATTCCAGATTACTGAACCCCGCTCCCTCCTTGAAGTGCGCCACAGGCAGGAACATGTTCCACAGTCCCAGTTCGCGAGCGCGGCGTTTGAGGTCTTCGAGGATGGGCGGGTGTGCGGAGAAGCGGGTGGCGGTGTCGTTGCCGAGCATGGCGGCGAGGACGGGGTCGGCGGGGAGGCATTCCTCTTCGACGAAGCGCTCGACGAGATCGAGGGTGCGAAGGGCGCGGTCGGAGACGAAGGGGCGTGCGATGGCGGGGATGCGGGCGGAGACGGGGAGAGAGCGGTGGGGTTTGTCGGAGACGAGGAGTTTTTGGGAGGCTTCTGATTTGGAGACCATGATCTTTGTGGTGTTTGAGATACTGGTTGATGAGAGGCTGAGGATGTACCAATGGCATCGAAGTGGTGGTGGTTGCATTGGTCGCCTCTGTACCTCGCTTGGGCGGCGGAGCTGATGCCGAACCTCGGCAAAAGTGAGCGGTCCTTTTGGGTGTCCCCCCGCCAGGCAAAGCAAAAACACAAGCATCAAAGCATACATAAATATCATGACTATCGTGAAGTTCATGTAGATTGCTAGGAGCAATAGGAACAATACACTGACTATTATGTACAATTGGCCGCTTATATATCTCCTCATATTACAGCCGCCAACACCCTTATGCATCCACATCAACCAACCTCCTCGCTTCATAACTCTTCTTAGCCTCCGCCAACAGAGTCTGGAAATCCCCGCTCGTCTCACACATCTCCTTGAACCATCTCTGCTTTACCGGCTTCTGCTCCGTCTTGACATCCGACTCATCAACCACATCCTCCACCTTTGCCGCAACAGCACCAGTTTCAGACGCCGCAACCTCTTGTGGAGTGCCCTCTGTATCTGGCGCCTTAGCCTTGTCTTTGCTGCTCGGCGACTCGACCTGAGTAGCGTCGCTATCAGACGGCTGTGATTGTGCGTCATCGTCGTCGTCGTCTATGGGCTTTAGGAGCTCCCAGGGACTGCCCATCTCGACGACCTCGCCACGCTCCATTACAATCACCTTGTCACTTTCTATGACAGTGGCGAGTCTATGAGCAATTGTGATGATGGTCTGGTCATTCAACTCTCGAATCGTGTCTTGGATCTTCGAATCTGTAGCGTAGTCGATACTGGCAGTAGCTTCGTCCATGAGCAAAACCTTCGGCGCTTTGAGTAGCGCGCGAGCGAGACAGAGTAGTTGTCGTTGACCTTGCGACAGATTGTTGCCAGATTCCGAGATGGGTGAGAGGAGGTTGAGAAAGATGTTCTTGTTTTCGTGGCCGGCCAATGTGGCGGGTGTTTCGGCGCCGGAACCGGCTTCAATGTTGTCGACGTCAACGACATCTAGGTTCGAATTTTGAGCTGGATTGCGGCGGTCATCTGTGTCATCCGTGTCGACTGGCAGAGCAATTGTAGGAGCGCCAGCTGAAGTGTTAGGTCGTGAGGTATTCAAGCTGGAGCCGATGAGCTGAACACGTCGCAGAGCAGTGTAAATCTCCTCGTCAGTAAAGAGGCTGAAAGGATCCAGATTACTGCGAATAGTGCCGGAGAACAATGTAGGATCTTGCGGCACCATGACAATGTTCTCACGTAGATCTTGGAGACCGATGGTGCTGATATCAATGCCATCAATGATAATCTTGCCCGACTCTGCTTCGAGAGCACGGAAGAGAGCGAGAGCTAGAGATGACTTTCCTGCACCAGTTCGACCAACAACACCAATCTTCTCGCACGGATTGATCTTGAATGTAAGGTCTTTCAGTACGAGGTCGAGCTCCTTCTTGTATCGTGTAGAGTATCCTGCAAATTCTACAACACCTTTGCTCGGCCAATCATGTGAAGGACGACTGTTAGGGATAATTGCAGCGGCTTCTTGCGGAACGTCAAGGTATTCTTTGACACGCTCGACTGAATTCATATTCTGTTCGTTGCTGGCGTAAAGTCTTACGAACCAGAGTACGTTCTCAGTGAAGCTCACAGCATATGTCAAAGCCAGACCAGCCGCCCCAGCATCGATACGACCAATGCTGGTAATGACAAACACACCAGAAAAGAAAGAGACTAGAGCTCCAGCAACATCAACACGGAAAGCCAGCCATCTGTTGGCAGCCCACAAGTAGATGAACGGTCTATTGTGCGTGTTGACTTTGTCAAGGTTTTCTCGGATGTAACGTCTCTCATCACCATATGCTCGGATTGTAGTCATTCCGGAGAGTGTTTCTCCGAACTGTTGATACAACGGACTTCGCTGAACAGATTCCAGGCGCTTCAAATCCCGAGAAGAGTCAATGTAGAATCGTCCGATGAGGAAGTATAGAATGGAAATGAAAAGGCCGGCGATGAGGAAGCCAGGCGTGATAACAGAGATGAGGATGATGATAGTGATAATCGAGGCACCACAGTGCAGGAACCCAAGTGCAACAGGAGCGACTTCTTGGTCAATGTTTTCAAGATCTTTGCTGAAGCGGTTCATGATCTGTCCAAGCGGAGTACTGTCGAAGAAACTCAGCTTGGCGCGACTGATAGACTCTATCAGGCGGGTATGAATGAGTTTCGATGCTACGAGAGAACCCCAGAACAATACTGCTGATTGCCAGAAGGTGACAATCATGCAGATCAAGGCCAAGACGGCGTAAACAGTAAGGTAGTAAGCCGCATCGACAGACTGTACGCTCGCGACTACAAAGTCGCTGGCTGGCGTTTGGACGACTGGCATATTGTACGAGCATGACCCTCGTGTTACGCAAGTAGACCAGCTTCCAGTGGTTGGTAGATAAGCAAGAGATGATGAATTTGTAGCCAGAGTCGGTGGCCGGTAGTCCTCTGTAGCGTAAGCATTTGCCCACTCTCGAATCCAGATGTTCGTGGACACGGTCGTCAACTGTTGAGCGACAAAGACAAGCGCCACCCCTGCGTAGAAGAGTGGACCTCCCATTGACCTTAAATACATCAGCATTATGCTGAATTTGACGGCACCCTCAGCTTTGCCTTCACTCAAAGCTTGCGCGCTTGGTGAGGCGGTTGCCTTGGCTGGACCAGATGTTGGGACATCAAACTTGTCTGTCGCTTGATTGCCATCTAATGCGGCACTAACGCTCGGCCCAAGCTCATTTGCAGCCTCTGAGGCCATGAGGTCAAGTGCTGTAGTTGAGGGAACCCGTGACGGAGCTCGCGATGGTTGAACTGATTTCGAAAGATCTGCCCCAAGCTTGCCTGAGTCAATAATATCGTCAACAGATCCTTGCGCGACAACCTTTCCGTTGTCCATGAGCACTGCAAACTGCGCTTCTGGCAAGCAGAGTGACACGTTATGCGTGACTAGTATGCAAGTCCGATCATTCATAAGAGGGCCCATGAGAGCATTATCAAAGATATGCTTGGCTGTATGCGAGTCGACAGCACTGAGGATATCGTCCAGCAGAACGTGTCGTGCGTTGCAGTAGATGGCACGCGCCAGGGACACACGCTGCTTCTGTCCACCACTCAATGTCACACCCTTGTCTCCAACTAGAGTCTCGCCACCGTTATCGAGAATCTCAAAATCTTTCTCAAGAGAGCATGCTGCGACGACTTCCTTGTAGCGCTTGCCATCCCAAGGACTCGCAAAAACGATGTTATCCTTGATAGAAGCATTTGCTAGCCAGGCTTGTTGTGCGCAATACGCTGTGCACTCTAACAAACCGGTTCGTGGATCCTTCTTCAAGTCCTCACGACTGCGTCCACCAGGAAGGTACACTTTGCCCTCAAGCAATGTCATCTCACCAAGCAAGGCCATGAGCAGGGACGTCTTACCACTACCTGTAGGACCGGCGATGACGTTCAGCTGCCCGACTTCGAACTTCATGTTCAGGTCTGACAGCTGGAAAGAAGAGTTTTCTTCCTCTTCAACACTCGCCAGAGATCCCCATGTGAAACTGCCATTCTCGAAGCCAATCATAGGCTCGCCACCCCGGACTTCAGGATGCTTCAATTGTTTGTACTTTCCAGTCTCCTCTTCCAGCAAGAACTCCTCGACACGATCGACCGACACCTTCGTTTCCTGGACGTGCGCAATCATATCGGCAATATAGTCCAGAGGAATTTTCAGAATCGTGAAGAGTGACAAAGCAGTGAATGCTATGGATGGCTTAAGCGATTTACCCTCAACCAGTGTGTAGAGGGCAAATGACAGGAATGTGATGACTAGCGAGGAACCACTCCAGATTGTCGACGCGAACGACCACAGTATAAAGCGATTCCGAAGTGCTAGAAGCTCTGCCTTCCGCTTGACGTCGACCTCAGCCATGAAGCGCTGTTCCCAGGCGAAATATTTGATGATGCGGATGTTAGTCAGAACCTCGTTAGTGGAGTGAATGCGAGCATCAGTAGCTGCCAGGATCTTCTTCTGATACGATGCGAAAGACGTCGCAATGAAGATGTTGATCGGAAACAAGCCAACCATTGTGACCAGTCCTCCGACGAAGCTCCAACCGATCGTTTTATACAGTAAGACAAGACATACAACCAGTTGAACAGGTGCACTCGCCCACAAGAAATGTAAGTATGCACTGATCTCGCTGACTTTGAACGAGTCCACAGCCATCAAATTAATGATCGCACCAGAGCTGACCTGCTCTGCGTCCTCCTGAGCTTGCTTCAGGTCTTCCGCTTTTTGTTGCTTATCAGTCTTTGGCTCATCTTCGTCCTCCTTGCCGCCAAAGAGTCTTTGCCACAATGATCGTTTTCCCGTCGGCTTGGCAGTGGCTTCCTTGCCCAAAACCTTTTCGTCAGCGTTCGCGGCTGCTTTGCGCTTCAAGGCCTTCGCGTAGATCTCGCCGATGATAACCGCACGAAGCTGGATGCAAAGGTGGCGACCGGTCCAAAGTGCTTGTCCATCTGCCAGCGCCGCCAAGACTCCGGACACGAAAAGCAGGATGACAAAAAACCAAGCACTGCTCGCTGGTGTGCCCGAGGGATCTTCCACGTACTCGAGGATCTTTTGGAGTAGCAACGGCGGTGCAAATGTCAGCACTCCTCCGACCGCACCCCACGCTGCTTGTATGATTAGGGGACCTTTGAAGTGCTTGAGCAGGTGCCATGCCAGAGCATTAGTCTTCTTCACCTGCCTGTAGTTTGCGAGCACAATAGCTGCCTTATCCGACGGAGCAAGATTCCACACGTCTGCCAATTCTATCGTCTTGTTATAGCCTTGCCACACGATGGGATCGACCCAGGAGAAAGTGGCCAACGAGAAAACACTTGCCTGTGGTTCTCTGGCAGGCGGGATCTCGCCTTCATACTCAAGCTCAATCGTGCGATTGCCCTTGCGCGTGCCAAGTGCAATTACCAGCAGCAAGCTGTTGAGTACAAAGTAGGCGATCATAAGTGACTGTGACTGTTTCGAAGGTGGATGAATGATGTAGGATCGCAGGAGGAGGACGACAAAGACCCAGTTTCCGTACAGGCAGGCTGTATGGGTCCACAGTCCAGGCATGGTCAATCTTTGAGAACTCGAGGTAACCAGACGAGCTAGTGTGAATGCCGAGATGTACGCCCAAGTGGCCACTCCAGCGATCGCCGCAACCTTTCCATCCGCGCCCCAGGAGTCCAATAACAGCGCTGCAGCATTGATGGCGAGGATACCCAACGATGCCGATACCTCCACAAAGACCATCAGCCATTCGAACCTCGGCTTGTCTTCCTCCACATATGTCGTCCGATTGATCTGACTCTGTGTGGGATGTAGTGCCAGCTGAGCATTGCGGTCAATCTCCTCGTCTATAGGGTCTTCTTCCTCTGACGCTTGCGTGCCTGGCGGAGGCATGCGGATGTCCCAGACATGGTGCCAATTGTTTAGAAGTTGATAGGAAAAGTAATATCTCGAGCTTGTTGCATGTCGCACTATCCGTAAAACGAGGAAGAACAGTGATGTGCCACAAAGGATCAGCGGGAATAGTGTCTGCAGATAGCTTGGAAAGTTAGTTGCGCCCAAGCTGAAAGATGGCGAGTAAGATGCGCTTACTCATGCTGGAAGCAGGTGCTGAAGTCGTCAGTCTGCCAGAGAGGCTCATGACATCGCGCGAACATTGTGAAGGAGGAAGTAGAATGCTGCACTCGAGTCCTTCATAGATCTTTAATGGGTCCTGGTGGCTGGGAGAAATGTCGCTGTTTCTGCGCACGAAACTCGAAGACGGAGGCGAGCAAAGGAAGCGTCGTCGGTCGACGTCCGCTGTGCAAAAGCCTAGTGAAAGGCAACTGCAAGGGTAGTAGTGCTTGAGGACAAGAAGACGACAGTGATGTGACACCCAGTGCGAATGCGAGGCCGCCAAAGGCCGTTCGAGATTCACGAATATACCGAGCTGATCTTCCATTGCTGCATAGGGCAGCATGTGACCTCGTGCTTTCAGATAACCGGCGACGACCTGCCTATTCAAGCTGATTGGACATCGAAGCGTTCAGGACCTGGTCAGGACCTGGATGGATTGAAATGTTACTACACTATGCCTAGAAAGATGTACGGGCTGGTCATTGTTGCGAAGACGCTCTGAAGCATACAAGACAATCAACAGCGTAATCGTCTTCAGCGGACTTTTCACGCGTGTGGTTGACAGATACAGATAGACCCACTCCAAGCATACCACCATGCCAGTTACTTATACTGAGCACATCCCTGACAAAGCTCAACGTAGCAAGCGCAAGAACCGACCTTGACTGGGTGGCGTACGTCCCTCCAATCCATCTCCGGCCGTGCTGGCTATCGCAACTCGCTCTCTCCAGAACCTCGCTTCTGCCTCAACTTCGCTGGTGTCATCATCATTCTCAACTTCCTCAACGGGATTCACAACACGCCTGACAGTGGACGTCCGCGCTTGTCGTGGCGACGCCATCAACGGGCGGCCGCCACTAACAACTGCGAAATCCTGCAGAGGTCGACTTGACGGCTGTGCCGGCGCACCGGCTTTCCCCGAGATCGGAGATCGTCTTTGAGATGGTATTGCTGGAGCTCCATTGAGCGGTGGTGCCAAGGAGGAACCCTGAAGCACTCTGGGCGTGAAGGATACCGCAAACGCCAGAAGTCGATCGGCTGCAGACGGAGTGGTCCTAACACGCACAGGGCTTGGTGATGGTGACGTCAAGTCGTCCAGTGCGAGACGTGCCAGCGTATCGTATGATAGGCGGACTCCAGTCTCGCCAGCACGGTCGCTGCTATCATTGACGTGTATGGACGCGGCGAAAGGATTTCTGTCATCACGCAAGCGATTGTCTGTTCTGCTCTCGATTCCAGTATCGATATTATCATCTTCGAAGGATGGGAAGCGCTGACTTTGTGACCATGATTGTCTGTCGCTTGCATTCTCCAGACCATGCAGGTTGAGCCTCTCTGCATCCGCTATGAGTTCGTCGAGAGGCGAGCGGTCGCTGTGACGGATCGCATAGCTTCTTGCAGTGTGCCGGAGACTGTCGCGGTCGTTTGAGCCAGGAGTAACTGACGTATTCGGTACCCAGTTCGGTGTAATTGTTCTTCGAGCATTGTCTTCAAGTAGAGCTGCCAAATTACCAGTTGTGGTGGCTCTTTCGAGTCCAGAACTTGGTCGAGTGCGTGGAATTGACAAGGGCGTGAATTCGCCAGGATCAGAAGAACCTCGTACCCTCCTGGATCGACCATATCGGGAAGAGCTTGGACCAAGGCGGGCATGACCAGTCTCCAGTGAGCGTTGCCTATTTTGTGCATCAGGGGCAGCACCATCTAGCTGCATATCTCGAATGCTGTTGAGATGCTGTACGAGGTTATTCGAGTACCGTGAAATCGGGCTGTCGTCCTTGTCCAGCACAGAGTCTCGCCGCATACCATACATCGACGATCCTTCAATTGGTGAGCCAGATACAGATATGTCAAGACTGTCGTTCGCAAGCATCTCCAGCTCGAGCTCGTCACGGTCGTCCATTGCAGCGGATGGAGAAGAGGCAATCAAGGTAGAATCGGTTAAGCTTTCATCGCGAGATCGTTCTGGTCCACGACGGAGTCGCATCTCAGGGACAGGCAGTGCGTATAGAGGTAATGATGGCTGTGATTGTTCTTTAGCAAAGACCATAGCGAGTGTGCGATGTGCACCATGATTGAGGAGGAAGTCGTCGAACTCAGTCTTCGTAACCCCGATGACGGAAGGCTGAAGTCGGAGCATGGTAGCTTGTTTGTGAAGTTTGATGATGATGCTGTGTATTTAGTAGATGAAGCTAGAACAAATATAGAACATACGCATACTGCTCCTTCCTCGTGAAGGAATTGCCAAACTTGCCAGGTCTCGCGATCGAGCCTGCCAGCCAACCACGCAGGAACGAAGACGATCCAGCACCACAGCACATCCAAATATCAGAAACGCATCGTACATCACAAACAAAAGCAATACTCTGGTCCCGTCGTGTATGGTGTATCTACTGACCATCCTCAGACGAGGAGAACTTCGCTATCTCCTCCATCAATCGATCAAGCGACTGTTCGAAGTCTCCAACGTTCCAAAATTCAAACTTTGGACAAGGCAGCGATGCGAAATAGGCTTCATGCTGTGCTTTATTGCGACCAGTGCCTGCTCCCGAGGTCTCACCAGAATCATAAGACTTTGCCCATCCGATGAAAGCGACGGATGTTGCGTGCATATCGCCGCCGGGAAGTATGCGATCTCCGTAACGCGATCGTTCTCTCACGTAGATCCCATCCATCCTGGTCTCGGGCGGAAGACGGACTAGAATTGCCACAGAGAATAGGGACTCGACGTTCATCTTCCACGAGTTGACAGACCCTGCAAGCACCCAGTCCTTGGACTACTGCAGGTCTCGCAGAAGATTGCTGTTTCGCAACTCAGGTTCGACTTTCCTTGTAAATGGAGGTATGGTATGCTCCCAATAGTACATATCGTTATCAAACAGGTCGCACTTCAGTCTCTTCGCAGAACCTTCACCAAGAGTGGAACAGCCACTACCTGAGGCACCGAAGAGGTTTATACGCATGATGATTCTGGCAAACGCTTTTGCACTTGTCCAGTTGCCCGAAGATCGGAGAATGGGGATGAGGCTTTCTGAGGAGGATGACTGAATGTACACGTGACATGCCGCATGAGACAGCACGCAATCTGATCGACGAGACCTTTTTGCCACCACGAAATACTATATAGTGAGGTAGGATGAGTTTGACCTTCTACCTCTAACCTCTACCTTACCTTCAGCAAGAGAACATCTTCCAACAAGTCACATTCACAATGACATCCACCATGACACAAACGCTGCCTTCAGTCCCATTCCATACCTCTTCTTCCTCCTCCAACCCCACCGGTGACGTCCAAGCCTCTCTCAACTTTTACAATCCACCAAGTGACCCTTCTGAAGCGCCGTACATGTATGTCGAAGACCCTCCAGCACGCCGTAACTACACCGATATCGCACGAACAGTAAACATCCAAGACGTGCGCACCTCATCCAAGACCTTCACCGACATCTCCGACCACGCATTCGCCTGCCTCCCAGGTCCCTACGCCACTCCGTCCAGCGTGTCTTGGGACAACGACGAAAGCATTAAAGATCACTACTATCCCACTGTTATTCAGCTACTCCAGCAGACTCTTGGCGCACGAGACATTGTAATCTTCGACCACACCCTGCGACGAGCATCGCCCACGTCCCCCCGCTTACCGGTCCTCCGTGTTCATATCGACCAGACCGCATCCTCTGCAGCCGCTCGCGTCCATCGACACTCATCCAGCGAGGAAGAAGCCACCGCCCGCCTCGCTGGCCGCTATCGCATCGTCAACGTATGGCGCCCCATCAATGGACCAGTAGAGACATCACCTTTAGCCTTTGCGGAAGCAGATTCCCTGAAAGCGGAGGACGTGGTGCCAATCGAGCATCGCTATCCCGATCGAACAGGCGAGACGGCAGGAATCAAACATAGCAAGGCGCAGCAGTGGTGGTATTGGAGTGGGATGACTGAGGAGGAACGGATATTGCTGTTGTGCTTTGATAGTGCGAGACAGGAGAAACGGGTGCCGCATACTGCTTTTGTGGACCCGAATGCTGAAGGGAAGAAAGCGAGGGAGAGTATTGAGGTCAGGGCGTTAGTGTTTGGATAGAAGGGCTAGCAATAAATTGCTACGGCACACTGCATAATAATTTCTTGGGCTTTGCAATGTGATTATACTAGTAAGAAGCCTACTCATTCATCGCTGCTCTTGCGTGAACACCTCAAGGTTCAGTCTTTCCACCCCAAGAAGAGCATAGAGATATTGCTCTTACATCTTACAATATCAACTCGTCCATGAAACACGGCTGAGACTTAGACAAAAGTTGTCGGACCGATAAAACACCGGTGAAACACTCCCGGGGGTTGTAACATTCTGATCCACGCTGTACCTTCTGTCACCGCCTCGCCATCCGGTCTCCTCTTCAAATCCCACTCAGTAGCACACTATCACTACAGCACGACACTGTACCAATAACGATATCATACTGCCTCGCCAATCTAGTTCAGATGCCGCTCTTCGTTGAGGATTTGGTCCGTTTGAGATCTAGCAGTTCATGGATCGGCCAAATCGATCGTACTTCTAGCGATGTCTCGTCACATACACCAGACCCCGTGAGAGACTATCATCAGCCAATACAAAAAGGCAGCAAGATATCGCATCAGGCGTTCAGAACATTCCTACGTACTGGTGTGCCACCCAGAGGCACCGTGCTTGTAGCATGGGTCATACTGCCATGGCAAGAAGATCTAGATCCAGTGCTCATCCGGGAGACCGAGCTAAATCTCGTCGATCGCTCACTGCTGGCCGGTGACATTGTCAAGAAAGATTTGGCGGATCCCATGAGCGGAACCGTCGTGGAAACAACAACAGTGACAAGTCTTATACAGCCTGCAGCGTGGCCGGTGGCAACATCACGACCTGTGGCACCGAACGATGGAGAGGACAAGTTTGGCAACTATTTACTGGAACCGGGGGATATGGTGCATGGTATTTCAACACAAGATCTGAGACCACCCGTCGACTTTGAGTCTGGGAGATTTGTCATATATAAAGGTTCGATTGGCAAAGTTGCGGAAAGCTGGGATGATGTCTACATACGGCTGGGGAATGGTAGCGTAGTCGCAGTGAGTGGCTCCAACGAGCTCGAGATCAGTGACCTCCGCGCTGAGGACGAAACACCAGTTGTTGGCGATTTCGTACGAACGAAGAAAGCAGTACTTCGAAGAGGGCGATGGATTTACGGGTCGTACGACGCCAACATTGAGCCTGCTGGATTTATTGCAGACACACGACCGACCTCGATCCAGGTAGACTGGCTGTTCACGCTGACAGACGCGGTAGGTCCAAGTCAACCGCCACCGTTCGAGCTTGATGCGGATGATCTTGCAAGCGGTCAAGTAATCAGCGTCGATCGGACGCATAGTCCACCATCAGCACGTGGCACGGACACAGTCAAGCTGGACATGGATGTCTGTGTGGGTGACACTGTTCGCTTTCGGGACATCATAAGCGCAGGGAGCAAATATAACTCAAGGAAAGCCCAAGCTGAGGACGCATCCGGTCTGCTACAGCGGCAAGACCGATCACAGTCTCTCGGCTACGACATCAACGTGTTCATGGTGGCATTGACACATACGACCGTGAAGGTGTTGTGGCAAGATCAGACTATCAGCACGTTACCTAGCATCAATCTGGTCCGGTACCTCGACATGATCGAGACCGGCGACATCTGGCCGGGAGACTTAGTGGCCACACATACAAACCCTGAGCCTGGTCAAGATGTGATTCAACCGAAGAGAGTCGGCATAGTGCAGCATGCAAATGCAAGCAGTCGTATAGCAAAGGTTCGCTGGTTCACAGATCCTCATGTCCTCTATACTACCTCAGAGCTGGACTCTGTACCCCTTTTGCCTGGATCGTACACAGGTGATCTCGGTGTGGGTGTCGAGGACGTGTCATTCTACGAGGTTGAGCCGATCCCAGGCTTAGAGCGGAGACTGGGAGATTTCGTATGTCTAGTACAAACCGATGCACAGCGTACGGAAAGTATCAGGCCGGAGCTAGAGAGCTATCACACGATCTTAGCCTCCAAGGCCTTGCTGGCAAATACACGAAACATGTTTGGCGAAATAATCGACCTCGGTCTCGACGGCCTTCTTACAGTCCGGTTGATCGGAGCTGAACCTGTTCGGGATATTAGAATCCCATGGGAAGGCAGCTTCATTGTTGCGAGTTCCGACGCGGAGGACGGTGCCTCTGATGCTATGGACTATGAGGACGAGTTTGACTACGGGATAGACAGTGACATTGAGTTATCCTCGGACGACGAATCAGAAGATGCGCGCCGTCCCTGGTTTGATGGAGATGGCAACATCATTGACGACGATGAAGGAGGATGGGAAACAGATGGCGAGGAGATCGTCAGCGAGGATGATGCAGACACATCTGACATTGCAGCGGCGCCGGCTGAGAACAATAAAGCGGTAAGCGCTGGTCAAGACGACGCAGCTGACGATATCGTCATGACCGAAGGTGTCAAAGAGGCCCAATCGACCTCGAGGCAATATCAATCGCACGACAGATCAACCTTCTCGTACGCAACGATGTTCTCAGCTAGCGAAGACGCGCCAGCGTCCTTTGCAGTGCTCGACACGGCGGTCCCATCAAACCATGCCTACTTCCACGAACAGTCTGCTTCTCTTTCCGGAGCACGTCTAAGGAGAATACAAAAGGAGCACGGCATCCTGCAATCGTCTCTTCCTGCCGGCTTGTATGTGAGGACTTTCGAATCGCGGCTAGACCTCCTTCGAGTGCTCATCCTGGGACCTCTCGACACGCCCTATGAGTACGCTCCCTTTGTGATCGACTTCTGGATGGATCCAGGCTTCCCTCACGAGCCACCTCGAGCATTCTTCCACTCATGGACGAATGGCAGCGGGCCCGTCAACCCCAACCTATACGAAGATGGCAAGATCTGCTTGTCTCTCCTGGGAACCTGGCCTGGTGACGACCACAACGATACATGGTCAGAGAAGAGTACTATTCTCCAAATTCTCGTCAGCCTGCTTGGGCTAGTCCTGGTGAAAGATCCATACTATAATGAGGCAGGCTATGAGTCGCGCGTGGGCACAGTCGAGGCCAAGATCCCAGCGGCGCTATATGCTGAACGGACATTCTTCAAAACTCGAGCGTTCATACATTATGCGCTGACTAAGGGTATCCAAGGGTTTGACGAGGAGCTGAGGCAACTATTCTATCGTCCACAGGCCTCAGCTGGTGAAACACCTCAACTTCTTCGACGGGCTTTGGCCGAAGCTATGCGACTTATTCGATATAGCGAGGATGAATCCATATCTGGCGCAGGTCCGAAGTTGAGTGCAGGAGCTCTGATTCCGCTGAAGAGGCAAGTCGATGCGCTGTGGGTGTTACTTGAGAAGGAAGACTGCGACTCGGCAGCGTTATTGCCTTCCCCATGTCGACAATAGAGACGCATAGCGGAAGTGCAAATGTACGCACGACCTTACTTGCTTAAGCTTCGTAACCAAGGACTAACGCCTGCTGAGCTATATGTAAGAACTACGCGATGGCCGTTGGCAGCGTGGCAGGATCAGCATGTTTCACTACCACAAACGGAGATCGGCAGGAACGATTCTGTGGCGTTCTCCCGCACTGGATGGTCGATCATCTAATGGCTCATGATTTTATCCTACAAAACAGCCAGGAATGCGTTGGGCATTATTGGATGAGGTTTTTTTCTCCTCCGAGAGACGGCACATTGGAGAACCGAGCTAAGCAGGGATCTATCGTGGCGGTCCAGCCCAGAATGTCGGTCTCAGGGCCAGTTTTGCCGCGTGGAGGCAGTGCCGCAAGGTCAAACGGCCTAAATAATGCAAGACGCCGTGTTTCCCACGCGAGATGACTATATGTGCTCAGATGCAGATGATAATGTTAGTAGTGCCGGGAAGAAGTAGCAGGGAGTTTACGTGTACAGTTGAGTGGTGTAAGGTATACTTTGGAGTTGCCAGACGATTCAGGACGCAGATTCTAGGCCTTTGCTTAACTCGACAGGCCGGGGAAAAGATCAGGGATCGGCAAGGACAGGATCACGATCACGATCACGTTCACTCCAATTTTCAGATTTTCTCCCCTTCTGAAACCTCGAGTCTCTAGAGCTTTCTCTCCTCGGCCGCTACCTGCTTCTCCCCTTGTCCTCGACCACAGTGTTTGTGTGAACTCCCGGCCATACGACAAGGGCTCTCCTGCTGTGGTCCAAGATTGAATATTTGTTGGTACGGTGCGGAGCTGACACCCCGGCTGGCATCCCGTCTTTTTCCCAGTCGCAATCGCAAGCGCAATCGCAATCGCATTATTGCTCGCTGCGGTTCACACATATTTCTCCCACTTCAGCGCAGCTCATCTGTGCATACCTTCTCGCCTCAATCCCTCTTCCTCTCCGAGCCGCCTTCCTCTAGGATTCGATACCACGACATACACAGCGCGAGCCTTTGACGCACTTTCCAACTATTGCTCACCTCCAGTCTCTCGTTTAGCCATCTTGTTCCGACTATTCGACGCTCATTATCGCATAGATCAACTTTTGCCTTTTATCTAGCGAACTCGCAATCAAGCTGCGACAGCTACATCTGATCTACTATATTACTGGTCATATTGTCAGGACATTGACTCGACTTGAATTTACCACAACAAGCGTGGCAGAGAGCCGAACTCTCTACCTACAATGAGCGCGTTCGACTTTTCAGCTCTGCCTGAACGCGTGCTCAATTACAAAAGCAGCAAGGACTCACTAATTGTGCCACAAGTCGTCAAAGCTGGCTCAGGATCCTCGCCTGGTGTACTATCCCCTGGTACTGAGAATGACTTCTTCCTAAGCACATCGGCTGCTGCCAGTGCTTCTTCAGCCGGCGGATTCTCCCCTGGTGTGCAGGAATACAACTTATTGGGCAGCACTGCTAGCCCACTACCACCATCGCAATTAGCAGGATCAATTCCACTTTTCTCACCATCGGAAGGTTTATATCCACAACAGCAGCTTCCCACGACTATTGCGACGGCAGAGACGAGAGCCGGACGACGAAGCTCGGTATTCGACAGCTTGAATTACAGTATGGAATATCCACTACCAACTCCGCCTGACTGTGATGTACACCAATTACGACTGCCCTCCTTTGAGCTTCTCGGTATCGCAAACCCTCACCCGGACGACTTTGAACAAATTGAGGAGAGAAGACTTCTCGACAAGCGACTCATCGAAGCCATCCTACCGGACACAGTTACGGCTGCACCATCATTCCAGATCCGACCAAGCCTGCGTAAAGCGAGTATTAGAGATCTTGGCTTAGGCAGTATGCCCGCACCATCTCTTGGTCCGGCTATTGAAATCGAGCGACCCGCATTTCTACCTGTAACGCCTTGTTCGCCAAGACCCTCTCTTTCACCACCTGATGATGTGTTGACACCACCGGACGATTTCAACGATATGAAAGTAGAGCTTCCTTGGAGAGTGCCACTTGATCAGATGAGCTCCGGTGTAGCAGCTGGTGCCAGGGGAAGTTCTGGTCGTGGTGGGCAGTCCACGGCAGGACAAGCAGAATCAAGCGGTGCAAGTGGTACGTCAGCCACAAGAGCGAATGACGAGGGTGATAGTGCAGAAGTCGAAGATTCGCCGGCATGGCTCGAGGATGCCATTGCCAATATAAGTAAGTCATGCTTGTTTCTCCTCCACTCCTAAGATATATCATATGTGTGCCTTGAAAGCAAGAACACGCCAATTCCAGTCACTATCACTGAACAGTACAGCTCTTGTTTCGTGTCTGACACCGTCAAAAGTGCAAGATACTGCCATTGCCTTGCTCTGGCCTAGAAGATTGTTCTAACCAAGTATCCTCGATCCAGTATCCAGTATTAATACACCAACACTAAGGGGTCGCGCTTTGCAAGTCCTCTCGCATGCACTGCCGTCTCCATCACTGCCGGGGCATGCATTCCCGCAGATCATTGATCGCATTCGAGTACACTCTCCGTCCACATCGACAACCTGGGTCAACCTACTGCACGCCGTGCCTGGACGTTTCAACCTCGCTGACCTCCCCACAACACCACCTGCCACACCGGGCATGCCACTGGGTGGAGGCGACGACTACTTCACCACCAAAGTCTTCGCATCTGCCGTTACAGCTGTCGACTACGACTCGACAAATATCGGCAGCCCAACCGCCATTCGCCCCCAC
>Ga0058698_10000737_pt1 | contig 16715 bp, 18 predicted proteins | sample AgamicAsSfe_FD_67288 | JGI IMG/M metagenome (GOLD analysis project Ga0058698, IMG submission 67288) | Agave microbial communities from Guanajuato, Mexico - As.Sf.e | ecosystem: Host-associated > Plants > Phyllosphere > Phylloplane/Leaf | place: Guanajuato, Mexico | collected 2012-05-30
GAGTTCATCGAAGATTACTTGCCAACCAAGGAGAGTGGTAAAATGCTTGGAACTCTAGTAGCTCTGGCGGTGGCGCGTATGATCAACCTACAGTCTTTCATTTGGGATATGCCTACAGGTATTGTACCTGATATATGGACCGCCTTAGCTTTTCTTGGTGATGTGGGAAACACTCAAGATTGCATGTTAGAGCACGTTCATATCCGGTGGCATAACAACTCGAAGCTTCCGGGAAACAAGAGTCCGCCACTTTCACCGACACCAGAACCGAACAGTTTTCCCGAGGCAGTCAATGCTACTTCAGAGGATGCGACGAAGCTGGGCGCGCATATCAATCGTGTTGAAAGACCTACGTTTTCGATGCTACCTCCAGTTACCAATCTAGCAGTCCTCAACATTGACGAGCTTGCCTACCTCGACGAGATGAGCGTTCTGATCGACAGATCCAGTCACCGACTTCGAAAACTACGTGTTGGGTTGGCTAAGCATGCAAGTGGTGCCGACTGGACGGGTGCTTGGAGGTCAGAGAAGTTACAACAACTTCCTTCGTCTTCCGCGGATCCTTTGAAAGGTACCAGCATGTATGAACGACGTCTTGGCGGACCATTGGGTGTACTTGTGGCGCACGTCTGTGACATGAAATCTGAGTCAGCTTTGGAAAGACAACAAAGAGATCGAGACCGGCTTAAAACTCCGCCTATCGTCAATGAGCTGCCACAACTAGCCAAGGTAGCACATGTGCACACCTATAAAGTGCCTGCAACGACTGATGTGTTCAACCCTCTCCGCACACCAGATGATTGTATAGGAAAGAATGACAACACATTGGCAGGTGTTCTAGATATTGAGGTTCTTGAGCTTGAGCGCGTCCCAATCTCAGCGGCAGTTTTGAGCACAGCATTCAACCTGACGAGACTCACTGAACTTGTCATCTACAGCTGTCCAGACCATGAACACTTGTGGCAACTCTTGCAAAGCAGATTCTCGCCAGGAAATACCATAACAGGGGAGTCTCTTGGCCATCGTTCAGGGCCGCTCGCGATAGGGTCATCATTGACGCAGATATTCGATCGTTCTGATTACAGTCTGAATATCAAGAAGATAGCCACCGACACAGTTTCCAGACAGCTTCTCTTCTTTGTCGGCGATGCTCTTCCTCGAGCTTCACTAGAAGCAGTTTTCCTCCAGCAAACGAAATACTATTCTTCTAATATCACGATGACCACAATCTTCAGTGCCTTTGTCAAACGTCACCGAGCTACCCTCCGTCATCTGAGCCTCGATAGCAGCCATCGCGATCCGAAGTCCTCCATGCACAACAATGAGAGGAAGCAGTGGTCTTTCGATCGCGATCACATCACCTTCCTTACAAGTGGCAAGATACCTCATCTTCGTGAACTTGCACTTGTACTCGAGTTCAGCGATTGGCACTATCTTCTACAAGGTCTACCCCGCATGACGAATCTTCGCTCCCTGCATATCCTGGACATTCTGACGGATGGATTTCCCAGCAACGATCCGACAGCTCAAGATGCTCGGCAGTTGGCGCTACAGATCCTGGATGTCGCAATCTTGTGCTCAGGTGTGCGACTGACATATATCGGCATACGCGACCATTGTTTCGAGATTATCGAGGCAGCATGGAATGACAACGGTGACGAGTGGGCAGCGGTGGAGAGCAGCAGTACCCACAGTGACGGTGAGGATGATGAGGCTAATTCAGACAATGACTTGCAGGGCAATATGGTGGCCGGCGGTACTGAATCGGCATGGAGTAACGGGCATGGACAAGGAAATGATGAATCTGGGGACAATTCGGACGACAATGACATGACGGATGATATTGCAGACCGTGGCCCGCGGCTGAAGTTGAGGGAGATTCTGTTCTTTGATGACAAGGTGAAGATCTTTGAGGCGAGACATGGACGTTTGTGAGAAGAGACGAGGACGACTTCATGACATGACGTGCATATACCCGCGGGATGAATTCAGGTGGACTGAGGTCAAGTCAAGCAGCAATGGATAGGTTGTCGAGGCATTAGTTTCTGTCCAAAATGATATTAAGGGATGCCAACCTGCGCCTGAGATCATGCTTGTGCTCCCAGACGATTATAGTACCCTCGAACATCAGTGCTGCTGAGACTTTTGTGAGTCGTCTTGCCAGATGAAATCATCGTCTTGGAACAATGCACATACACTATGTGAGGTTGTCGAGTATAGAGTGGCGATGATGACAAATAACATGGTCACGTGCAAGCATGCAGTAACGCGACTTCCTCCCATTGCGATTGTTTACATGATGACGACTAAGTCTGCAGATGTGAAAGCATGCCGCATGCGCCTTGAAATCTCATGACAGCTGACACCAATGCAAGATGGCCAGCAGCATGTTCTGGTCCGTGTTTGACGACAGCATAGGGCACCAGTCATCTCAAGTAAAGACAGCTCGAGAAGTGCCGCGGGATCTCGGCGAGAAGCTCGTCTGGACATGGATATGCGTATAATTTCACCAGATCCTCTTTCAATTTTTAGATTGCTAACACGGCCTAGAATCGACCGCAATGGGTCACTACATGTGAAGAGAGTGTCGCGCTGCTGCAATGGACAATCACGGAATGTGATACGTTCGTGGAGGCTGGGGTTGCTGAGCACAGTAGGGAGAGACGAGATCAGGTTAGGCAAGACAAGTTAGCTACCCTTGCAAGCTGCATACCGTCGGACTACTTTGTGTACGTTGTCACGCAAGTCATTGTCTGGGCCGGTTTGGAGGTACTCAAGCATTCAACCACCGGCGGTCCGCACCGAAGTGATAGAATGGTGTTATTCGAAGATCTTCTTCCAAAACTCCAGGACCTGGAGTGGGCAGGAGAAAGAGTCAAGATCGCCTACGCCAATGCCACAGATGCTTTACTTCACCTCTATGTGGCGCACATGACTGAGGGCGGGAAAGACCACTTCAACCCTGCAAATCTCGAGGCAGACTTCGAACGAGATATTGCTTCTGGACTCGCCAGACTTACGTTGCCAGCGCCGGCCGTGGTCGATGCTGGGTTCCATGGCGTCGAAGATCACATAGATTGGACTGGATATCCAATTGAGTTGAGTGGGATCAAAGAGCTTGGCACGCAGAAGATGGCACATCTCATGGCAAGGAGGCTGTATCATTTCGTCACTCATGGTAGAGTTGAGAGTGATGCAAAGCTGTGTGGAGACTACAAGGTCAGCATATTTCTTGGTTTGCAAATAGTCAATATAGCTGACAACACGAAAGGCTATGATAGCAATACATTCTACCAGGGCACTCATGTCAAGGCAACTGCACTTTGACCTCGCCGAACGGCTCTTACAGCCAGAGGTCTCGACTGTGGAGATTGTGGACGTCTACGTGCAGATGATCACAGCCTTGAAGCTGATAGATCCTAACGGTGTACTATTGGATGGCGTGACCACACAAATTCGGGAGTTTCTGAGAGGTCGAGATGATGCTGTACGTGTTGTCGTGTCGAGTCTACTCGAGCCAGGATTCGGCGAGCAGGAACACCCTCTACCATCGCGTGAGGACTATTCAGGACAAGTGGCAAAGCTGATGCAGAAGTATGTCGAGGAGGAGACTACGACAGACACAGAATACTGGCCTGGCAAAAATCTGATTGACATCTACTGGACCCCAGCTCCTGTTGGTGCAGGTCCGAGTACGTCCTGGTACATCTCATATGCCTAATGACATTCACTAATAAGGGCAGATTACTACAAGACAAAATATGCAGATGCCATGGGCCATATGGTCACTCTAAAGGAGAAAGAAGCATTCGCAGAAGAGCTCAAAACTATTCTCCAGGAACGCTTGCTTCGAACAGATGCGCTCAACTTCGATCAAGAAGAGCGGCTAGTAGCCATGTTCCTCCTGCGCTTTTCCGACCTCAACATCGCACAATGCGAGATAATGCTTAAAGATATGCAAGAGTCTCGTATGATCCATAATCGACCGTCTCAAGCTCGACAATTGCAGGCAAAGGTCCTGTCTCGAGCATATTGGCCTGAACCAGACAGCGCTACCTTCAAGCTCCCGCCAGTCATGGATGCATTGACCGAGGAGTTCGGTATCGAATACGGCAGATTGAAGCACGCACGAACACTGTTATGGCACCCCGCCTGGGGCAAAACCAACATCGAGCTCGAGCTCGCCGATCGTGTCTTCCGAGAAGAGGTGACAGCAGCACAAGCAGCAGTGATACACGAATTCGCAGAATCAGACAATCCAGATTCTATGCAAGACTCCGAAGCCCCCACACGCACGCTTGCGCAACTTGCCACAGCACTCGCAATGGATGACGACCTGCTCCGGTCTAGCCTCGCCTTCTGGCTCAGCAAGCTTATCCTACAAGAATATCCTCCCGCCTCATCCACCTACCGCGTCCTCGAATCCCTCTCCCTCCTGACCCCTGCCTCCTACTCATCCGATTCCACCACCACAACCGCAGCAGCCGTATCCGCCGCAGTCACCGCTGCAGCCGCAGCAGCCATCGCCGTCGCTCCCGCCGCAGAGCCTGAACTGAAGACGGCCCTGGACGAAATGAACGAGAACAAAGATTTCATATTTGGGTTTGTGAGGAACATGCTGACGAATCATGGAGAGATGCCGGCGGCGAAGATGTATATGTTTGCGACTGCGTTTTTGCAGGAGAGCTTTGCTTATGAAGAGGGTGATTTTGTGGAGTTTTTGAAGGGCCTGGAGAGGGAGGGGTTGGTGGCGAGTGCGGGGGGGATGTGGATGATTGTGGCGGGGGCTTGATTTGATAAGCCTCGAACCATGGAAAGTGGATCAGAAGAGAGCATAAGGAGAAGGGACGGCTCAGTGGTGACTTCCCGATTGGCTTAGTAAGTTCGCAGGCAAGGGTGTTCAAGGGTGACAGCGGATAGCGAATCAATGGGTCACCTGTTATTGATGCAAAACGTGCTGATGAGCACGACTTCGGAAATTGGACGAGTATCGTAGAAATGATTCATGAAGCAGGCGTATGCATAGCGCGAGCGACACCATGCTCAGAACAAGGTCCCTTACATCCTCGTACACATCATACGCAATTCCTTGATCGTCTTCCACACCTCCACCACATCCTTTCGACCTCTACGCCGCCGCCTCTTTTCGGAACGTCCTCGCCGCTCAAGTCGTCGTGACATTAAACCCTCCATCGCACGTAAAGTCCCCCGCAGGCTCAAAGTTGCACATACTCTGCACGCCGCCTCCCACAACATCAATGTCGTTGAACGTGAAATCGCTGCACGATCCCTGACCGCACAGGATATAGTAGTCCTGCGCACTCGCAGCAGCGGTGCCCGTGATGTTCGTCATGGTGACATTGCTGATGATGACGCCGTTGGAGGGAATGCCGGTTGGGCCGCCGTTGAGGTAGTCTTGTTGGATGTCGATGCCGTATTGGCTGATATTCGACACGAAGATGTTTTCGTAGACAATGCCGCTGATGATGCCGGTGGTGTTGTAGTTCGTCTTGATGCGCGCGCCGGCTTGGCAGTTGGTGCATGAACTGTCGGCGAACGTGATGTCCAAGACGGTATTCTGGCTCTTGCCGCCAACACTCCCAATACTGAGGCCATGAGACCCTGAGCAGCTCAGTCCCGAGATGAGAACACCCGTGCCCGAAGTAATAGCGACGCAGTCATCCTGGTTAATCACCGTCGAGTTCAACACGCTCGTCTGATTCGAATTACTCAGATCAAAACCATCCGTGTTATGCGCTGCCGGCAGCCCGCCACTGCGCGCATTAGGTGCGTACCCATCGCTCATGTCCAGCGTGATATTCTGTAGCGTTAGGCCGACACAGCCCGTGATGTCGAAGCAATGGACGGGGTAATTCTTGATATTGAGGTTCTGAATGACAGACGTCCCCAACACTTTGCTCACAACGAAAAAGTGATCGGGCTTGGGCACGCCGCCATTCGAACCCTGACCATCCCACCACGCGGGGCCGTTGCCGTCGATGAGGTGGCCGGGCGCGCCCGAGACGGTGACGTTGGTGCCTGTCACGGTGATCATGTTGAGAGTGGAGGCGGTGGCGTTGGAGAATTGGAAGAAAGTCGTCCCGGCGAAGGTGACGTGGGTGTTGGGGAGGAGCTTGGAGAGGAGGATGGAGTTGTTGCCGGGGACGGTGATGGATTGGAGGGTTATGGAGGTGCAGCTGGCGACGGCGGTGGGGATGTCCGTGAAGGCTGTTACGGTTGTGCTGCACGCGGTGGTGGGGGTCGAGGAGGGTTTGGAGGTGGTTGAGGTGGAGGTGGTTGAAGGTGAGGTGGGGTTTGTGGAGGAAATGCTCGATGTGCTGGATGTGCTACTGATGGGTGCTGGAGTGACTGTCACTGTCGAGGCTGGTGCTGTGACGCTAGATGAGGGTCAATTCTAGCCTCTCACCTGATATTGGTAGTTACACAATACTTACGTAGACGTAGGTCCAGTAACAGTGACAGTTGCGGTAGAAACCGAGGTAGAGGCAGAAGTGACGGTGATAGTCGACGCAGGAGAAGTAACACTATTGAATATGTTAAAACGACATCAAACAAGGAAACACCTGAGTCATACGTGACTGTAGGACAAGCAGCTGTATTCGCCGTCTTCGTCTTCGTGACTGTGGTGGTAGTGACAGACTGGGCCGTGGCTGTAAGTGTCTCCGTGATGGTCGAGATAATCTGCACAGAATCTGTCAACATGAATTCATCAATGATACCTTCGACCACAAACCTTGTCCGTCTGCTCGACCGTCTTTGTCTTGACCACAGTCGTCGTGAGAGTATTTGTCACTTTAGCATCATTGACTTGCGGCACAGCATCGGCACTGGCGAACAAGACTGCCGCAGCACCAATGAACGATAGTAAATGCATGCTTCAAGAGCTCGTCTACAGAGACAGGAAAGACGTGAAACTGAACTCAGGGTTTTTGATATTGTGCCTGACCTGTAGGCAACAAGAGACGGGGGATACGAGCCCAGACTTTATAGGACAGGACGAAGTGCAGAAGCGAGTATTGCATAAAGCCAACGATAGATTCACAGGCGACGTCAATCACCCAAGGGCCATCCCCCCGGGCCATCGCAGCGGGGAAAGCTTATTCTACACCATCATGCAGGCGAGTCTTTATGCCCCGGAGCTGCCACAACCGAACGCAAGCAAGTGCGGAGTCACGCATGTACCTATACGTATAGTGGGCGGAAGAGAAGGAGGAGATTTGCGGAGGATGTGGTGGCAAACCCCGCACCGATCAGCGAATCATCGACGCCAGCTTGAAGCCTAACCCGCGCTTGGACGAATCTTGCACAGTCGAGGAGGGGGCGAGCGATGGTGCAGGAGCAGAGACGCGCTAGCAGATCATGGCGACTTGAAGGCGGGACGACATGGCCCGGCCCGGCTAGCATTGTCCTGCTCTGCAGTGCTACTCGGCTGTTCAAGTGCGAAGACGGACTTGCAATTTGTGTGCGACGATGGCGACGGGAAGGTCCTCGCCATGGTCGGTTCAAGGGGGCTGTGGGTTTGGGTCATGTCAGGAGCACTGCGAAGTTGATGTGGTCTGAGTTAGAAGAATGTCTCACAATGCCAGTCCTGTGACAGGCTATTGCTGGGTCACAATGATCTCAAAAAGTGTGGTATTTGCTTTGCTTCAGCCTCCGTCTACTATAGATACAAGCCGAATTGGATCCTCATATCCAACCCTCGCACTACTCAAGTCTTTCTCTCTTCCCTCATGCCTCCAAGCCGGCAAAGCTCATAAGCCTCCTCAGCGTCTCTCCATCCAGCCCTGGATTACACAAAGCCATCACCATTGTCTCATCTCCAATTTGGCACACTGGTTGGCTTTCCTTTGCAGCTCCATCCACTGTCGTCTGCCTGTCAACCTTCGCAGCCAACCTTTTCAGCATACTAAGCGCTTTCCGCGTAATGAGCGCAAACCCACGACCTTCGTGATCCATAATACGTCCGGACTGTGGATGTCGCATCGGTGGACCATTGGCAGCGGGATCCACCGTCAGCTGTACAACCATGTGTATTAAGCTCCTCACCCAGCCATCGTCACTTTCGAGCCATAATTGAGCAAGATTGACACCATGATTATCATCCGGTCCAGGTACCAATGAAGACAGGATATCAGCTGCGAGCATCCCCTGGCAGAAGAATGGTTTGCGTGCCTCGGCAAGGCGAAGCTCCATGTGACCGATTAAATGACCTCCTGCTCGATCTGGTATGGGCGCTATAGCGAGATTGAAAGTCCGGGTGAGTAGGTGGCTTTGTGGTGGGCAAGTGCCATTGTCTGATCCAAACAATGCTTTGCAGTAGGTCCGATTCGGCTCATCACGAGCGAGCAGTTTCGCAAGCGCGTCGACGGCCGATGGTAAATATATATGAATAGCTGGATCATAGAACGAGAAGATGACTTTATCTGTCGAGTTGATTTGTGGCGGTGAGGGTGTGAAAGCGACAAGAAGATTGAGTAAAGCTTCGGCTTCATCCTTGCCAGGAATTTCTATCCGGTGAGAAATGTTTGATAGTAGTGTTACAGTGTCCTTCATGAAGTCTGCAGCATTTCGATAGCTGTGGAGTAGCATGACTCGAGTTCCCAATAGTCTGATAGCATTAGAAAGGAGCATGATCAGTGGAGGCAGCGCAAGCAAGTCGTGGTTAACAGCCGAGTCTGCAAACGAGATATTTCGAATGATCGAAGTGACGGCAATGAAACGTTCAGCAGCTTGTGATCGTTCATAATCATTCGAAGAGAACGCCGCCCGTCCTTGCAGGGAATCATTTTCAATCTTCTGCAGGACAAGGAGGTCTTCGAAATAGGGCAATTGTATTGCATCTGACTCTTCCACAGCTTTTGTCTCCAGGAACGCAAGCTGTTCCTCAGCACATTCGACCAATGCGTCAAGGAGACCCTCGCAATCGACTAATGATAACGCAAGTCCAGGACGTGAATCATTAGACAATGCCAATAGCTGGTCCAAAGCATACCGCATTTCACCATACATTCCAGACTGGATACTGAGCGTTAGAGCATGCAGATCAATGTTGCCCATGTGGTCGTAAACGGGCATCCCGGGTTTGACTCTTATAAGCTCATCACCAAGCTCTATTATCGTGTGTAGTGGGAGACCCCCATAAGTCTCAAAGGCACGAGTGACAGGCGTGTATTCCGAAGACTTTTTCCTGTACTCTGATTTCTGAATTTCAGGAATCTCTTGCTTGCTGACAAAGGATGGAACAAGTGGCGCCGTATGATTGGCAGCAACAGGCGGAGGAAGGCTCGCTGATACAGCCGAAGACTGCTTTCGCAATAGTGGAGGGGCAGACCCTTCCGCAGTTTGCGCCATTTGTCGTTGCATAGGTGCTGGGTTCTGCGCTTGCGGGGGGACGAATTGTTGCTGCCCAAATTGCGACGGGGGCAGGGACGCTTTGCTTGCCGAAGGTGTGCCCTGCATACTTGGTGAAATCTGCGATGCAGCAGTAGACGAGTCTTGTGCAACAGATGTGGGAGATGTTTGCAAAGGTCGAGCACCTGCTTGCTGGTTCTGCTGCTGAATGAGGATTCGCCTCTTGTTCATCATCTGCATCCAGCTAGTTACAAAACCATTCAGGTTTCGCTTGAACAGCATTTCCAGTTCCTGTGCTGCTTGATCTGTCCGTGGAAGATTCATTGTCTCGGCTGCCATTGCCCAATTGTTGTAGGACGGTCCTGGTATCAAAGTCTTACAGTTCGTGACTGCTGTAAAAATGCTATAATAATTCACAGGTTGTCCACAGACTGTGGGATTTGGATCTAATGGTTGGCCTTGTTGTTGCATGAAAGACTGGAGCCGTGCTAGAAAGTTCGCATCGGTGGTCTGCGGCTGAAGTTGTGGTCGAGCAGGTGGTCCTTGTGCTATGGATTGGGATGGTCGGTCGGAGGAGTTACCATTCACCACATTCGGAGCTGGTAACCGCAAGCCATTTACATTCTGCATATTATGCAAGTCGTGATTCCGCTCTTGTGCGTTGACATTGTTGTGCTGTAACTGCTGTTGCGCATGCTGTAGTTTCATCCTATATTGCTGTTGCTGCTGTTGTAACTGCAGTGCTGCTTGTGGATCTTGCGGCTGTGAATTTATACCAGGGGTCACCTGACCTGGCTGAGCATGCGCATTGTTATATTGACCTGTATTCGTGCCAACGGGCTGTGACTGATTGTATCCCTGACTCATCTGTGGTGGCCGCATCGCTTGCGGTATTGAGGCAGGCATGGTACTTCTTGCAGAACCCATCGCGTGTGATTGGCCACCGTACGTAGGCGTGCCAGTATTTGGCAGATGAGGCGAATTGGTCGACGGCCTCTGATGCCCCGCTAATTGAGGATTGTATGGTGCCATTGATGGCGCAGGGGAAGGAGAATGGTATTGGCCTGCATGTTGCATGTGTGGGAACGCATTGGGTGGATTCTGGAAACTCTGTGGGGGCATGGCATTGCCGTATGGATTCTGATTCTGTTGCTGTAGTGGCTGTTGCTGTTGTTGAGGTGTCTGTGCTCGTTGGCCTGCAAATTGGCTCGGCGCAGGTCTCGGGGATGCGCTGACAGGGTCATTCCCTCCTCTTGATCTTTTCGCGGGTATGACGGGGTTCACTTGGTATCCAGGATGTTGGTAGGCAGGAGACTGATGTCGCGAAGTCGCGTCGCCAAAGCGTTGTTGTTGGAGTTGAGGATTCGTGGTAGAGAATTGTCCATAGTCGAGCTGGCTGGGGTTCAAGGAGGAGATACTGCCAAAAGCGGAGGATAGATCTTGAGGGTTGCCATTCGCATTCTGGTTATATTGTGGATGATTGTTAAACACGGGATTGTTGGCATTGTTCATGTCTGATCAGGCCCATGAGGCAGCGAGGGTAGAGTCCTTCATGGCTACGTTAGCGCGACTTCGGCGACCACAAAGTCGGACAAGCTTTGGGACGACCATAATGACGCGTCGTGGTGGGTTGAGATGATTAAAGTGATGGAATGTGATGAAGCGCAGGCACGGCACTCCCGGTGCCGTAAAGCGCGTTTGCGACATGAAGGAGGCGAGGTGGCATGAAGAGGAGGGAAGTGAGGTAGCAGCAGGGCTGGGCAGCAGGAAAGCAAAGGCATGCAGGGCTGGAATGCGAAACACAGGCGAAACAGCGAGGACTTACCTATAGCAACGGCTTGAGCGGCGTCTTACTGGGTCGTCTGCTTGCTGAGAAACTGAAAAGGTGACTGCTTCAAATCGATGAGTACAGGGGCTGGGGAGCTGCCCCACTTCAACCCGGATTACCACACGCCGGCTTCGTCCACCGCCATAGACCGCCATCCTGAACGCTTACAGCACAATAAAGGTGTGAGAGTGTAGGGAACGATACAGCACATATCTATAGCTTTATCTGAAGCTTGGGAGTACGAAGGATCAGCTGGATCTGAAGAAAGAAAGAGGGGACGCAAGTGGAGCCCCCGGTTCTGGCTGGGCTTGAGAGGCAAATGCGGGAGGATGTGCGTGAACGAGGCATGCCTTTGCAATAATCTTGGTCAACGGCAATCGAATGATTCACCTCCAGCTGATTCCTGATTCATCGCTCTCACACCTGGCGTGCCACGAGGTCACTGCTATTGTCTCCTCAAAGCTTATCTGTGCGACGGCGGCTGTGCTGATGGATGCCTCGCCACAGCCAGCGAGCACTGCCGTTGTCGGTGGTACCAAGATGACGGGATATCGCTAGCACTCTCGCACCATCGTACACTCTTTCCTGGCCGTCAATTCTTGGCCGGCTGTGCTACAGTCAGAGGTCAAAAGTTTGGAAGTATCCTCGGGAGAGTGCCGTAAGGGATTATTCTGATCTCATTTTGTGCCTATTGACCACTCCGCAGACTCGTCTGATGCTTGATTTGCAGCCTATTGATCTGCAAGGTATGGTATACCTCACGGATTACTGCTGTCAGACCATAGCTTGCTCGACGCCCATCGGGCAGCACCATCTCAGCAGTTTTCTCATACCAATACCCATACCACAGTGCTTTTACGAGGCATGCCATTAGTGTAGCATCATCTAGTGGTAATTCGCACTTTGTTTGGGACATGTCACGTGTGAGCCAACGAATCGAACATGACTCGCTATACTAGCGAAGACAACAAGATGACAAGCTCACTATCTTGCCGAGATAGTCAATGGAAGTTTAAAGGATCTAGCGTTACCTTCCACTTCTTGATGACAATTGTCGATGTAGTATGCCACAGAAATTCGCGTATTAGGTCCGACTTGGGAGTGCAAATCTTGGCCTGTAGCCTCCTCGGAGCACTGGTCGTGCTGGTCGTGGCAGCAATAAACCTTGCGTATGCTCAAGTCTCGTCGGCAGTCTCACAGGCAGCTTTCGACAGCTTTAATCTAGAAGAGCACCGAGTGTGATAATTGTGAGGTTATGGGACTGAATCTGCAGGTATGGACACCTGCTCCAGGCAGAATTCTAGACAGGATATGATGTTGAGTCCATTCTGAATCGAATTCGCCATTAGTCAGTCCATGGGTTGCATACTGAAGGGCGAAATGTATGCTTGCGGCCCTCTCGATGCTCGTGGTATGCGGCACTTGACGTTTATTTCAATGAGTTCATGGCCGGTGATGAGTCCGAGTAGATTCGCGCGCGTACCCTTCCCGAACGTTCATCATCGCCCGTAACCTATACATAACACTCTTCCAACAAGTCAATCATTCTTGAAGACCTCCACACACACACATCCTTAGTGCAGATACCTCGAGCCATCTGCAACCACACCGTCCAAGCACCAACTGCTCCAACGTATCGCACGAAGCCTGTCGAACCTCAATCACGCCACTGCTTGACATTCCACTCACACACATTTCACCACTTCAGTCATGGCTGAGGTTCAGCTTCCTCCGCAGCCACCACACAAGAAGATGTCCGCTCTTCACAGCCCAAATGTGGACGCGGATGTGATGAACAATGAGGAGGTTGATGAGTACTCCACGTATAAGAGGCTACAACGTGAGCTAGAATACATTCAACTGCAAGAAGAGTACATCAAGGATGAGCAGAGGTACAGTAGCGTCAATACCGAGCCAGGAATACCTGCAAGACTGACACGATCACAGGAGTCTGAAGAGAGAACTAGTCCGAGCACAGGAAGAAATCAAGAGGATACAAAGTGTGCCGTTAGTGATTGGACAGTTCATGGAGGCTATCGATCAGAAGTAGGCAATAGCAGTCGCTTCGAAAGGCATCAGCTTATACGAGTAAACAGCACCGGCATTGTACAATCGTCAACAGGCTCCAACTATGTTGTCCGTATCTTGTCAACGCTCGACCGTGAGAAGCTCAAGCCATCGTCGTCCGTCGCTCTACACCGTCACTCGAACGCATTGGTCGACATCCTCCCATCCGAAGCAGACTCCTCAATCGCTATGCTTGGAACCGACGAGAAGCCAGATGTCACATACGCCGATGTTGGTGGACTAGATATGCAGAAACAGGAGATTCGGGAAGCAGTAGAACTACCATTGACACAATTCGATCTCTACAAACAGATCGGTCAGTATGAGGACGTCGACTACTAAAAGATCAGGATATGCTGACTATCCTAGGTATCGATCCTCCACGCGGTGTACTTCTTTACGGACCTCCCGGAACAGGAAAGACAATGTTGGTCAAGGCTGTCGCAAACAGCACGACAGCCAGCTTCATTCGAGTAGTTGGCTCAGAGTTTGTACAAAAGTACCTTGGTGAAGGACCTCGCATGGTTCGAGATGTCTTCAGGATGGCACGAGAGAACTCACCCTGCATCATCTTCATTGACGAGATTGATGCTATCGCCACGAAACGTTTCGACGCACAGACAGGTGCCGACAGAGAGGTTCAGCGCATTCTGCTTGAATTGCTGAACCAGATGGATGGTTTCGATCAAACGAGCAACGTCAAGGTCATCATGGCGACCAACCGTGCAGACACATTGGATCCTGCTTTGCTCCGCCCTGGTCGTCTGGACAGGAAAATCGAGTTCCCAAACCTACGCGACCGCAGGGAACGGAGATTGATCTTCACCACAATTGCATCCAAAATGTCACTTTCCCCGGAAGTCGATCTCGACGCGCTCATCATGCGCAACGATCCGTTGTCTGGCGCTATCATCGCGGCCATCATGCAAGAGGCGGGCTTGAGGGCAGTGCGAAAGAACAGATACAACATCATACAGGTGGACTTAGAGGATGCATATGCTGCGCAGGTCAAGAATACTGGGACGGATGCGAACCGTCCTGAGTTCTACATCTAGATAGGATTTCGCGAGACATGTTGTACTAGTAGCAATAGAGACGAAAACGAATAGCTAATGCGAACATCCACTGTCGCGTGCTCCACAGTCACGATCATCATGATCACATGTCAAAGCGCGTCTTCCAGTCGCGTCTAACTTTTGGATTTCTTACTCTTTGCTAGTCTTGTCGACCATTGCTCACTTGCTACATTCTTTGCTACCATACCATCCAACTCAAAATGGCCACCACCACCCACAAACGTCCCCTTGACTCTCTCACCACCACACGCCTCAACACTCTCACTTCATCCCAGTCCACCTCATCCCAATCCACCCCATCTACCTCCACCACTACCACGAATCCTCATCCGGCCAAGAAACCACGCCTAACCCAACTCACCCTCGACCTCGGCCAGAAAGTCCACACGAAATGCAAGACCTGCGGCATGAACTACATCCTCTCCAGTGATGAAGACCGAAGACTGCACAAGAAATACCACGAGGGAATCGTGGCTGAGAATGTGCAGGGCATCGCGCTGACGAAGACAGCGGGCGAAATGGGACGGGTTGTTGGGGTGTGCGCACAGAAGGAATCGGGAGCAGGACCGAAAGTGGGGCCCAAGAGGATGGTCTCGTATGCTGGAGGGCTGAGAAGCGTAGAGACGAAGATCGGCGCATCGAATGTCGCGCGTGGTACCAATAAGATACAAGGAAGGCTGGGGCAAGGTATCAATACCCACGACCAGGACCACATACTCGAAATACGCAGATCAGACCCGCGCCCACTGAAGACGCTCGCCCGTCGCGTCCTTGAGGCTGCAGAGACTGCACTGGGCGCCGTACCGATTGAGGAGAAACAACTATGGAGTGAAGTTGGCGCTGAGAATAACGAGGTTCAGGTTGGTGCGAGTAGCAGCAGTACGAAAGCCGGACTCACGCAGCGTCCGTCACAGCAAGGGCAGAAACAAAGGCAGAAGCGGGCCGCAGGGCGAGGCACGACGGCGACCACGACGACGACAACAACGACGACGACGGCAGTACGTGGAGCCGTGGAAGTCGATGACCATGGAGGCTTGAAGCCAAGCCTGAACGATCGCTACCGAGTCTACCTCTACATCCACGCCCAGAAATGCGTCGGTCTCCTTCTTGCCGAGCGTATACACAACGCCCGTGTTGTTTTGGCGCCGGACCCACCAACACCATCCCTCGCAGTACCAACCACCAAGACCCTTTCCTCCCTCGAGCATCCAGCTTCCACTTCAGCTTCCTCCACACTACCAACACCGCCGCCGTCCTCACCACCACCTGCCGACGAGCAACACACTTCCACACCCCTCATGGCATCCACGACGCCAGTCCCAGCACGCATGGGTATTTCGCGGATCTGGGTACTTCCTACGTTTCGGGGCAAGGGCGTTGCAGCGAGGATGTTGGAGGGTGCAATGGTGGCGTTTGCGGACGATGCAGGCGCTACATCTGTCCAGGCAGGAGCAGGGACAGGACGAGGAGAAGGAGGGGGAGAGGAAAAAGCTGGTGGTGGTTGTGAAACTGCTAAAAAGGGAGGAGGGGAATGCGACGGGCAGGGTCTCAAGGGTTATAGGAAGTCGGAAATCGCATTCAGTCAGCCGACTGAGATGGGGAGGAAGCTGGCGGAGAGGTGGTGGGGTGGTGCTGGAGGATGGCTCGTCTATGATTGACATGATTGCTTTGCTGGGCGTAAAGTAGAGAACGAGCTGTAGCTTCGAGTCGTGGCTATTGAGCAGAGCTAGCACCCTCGACCTCCTGATCACGGTCAAGCGCGGGGACCTCCTCACCGAATACTATCAAGAATCAGCACTCCTCTATTTCCCGACCCCGCTGCTATAGCACACTCGACCTTTGGACCGCCGTTGGAAGCCAGCACCACGACCGCCACCGAGAGCTAGCACCCTCTAGCACCCTCTAACCACCTACCCACGGAAGCTGGCGGAGTGGTGGTGAGGTGGTGCTGGAGGATGGATGGCTGGTCTGTGGTTGATGTGCCCGAGACTGGAAATGCGACGTGCTTCGATCGGAGCTGGAACTGGGCGGTTGTGCTAGCATTCACACTAGCAGTCGTGCTGGAACAGAACTTGGACTGGCGACCGAGGGCTGTGTTGCGGGGTTAGTTAGGGAGAAGGAAAGGGCTATGAGTGTGATGAAGAAGGCGTGGAGAGTGTGTGATATCAGGACTGGAGCCTGGGGGTGGTCTCCTGTAGATGCGAATGAAGGAGCAGAAGAGGATGATGATGATGATGATGGTGACGAGAGAGGCAAGGGGAAGGGTGTCTAGTCTCCTGTTCAGCAAGCCTCAACCATGATTGCATAGCATACGCCTTCACTACGTCGAATCACTTTCGTGTATGATGTGTTATGTTGAGTTCATAGATTGT
>Ga0058698_10000738_pt1 | contig 16700 bp, 15 predicted proteins | sample AgamicAsSfe_FD_67288 | JGI IMG/M metagenome (GOLD analysis project Ga0058698, IMG submission 67288) | Agave microbial communities from Guanajuato, Mexico - As.Sf.e | ecosystem: Host-associated > Plants > Phyllosphere > Phylloplane/Leaf | place: Guanajuato, Mexico | collected 2012-05-30
ACAGGTAAGGGCGACTGACATTTCTGGAAGCACGAAAGACTAATGGCATACAGTTATTCGTGGTTTGCAAACGAAGTCTTCTGGACGTGTCAGGTTAATGCGTACTTCATGGACCCCATCAAAACTGATGGGGATCACCCCACTTGTCTTGGTCAAGTGTGTCAAGCACCCAAGGGTCCGGGACCTCGAGAGCTTGAGCACAGCAAGGACAGAGACTGAGTGGACAGAATGACACTGATTATGACGATTATGGCTGGATGACGCATTCTGAAAGCAGTGTTATGGTACTGCAAGTGGAGTAAAAGATCTCTCTTTCCTTTGTCTTTCAAGCGGGAGTAAAAGGTCTGCTCTCTCTTGTGTCCTAAGCCGGAGTGAATGAACTTCCTTTCCTTTTCGTCCCACGTTGGACCTTTTCTTTGTATCTTACGATGGGACATTCAGCTAATGAAATCAAAACTTTCTTCTATCCCATCTCCCATCTGACTTTGTATGAAACACCGCAAACACGCGACCGTAAAATAGACATGAGGATGATGTGACTTTACTCTCCAGACAACATACTGCTGTCATAGTAAGAGAGTGTGCATCCGGTTTCTGAGTCCGTGGAGTGTCGCAAAAATGGAGCTGGGCCAGACACGGCCAGATCTTGTAAGAGACAGGAAAATCCTATCTAGGCGACCGTCAGGCTCGATCTCACTGGGATAATGCCACCTAGGAATCTGACTTCTCGCTCAGGCAAGCTCTTCAACTCTGCCATCGTCGCTGACGCCCGATAATGCTTCGGCGAGCGACACCTTTCTGTTTCTCATACCGTACCGCCTCGTTGGGCCCACATACATACCCATGGCACCGAAACTCGCAGCAAACATGACAGCACCAGTGTAGATGACAAGATTCGACCAAGCCGGGCCACCTCCCCAGCCTTTTGTCGACCAACCTTCATGCACCAGGCTCTTCATAATGAAGCCAGAGCCAATGATCGCAGATCCACGACTTGCTGTTAGAATGGCAAAAACGAGCAAACTCTGATTATCCTGTTCTTCTTGATCGCCCACGATTTCGGCTGCGAAGCGAGGCCGTAAGACTGCAAAGCCACCTGCTGTACTGCCAAATGTCAATGCAAAGATGGACAGCGACCAGAGGTTTCGAGCAAAGCCCCATATGAGTAGGACTTCAAGACTTGCGCCAACGGTGCTGATGAGCATCGGGATGTAATAGGATTTGCGCCAATCACTGTGTACCCAGTCAGTATAAGCAGGTCTGCTTGATAAATTTCCTTGTTGAACTCACGCAAGCCAACCCTGCAGTGGCTGTCCGATTGCCTGAGCCAGGTTCAGAAGACTGGCCAGCGTAGCCGCTTCCGCAGGGGAAAGTCCAAAGTCGGCGCCAAATGAAGGAAGATACAGACTTGGTCCGTAATGAGCAGCCGCTTGGACCATGGTTGCGGTGAGCATGATGAGAAATAGTGGTTTCTTCACAAAGTCAATGTCTTTCATCGATGGAGCTGGTGGCTTAGCTGACGTAGGCAAGCGGGGGCGTATGCATAGCAGTCCAAGAGACGTTACAATGAAGGTGATGATGCCCCAGCCAATCAGGGTGACTTTGTAGCCGTAGTGGTTCAGGCAAGCTGTGTAGACTGGAGGCAAGCCTGCTCCTGCGGCTGCACCAGCGGCACATCTACAACAGCGTCAGCGGTGGAACCGGAGAATCAATATAAGTGCAAAGAACGCACATAAAACCATATGCCAGGCTCTTCTTCACCTTGAACCATTCTGCCATTAGATGGATGGAAGGACCAAACAGCATCCCCGCTCCTATTCCGTAAAGAAGACCAATTGTCGTGATAAGCTGTAACGGCTGTACGAGAAGTCAGTCCACTGATATACTATATATAATCCGAATGCTTGCATACCGTTTTAGCGAACCCTGCGCCGATGGCAGAGAAGGTGCAAATCAAACAACCTAGCCACATGACCAGAACGCGATGTTGGGGGAAGTTGTTGACATAGTACATGACAGGAGGCAACGACAATTGCAGAACTCCGTTCGACAGAACTCCACCGGTCGATACAAGATTTTGACCCTGGAATGGTGGGTGGGTATTAAAGTATGCTTCAAAGACGCCATAACAGTAAGGGAAACCTGTTTTGAAGTTGTCAGATGAGAACTCTTTCGGTATAAGTTGTAAGAACAGTACTGTACATACCCCATGCGGTGACCTCGATGATACATGCTCCGAGCAAGAACAGCCAAGCTCCTTTTCCGCCATCTTGAAGAGGATAAGTAAACTCGCCAGCATCTGTTGCAGATATTGTTGGGTCATGAATGTCTTGATAGACCCCGGCTGGTTTGTCGACGTAGATTTTGGTGTTTTGTTCGTGCATTATGGACATATGGAATCAAGGAGGACTGGTGACCTGACCGACCCATCTTGTTGGGAGGCGTGCATTTTATAGATGGCCGCATTGGTTTGGAGGATTTCCTCCAAGCAGTTATGCGTAGGAGCAGATGTCAAGCAGGGCGTAGCATTGAATGTCACTCGATGCACAGGCGGAGTTGTCGACCAGGGCGTGGACAAAAGTTGTTGTTCGATGTCGAGAAGGGCGTGATCCCTGATGCGACACGGAAGGATTAGCCGAGTTGCCGGCAAAGTTGTAACTCGCACGCTTCTCTCGCACTTCTCCCGCGGAGATTGACAGGTTGATCCAGCTATCGAAAGGCACAAAGGTTTCTAGACTAGCAACGATACCGAAGAGAGTCTGAAATCTATGGTCTCTCCTTGGATACTGTGTAGTTCCCTAAACTACTGTGCATTTTTACAGCTATCCGCGTTACACACCCTAGCACATGGGAAGGGACCATATCTAATATCAGGGATATTGGTTTTAGTATGATCTTCCAAGAATCGCTGATGTTGAGTCACGGCTTGGAAGCAAGCAGAATTTACTATTCTGATTTGGCGCTATTATATTATGAGCGCTTCAATATGGCGGGTACTCGAACCTAGCCGGATCGGACCCTCCGTTATCGTTGTCCTTTGTCATCAAGCGTTGATGTAGTTGGCCTCATCACCAATATCAGGTGTAATAGGTCCAGGAAGACTGTTGAAGACATCTCCAACGTAATTGCCTGGTGCCAAACCCTTATCGTAAGTACCATTCCAGTACATCAAGACATCCTTGACGATCTCAATGCCCGCAAGGTAAATGTTCTGAATACTGATCTCGAAGCCCTCCTGCTCGGCATACAGCAGATGGTAGACCTCAGTTTCGCCAGGAGGCGCACGATCAAAGTCACTGATGGTTCTCATGATGATGATGCGGCTGAAGTCTAGCTTGCCAAGGATAGCACCGCGGATCAGCGATTCAAGAGTTGCGTTGTCCTCTTGCTGGGTACTGCAGTAGACTCCAGAGCCGTTGGTAAGCAGCGCGGTGTAGTTGCTGAAAGCATTGCCGAGGACAGAACCGGACCAGTATTGATCGGATGTGGCGCTGTCGCACTTGACGACACTGGGAGGCTGATTGGCCGGAGAATAGCCATAAGTAGCGCGATATGCAGCCGCAGCATCGGTATCGTTGAGAGTGGCCAAGGATGCGAGGTAGTAGGCACGATCAAGAAGGTTCTCATTGACTTCAAAGACTTCGGTACCATACAGCGATCCTGGGTAATCAATAGGGTTGGCCTCATCGGGGTAGTAGGCGCCTTGAGGATAGTATCCAGATGTAGCATTGGCGGGGACTTGTGACTGGTCAAATTCCTCCTGCAAGCCGACTTGTACAGCGTACTTGGCAAAAGTCACAGAGCCGGTGGTCACCAGATGAGGGTTTCCACCAGAGATACCAGCAATCATAAAGTAGGTCGAGGTCAAATCGAAGCATCCCGACGACCAAAGAGCGAGGAGTGTACCAGCGGCATTGATTTCTCCTTCTCCAGTGGTCAACTGGCAGACCTCTCCAGACGCAGTACAGTGTGCGTCAGGGAAGAGGGGAGAGAAACCAGGTACGGTCACATTGTTTGCGTAAAGGTTGAGAGTCGTGTCCTCGTACCAAACATCGGCCTCGGACGAGAACTGGTAAACGTCAGCATTCTGTACATGGACGTTCATAAGACCGTGAGACCTACCATGCTGATAATGAAGATCTTGGGCTTGACGGGCGCCGCAGAAGAGCAGAGCGACGACGCATCCCTTTTTGTCAATGCATTACGACGAGCAGGGCCGGTCGATAGCGAACGTTGCTTTGGCTTGAAGGAAGTGCGAGCAAAGGACGAAGCCAGAGCATTGACAGCGAAAAGACTCGAGATACAAAGGGAGATAACCTTCATCTTGACAGTTTTCTAGAACTCTTGGTATGGAGTGTGTGGAACTTGGCATGCAGGTGCGCAGACATGTTATATGTACGAAACAGCTGGTTGGGTTTTGGTGTATGATTTCTCTGTCATCGGGGCTCACCGTTATCTAGGTCGCGTGTCGTTTCCCGCATTTTGACGGTACCGAGTGTCGTATGCCAAATATAAGGTTACTTTTGCCATCCACGGAAGGTTGTCAATATTCTTCGACGCCACTGGATGATATGACTGGTCATGAATGCTGCTTATCTGCAGACACGTTATCGCGATGCCGAGATACCCGGGGATTACGATAACAACCTCCGGATGATGTCTTTCTTTCTTACGCGCTCATTTTGGCAAGAAATCAATGACAACTGTACGCATAGTAATAGATCGGATGTCCCAAACAAGTACGTGTGAGACGCGATGGCTGCGCAAATGCATGATGCTTTCGGCAAACAAGATTTTATTCGTCGAGAGCCAACGACCACTCGGATCTCGCAGGACACATCCATTGTCTCGAAATTATTGTGCCTTCTGGCAAAGAGGATGTCGAGGTGCTCGATCCCGGCTGCATGCATCTCATTGTCTTTGGACCTCATGTCTATACATCGCTCTGGACCGCGCGCATGATGTTAACAATCCGAACCTCATCAGCATCAGGCCCAAAATTGTACATGCTTGGCATGAAACAGTCTGGGGCTAGCAATGGACGATTCGACGTGTGTTGCTCCGACTGAGCAAAAACGTTGATAGCTGCAGCTTGACACGCCGCATCTGGCTTCGGAAGGTTGGTCATGAGCGCCTGTGCAAGAAGTTTGTTTCCTGGAGAGCATGTCAAGAGTGACTGCCTAAGATTAGCGGAGAGGAGATGTATAGTGAATGCTGAACCAACCTGAATAGCCACAACGTGTGCGTTCGACTCCCCGAGTACAAAGCTCTTCGCTGCTTTCTCCATGATGATGCAACTACCCAGGAGACATGTAACATCACAGCCTCTATCGTACTTGAGGGTCTTCAAGAAGCGCACGAACTGACTTATCGCTTTGACGTTCGCCAATGCATGCTCAGAATTAGGGCGAGTCAGCACATTCGATGTGAGCTCGATGGTCGCTGCCAACATGTCTTGTAGTGGGCTCCTGAAACACGTCAGTCAATTCCTCACTCGTACTCTGGCTAGACTGACCAAAGATAAACAAAAGGTATCGCGTCACACGAAGGGCTCAAATCCAGAACACATCGACTCAGATGAGCGCGCTGATTTTGCGTTCCAAGAGATTCTGCCCGCAAAGAGAGAGATCCAGCCGAACCCACCTTGACCGATTCTTGCGAAGCAGCGGACTTGTGGATCAAGGTGCAAACAAGAGCAACACAATCGTAGTAAGCAAGATGTAGTACCAGAATTGAAAGATCCAGAACCATATCTGTCCCTTCCGGACGATAGTCTACCGGTAATGCCTCTGTCCAGATGGATAGCCGACTTTGTATAGAGGCAATATAAATCTGTGTTGTCGAACTGTGCAGAGTCTCTGGTGTCGTAGTCTTCAGGTAGTCGTACACGGTCGATCGAATGACCGTGATTTGGATCATCATGTTGAGTACGTTGACAGTCTGGTCCGTGCCAGGAATTTTGTAGCAGCCAAGTTGATCTGCGAGTGACTGCTCGGGCGTGACGACTGTTATATACTCAGCTCTCAAGACCAAAGGTTGGCCTGCTTTGATTCTCGCAACCGTATCGAAAACGAATGTGATCCAGATCAGACGCAATCGTTGTTGCACCTCTTCATGAGATAGACCAGAAATTTGAGACTGCTCGTTCAGACCAAGAGCTTGTGCCATGTGTACACAGGTAGATGAGAGAAGCAGTGCTAGCTTTAGATCAGATGTCCTGCCTACGAAGACAACCATCACAAGCAATACTTGGAGCCCTAGTATACTAGGCTCAGACGTGATGATATCATCATAGACTGAGAAGGCGTTCTTGAAAAAGGCCCAAGAGAACTCTGAGACTTTTGAGAAGCCACCATCTGTGGATCTAGACTGTGTGGTGGTGGCTAGGATCACGTTCATGCAAGCCCACCACAGAGGATCAGGCCTTTCGCTCATAGCTCCACGTTGACACAACAGCCTCAAGGATCGTGGATGGAAGATTGGTAGGAAAGCATTCGTCTCTTCGAGATAGATCTCAACTATTGTGAAGATCTCCACAGTGTGAGGCATGGGTGTGAATGCCTGCATTCGAGATAGCCTTTGGAAAGAGTCGTTTCGAAGATGATCCATATAGGCTTTGGTGATGTGAGAGCCCGGCAGACTTGGCGGAAGACTCGAGAGCAGAGATTCATTGTTGACTGTAAACTGTGGTGCCTGGGTAGATGAGGTCGTAGCAGGGGCAGACGATTCGCATGCCTCGTCGTTGCTAAGTCCCTCCCCAGGCTGGCCTACGATGTTGACATGGACGTCTGGAGATGGGGAGGTCACAGGTCCAGACCGATCAATGGTAGCTCTTCCAGAGGTGTTCTCACGCGATGTTGGCGTGTTAGCTACAAGTAACGTTTCCATCTTGGCCAAACGCTCTTCAAGAGATTGTACATGTGCTTTCCTGAGATTGCATCAGCTTCGAATCATGCCGCTTGAGTCAAAAAATAAGACGTTTTGCCCTTGCCTCTCTTTGCAACCTCTCCATAGACGCATTCTGCCTCAAGAGTCGTACATCTAGAGCATGATGGCTGTCTAGCATCGCATTTCGTCTTCTTTGCTTTGCAACGATCACAAGCTCGCTCGATACGTTGTCGCTTACGAGGTCGAAGTCGCTCCACGTCTAAGCGCGAACTGTTTGGTGGAGACATTTGGTCCTGAACACACGGATTTTTGACAGCGATCGCGCTGGGGGCTACACGTCGTGCGTACGATCAACGAGCAGTTACCATTGAATGTCTGAAAGTGACACTCGAGAGCTGACTTGATTGCGAGCATTCATATGAAGCCTCGAATGACATGACACAAGTACGTGTCAGCGCCTGAATCCGTTGCAAGGCAAGATCAAAGAAAGTTGGAGATTGAACGGATAGCGTGGAGATCAATCAATGCCAAGAGTGACGCGATTGCATTAATTAGGCATAAACTATCTATGCAATCTCTATCATCCGAGTCCGTGGGCTGTCCGCGGAAGGTTCACGCTCACCACGTCCGACTCAGGTCCAACAAGTCTCATCACTAAGCAGCAGAAGACGAATCCGCCGGTCGAATAATCATCCCGATATTGTGACACCTTGCGTGATTGTTTTCGATAATGGCCGCTTTTCCTGTCGCAAGACCGTGGCAGATTTCTCATCACTGCTGGACTTGGCGGATTTTCGGAATCAAAAAGCTTCCGGATTTCAATCTGTCTGGCCATGTCCTTGACAATCACGAGCACGGAATCAAAACAGATCCGGTCGAATGAATAGTCTGACAAAGCTCACTAGACAGCATGGAAGCTAGATCCAGTATAGGCTTCTGCGACAGAAACAACCATGTATATAAGGTGCCCAACGATTACCACGATGTCCTCCATCATCACACTTCTCCAACCACCTTTTCACAAACATCACACCAATCTCAAATACACATTTCCCGCTCACATATCACGGCACAATGGCTTCCAAGATCGTAGCCATTGCAGGAGGAACCGGCAACCTCGGTCAGGCAATCGTCGAACGCATCGTCGCCAGTGGCAAGTTCAAGGTCTTCGTCCTTGCTCGTGAGGTAAGCAGTCGACCCAGCTCTACTGACTACACTGTACATATTCACGGCCATCCATCTCTAATAGCCGAGCAGGCAAGCGAAACTAAATCCAAGGAACTCGGCGCAGATGTGCTCGCAATTGACTATACTGATGTAAACTCCATCGTTGAGGTCCTCGAGGACCACAAGATCGACACCCTCATCTCTACACTTGGTTCTATGTTTGGCCAGGATCCCGAGTTGGCGCTCATCCAAGCCGCGGACAAGTCAAAGTCCACGAAGCGTTACATCCCAAGTGCTTGGGGTATTAAATACACAGCTGAGTAAGTTTTGGCATCATGTCCATATCAATAAAGTGAGCACTTGACTAATTCTTCTCGTGAACCAGAGTTGCCAAGATCTTCCCGATTGCCGGGGACAAGATCGCCTTTCTGACGAGCCTCGACGCGACCTCGCTTGAGTACACTGCCGTCATGAACGGATACTTCCTCGATTATTGGGTTGTGCCTCACATCAAGTCGAGCCTCGGAGGGCCAGCTCCCGCAATAGACATTAGCAACAAAGTTGCCGGGATTCCAGGTTCTGGCGATGTTCCTGTTGTATTCACCCACAGTTCCGACATTGGCAACTTCGTCGCTGCTTTGCTTGCTGAAGCGTTCTGGGGGAAGGAATCCTACATCATTGGCGACAAGGTCACCTGGAACGAATTCCTGACCATAGCTGAGGAAGCCAGAGGAGCCAAATTTGAGACTACTTACGACTCTCTCGAGACCTTGAAAGCAGGGCAGATAACTGAGTTGCCTTCTCATGTGGAGGTGTACCCATTCTTCCCGAAGCCAATGATGCAAGGTTTGTTTGCAACCTTTGGAATCTTATTTGAGCAAGGCGTCTTCGATTTCCAACCTGAGAAGTCTTTGAATGACCAATTCCCCGATATCAAGACCAGAAAGGTTAAGGAGTTAGTAACTGAGGCAAGGAAGGGAAAATAGTTCTAGTGGGTTTCGAGCTTGTTAAATAGGTCATCACAGGTTCACATTGTATTGCAAGGCACAATCATCTCAAGAACCAGTAGATTTTCCATAGCTGTGCGCAAGCTGAACAGGTCTGTTCCAAGTTGTATTGCTTTATTTCGTGCTTGTTGTATTCTTGTCTCCAGCTCCTGAAAGTTGAGACGTCTGAGCGATCAGCAATGGTTTCTGCAAGGCATCTAGATATTCAAATCTCCTCAGATGTTCGTCGTGCAGGAATGGGGTTCAGAGCGGATCAAGCCAGCTTTCGCATCCGTGTTCCAATTTCTACAGCGAAGCCGCTCTCGTTCGAAGAATGATGTGCCCGTTGGCTGCAGCAATGCACAAGGTTCTCCAGAATTCAATGGTGTCCATTGAGATAAGCTGCTTTGCAGGCTCTCTCTAGATAATTCCTGATCTTAAAACCACTGTGCCTTTCTATAGCGAGCATTGCACTCTACCTTGTCGGCTCGAGGGCGGAGACGGTCATCTCTTCCCCACTTACTTTCGAGGCTCACGATCAATTCAGCGTTGATGTCTTGCTCTCCCCAGCAAAAGTAACTCGCGCAGTAGCTGTGCAAATGCACAAGGCTATCGGAAAATATGCCACTGTCCAACGAATGCCAACAACGCTTTGCGGTCTCGGGTGTCACTCTTGAGTATATCTTCCTCCTAACCTCCTCAAAACCTCAGACCATACTAGTTCATCGGTTGTCTCCCGGTATCTAGCTGACAATGTCTTCGAGGATGTGAGTTTTTGCAGTCAATACCAGCACTTCGTGGTATGCATCACGCTTGCAATCTGTACGAAAGGGACCCAAGATACCGGCCTCGGAGCAGAACTGGAGTCCATGTTTGTGAGCAATCAAGAAAAACTATGCATGAAATACACGCATTCCTCGCCACGGACTTTGCACTGCTGGCAAACCGGCTTGCCCCGATCGCAATATCTCTTCTTCTCCCTGCATTTACTGCATGTAATCAGGTTCGCAACCTTTTCACGCGCTTGGCCAGACTTTTCGATCCTTGGCTTACACCCCTCTCTCATCTTCAGACACCTTCCATAAGGAGTCTTACTATCACACTTAGCCTTACGCTCGTTACAATTCTCACAAGCATTCGACACATACTTTGCCCTCTCCTTTGCTGGCTTCTTCTCCACCTCTCCTGTCTCTTCGTTGTCATCCTCCTCCTCCTCCTCCTCCTCCTCCTCCTCATCCCCTCCTCTCTTTCTCTGCCCTCTCCTCTTGATCGTAGGAGATTTATGCTTAGCCACTCTCTTGATCTTCTCATCGTCTTCTTCGTCTGACCTTAAAGTCACTGCGTAGGGTCGAGAACTATCTCTCATCGGGCTATCTCTTCGGAGATGAGATGGAACGTAGCCTGGAGTAACGATATCGGGACGAGTTCCAACCTTACGCCATCTTGTTTTACTCTTCACCGGCTGTATCTCTTCCTATGATTCTCCTCCTCCTCTACTGCCACCTTCTCCTCCTCCTCCTCCAGTAGGCAAGTGGATGTCTAGATCATTGTTAATTTCGCGATATCTTACTGCGAAACTGTTGAACACGTGGCACCTTTCTTCCTTTAAGAAGTCCAGGGTTTCGGAATGACTGTATGATTTGTGCTCCAGACCAATGCTGCATGACTGTCTGAGAGAGTTTGTCTGCAAAAATCTCGAGAGCCGTATGTTGCATCCAAGAGATGTGACGGGTCTCATGGTAGTATGGTGGTGGATCTAGGCGAAGAGCGTCCAGGATTCCATCCCAGCGGTTATGGTCCCAACAAGGGGAGAAAGGAAAAACTCTGTCGTTGATGATATTGAACTCTTGTGTGGCGATTTGGATTTCCTAAGCCTTGGATGCCAGCAAGACTTCTAACTCGTTTTCTGAGATTGGTTTGCAGCCGGGCTCATCGTATGAACGACGACATTCGTTCGAAATTCGTTACGAAGGTCGAGGAATAGGATGGGATTCTGGCCGCCCATTTCTAGAGCTTTGACTATCTTATCGGTCTTGCATTCTTCATCGAATTATGGTTGTCTCCGGGCTCTCTCTGGATACATCTCCGATCCAGACCTCACTGTGGCTTTATATAGCGAGCATTCAGCATGATTGCTTGGGAGGAGAGAGGACGGTAAGAGCAGAATAGTACAATCAGACTTGATTCTCCATCAACGCAAAATCCTTCCTAGTCAAGGATCCCTCGGGTTCGGCAAGGAAAGCCTAGAGGCTAGAACCCTCACAGATATCTTTTATAAAATGCATAATTGTGAAATGCTATTTAGGCAACTAAGTGATGATAAGGGTGCCGCCTATGCAACGGGGTGAGAAGTACACTTGATAATGTACTCTCTCGTAAATCGCCAATGTTGCCATCTAAATGAGCGAATGTAGTCTAGGACGCGCAGGTATAAGACTATAGGAGCATTATCGCTGCAGTATCCTATGGAAAACTTTGGGCGTGGCCCGATCACATCTTCGTGACCTCCCATGCCAGCAACTTTAACAACTATCACACGAAATCACTAACTCTTTTTATGGAATGGCTGTCATTGGATTTGGGACTCAGATTGATCACAGGGATCAAAATGTGATACATTTCAGGTTCAAGAAGAATGGTATATTTCTTCCCTCATTTGTGTGTTTTTGCACAGTAGCGAGCAAGCAAAATCGAGACCATTGTTGTTATTGAGTTTTGAGAAGATATCGACGCTGCAAACCAGACGTATCACTGCGAGTCTGTCGCGTTCATGTCCTCAAGATAAGCTGATATCTTTGCATTCTCCAATTCTGCTCCAGCCATCAACTCTTGAGCTTCTCGCACGCACGCATTCTGGGTGCCGGTGAGCTCCTCGATCAGAGCATCGACCTGCTCGAGCAGGAAAGCCAGAAAAGGCACCTTTGCGACACCCACTTGGTGATTGCGCAACTCTGCCTCGAGGCGCATGTTGGTTTGGTGGAGGGCTTCGACGAGCTTTTCATCATGCAGATTGCCAGCAGGACTTCTGGCATGTACCTCTTCCAGGAACTTGCGATTCGAAGCCAGGCGATCCGCCAAAGGTGATGTATCAGCGTCAAGGGACTCGCAAAAGCGTGAGAAACTCATCAGGAGACGTCTGGCGTGGCCGAGGCTGTGACGTTTGGACTTGATGTTGTCGAGCTTTTCTGAGACTTGATTATAAAGTCGAAGCAGCTGTTGGCAAAGCGATGTGTCTACAAAGTCAGCCGCTTCATTCGTGTCAACAGGCAAGATCGAGGCTGTTTCTTGGACAGTGAGCGGTGTCTTGCGGACCAAGAGAGTGAAGATCATCCGCCAGAGGGCATCATCCATAACAGCGGAAGAGGGCAGAGTCATCTCCACGCTAAGATGTCTAGCGTACAGGAGCACAAAGATTCCAGAATCGTGGTCTTTCTGCTGCTGCGGACATTGAGCAGCGGTGAAGCTCCACTCATCTCGATCCCAGTCAAGATCCATAGCGGCGACGATAGCCTTAGAGGCCTCTTCCAGACCACCAACATCGGTGCGCAGCGGATCGTAAGCGATGACATCAGCTTCGTCGGGTTGGATGTACAACAAGGTCCAGTGATGGTGAGCCGGTCGTTGCAGAACAACGAATAGATCGCGGCAGTCGCCAACATCGGTACGCCAGTCTGGAGGAAGAGCGAAAGAAATCCATGACGGTGGTGTATGAATTGTGAGATGGCGGAATCTTGGGAGAAGCCAGAAGGGTAGGATAGTGTCCATGGCCGAACGATCTAAGCGATTTGAGGATGCGAGCTGGTCCAGAACATGCTGTTGCATCTGGTCAGAAGCGGCAATACCGAGTGCTGAGGCGTTGTCAGATTCGTAGGGCTCGATGACTGGGCAAGGCATTTCGGTAGTGTTGTTGTGCTTGCTGGTCTCAGGGGTGGGGGGAGATCTGTTGTCTTGGCTTGAGTGAGGCGATGGCGTATGGCCATGTGCAGGACTCAAGCCAGTGTTGACGCGAGTCTCAGAAACCTCGTCGGGTGACGAGGAGAAGGCGCCATTAGAGTGGTCTGCAGAAAATTCCCTACGGACGCTCTTCGCCGGCATTTCTCAGAATCACGTTCAGACGAGTTTTCTTCGTGACGGTTTGAGGCTTGTATGGTGTGTCGAGATCGCCAGAATCGCTTTGCTTGCGCTTGTGCCTCTTGTTGGAGCCCCTGGTTTCCTGCTTTTCTTTGACAGACGCGATGATGTCTGCGCCTATGTCTTGGTACCAGGAGTTTGGCAGGATTAACTTTTCCATCTTTCCTTCTCCCAGCAGCCAATTGACTCTCTTGACGTCGCCACTACGATAACCAGGTAGAGGGTTCGAAGTCATCATATGACGATCAAGCATGACGTTCAAAAGCAGATCATGCACAAATTCCCAGGAGTGCGACTGTGCGAAGTCATTGGACAGCTTGCTCAGAGACTCGAGGGACCGATAATATAGGCCGCTTTCCCCGAAGGACTGGACCAGCTTTTCGCGATCGAGACACCAGCCCGATGAGGCAAGTACGTCGAGTAAGCTTTGTTGTGTAGGTTGGTCTTGAGTCATGCTGGAGTTGTCGTCGTCGGCCATCGTTGTGCTTGTTGAGGAGTGATGAATCAGGCGAAGAGGAAAACAATTCGATGTATTGATGTGTTGAGATGTTGACTCGATGATAGATCTGTCAGATATCAGTCGGAGCAAACGCTTGCCGCATAGTGAGGTATCTTACAGTGAGTGAAGAGCTTCCACGATGATCCTCAGGCTGTTCGGATTGTGCGTAGCTTGTTTGCGCTCTTGCACCTCCTCGAACTCTCGACTTTGACCACGGTGAAGTGAATGGAGTTCACTAAGAAAGACTCTGTCAAAGGATGGCAAAGTTTTCGGACGACTCTGGAATTTTCACACACGTCGTTAGGTAGGAGCGGTTCCAGCAGTGTTGAGAGCTGGGATTCGAATTTGTCTGACGCCAGTCAGTCCGGCTACCCAGAGACAAATCTTCGCTGTAGATGATTCACCAGAAATCGAACAAACAGGCTATCAAGGAGAAAGTCGGTCTCTCAATTTCTCACTGGGGCTCAAACAGACACAAAAGCTACTATGCATTTTCACAGCTGATGCCAGCTTGACTTACCCTGTGGCTTGACTTGACTTGCGCTCTACCGGAGATGCGCTCTGACTCGCGCGAGGTGAGCGACTGTTCCATCTACACGTTCCTCTCGTTTCTGTTCTGCGCATGCTCTTTGTGTGTGCTTCTCTTTCTTCCGGCATAGCGCCCTGAGTGTATCTCCTCCACCGATACTGTGTCTACCTCTTCCTATTTCTCTTTCCCTTTCTCTTCGCTCTTTCTCTTTGTCTCTCGTCTTCTCTTTCGTCTTTTCTATCCTCTTGCGTTGCCTCCAGGGGATGATCGGTATCCAAGCAATCACGCTGCTGCTAGAGGCTTCATCTTCTTAGAAGGGGTCGCGCAGTCTTTCATTACGAGAGGTGCTACAGCGTTCGCGGTGCTGTGGCTCGATGGTATTGCATCCTGGAGATGTGACGGACTTCACGTGGAGGTGTGAACGGCACTCAGCGTCAAGCCGTGGGTCGAAGAGGCTGCACCCCATCCAGAAGGATATCCCATCCAGACAGCCATGGAACTGCACGGTAGCTTCACCAGGCTGCTCGATTATCGACGTGGCCGCAGGCAAAGTAGCAGTGACAAGTTGTTCGCTGTTGTTGCTGCCCGGCCTGCTTATCTACTCATCGCGGTCGACACGTTAGGGCACGCAACAGAGTTTCGTCTCGAGGTTGCCAAGGGTCACGTGCTCATCACACACGTCGCCAGAAATGTCTGGCATCTACCCCATGGCCGGCGGCGTTCCGGCCTGGTCCTCTCAATTCCGGCCTCTGAGGAACATCAATATCGTAGCAACATGCTCACGGTAGGTCACACGATGATGGTTGTAGGTCAGGAACTCGACACGTGCTTGCTCAAGATGAATGATGGAGGCTGTCAAAAAGTCGCTTTTGTATGAGTTCTTGTCATACCTATACACCAGCTTGATCTCGTCGACTACAGAACCTCAGTAGGTGGGTCCAGGAGCATACATTCCGGCCTCTGTCCTTATCAACAGGAATCAAAGAGGAATACTTCCGGCCTCAAGAATAAAACAGCTTCGCTTCGCCCACATGTTCCAAAATTCTTTTTCATCACTCAGAAGACCATTTCTGATTTTCTACAAGTTTTTCGCTACCAATCATGCCTGGCATTATTTCTCAGCCCGCTTCTCTTGCTATCCCTCATGATCCTTCTGAGCTCCCTGCTGGCTCCGATCCTTTCCTCATCACGGCTCAGAATGGCTATCTCCCTACCCATCTGCCTCTCCGCAGACTCCCTGCAGCCTTTGACACATTGAGTGACATCCTCGATGACATGCCCATTCTCAAGGAGGATGGTACCGCTGGCTTGCTTGCTACCTTCAAGCTTGGTCCTCTTATCGACTCTGGTGCTCTGCCTGACCTTACTGCCGAGATCGATAATCTTGTCATTGCTGGCACTGGAGAGATTGACATGCCTGCTATCACTGCCGCTTTCCGTGACTACTCGTAAGTGAAGCTTCATTACTACGGGCGTACATAGTGCTGACATTAATAGCTTTGTTGCTTCGTCCTACCTGCTTGAACCCTGCTGGAAGGTGTACAGCAACAACGCTGATGATGGCTATGGTCTTGGTCGTGAGGTCCTGCCCAAGTGCATCGCTGGACCCCTGGTCAAGTGTGCCGAGATGTAAGTTGCTCTCATACCTCATAACACTTTATGTACTGACAGAATATAGCCTCGACATCCCTGCTTTCATGTCGTACGCTGCATCCTATGCTTTGTACAACTACTACCTTGTCGACCCTTCCAAAGGTCACGACGACTACTCTAACCTACGTCTGATCCGTGCTTTCGAGAAGGGTCTCGACCCGAAGTCCTCTGAAGCAGGCTTCATCCTCACTCACATCCACATGGTCGCTCAGACCGGCAAGCTGATTGAAGGTTCCGCGGCCGTCGTCGAAGCCGTCTCTACCGCTCGCACTGAGCAAAAGGATGAACACGCCATCGCTGACGCCAAAGTCGGCCTCACGTCAATCCTCCAAGCCATGACCGTCATTGAAGCCAACATGGAGAAGATGTGGGCAAACTCTCTGCCCAAAGATTACATGACCTACCGCACCTTCATCTACGGCATTACCAACCAATCCATGTTCCCCGATGGTGTTGTCTACGAGGGTCAATACGAAGACAAGCCTCAATTCTTCCGCGGCGAGTCTGGTGCCAACGATAGCATTATCCCTCTTCTCGACCACCTTTGCGAGATCCCCATGCCTGAGAACCCTTTGACTCAGATCTTGCGCGAGTTCAGACAGTACAGACCTAAGCCTCACCGCGAGTTCCTCACAAACATCCGCGAAAAGGCTGCTGATGTCGGCGTCCGCGATTACCTCACTCACTCCGGCGACTTGGGCGCTGTAGTCCTTTATCTGCGCGTCCTCGACCACATCCGTTCCTTTAGATGGCGGCACTGGAACTTCACTCGCGAGTACATTATTAAGCGTACTTCTCACCCCGTGGCAACTGGCGGGTCTCCAATCATCACCTGGTTGCCCAACCA
>Ga0058698_10000739_pt1 | contig 16693 bp, 20 predicted proteins | sample AgamicAsSfe_FD_67288 | JGI IMG/M metagenome (GOLD analysis project Ga0058698, IMG submission 67288) | Agave microbial communities from Guanajuato, Mexico - As.Sf.e | ecosystem: Host-associated > Plants > Phyllosphere > Phylloplane/Leaf | place: Guanajuato, Mexico | collected 2012-05-30
ATACAAATCAACATACAACAGCTGAAATTCGCTGGTGGTCACCCACCCAACTACTACGCAGCCGGTCGAGTGCTTAAGTACGCCAGAGCGGACGGGATGGCCTGTTTTCACTCGCCTGTGGTCGTATGTGATCGAAAGTACTGTTACAATGATACATAATGTATCTAGATTGTGATGTGAGTGGAAGTTTCGGCAGACCTGAATCACCTCTGCCAATACAGTACTTGTATTTCTAAGAGTGTACAGGGAGAATTGTGTGTCGGTGGTAAGTCGCATACTCTGGAGGAAGAGTGAGAGTGTCTATAAGGCGCTTTGTGGCAGTATTCTAAATCTCTAGTAGGCATATATACATCCTCAAATACTACAATGAGTTTGACAACTCGTCCCTAAATACGCATTCCCGCCTTGCGTCTTCATGCAGGACAAATAGCAGCATGTCATCCGGGCACGTATCCACGGCGTGCCGCGCGCTCGAATTGCTCCTGATTGGGAGCCTGCTATGTCCCTCTGTTGGTCGTTGTGACAAACCCCCAGCTTGTCTGAACTGTCCTTGCGAGCGAGGAGCCAGTGTCGGCATCGATCTGGTGGCTACGACTGCAGTGCTCTTGTCCTGAGATGCCAGCAGGATTACAGCTTCGTGGCTAGAAGGTTGGGACTCGATGCTGTATGCGAGCCTGTGGTGAGTCGAGCGGTGTCCATCTTTTGCCTTGGGCTTCCGAGAAGACAGTACGCCGAGCACAACAGCAGTGCCAGCTACGGGTCGTGACCTGTGGACGTACCACAACCCCGGACAAGGCAATATGCCGCGCAAGACCTATAGATCCGACGGGTCGATCCAGCTTCCGATTCAACGCAAACTCAGCTGCCTTCTTGATATCCATAGCCCTCCTGCCCCTGCCCCTGCCACTGCGTTGGCATTGCACTTCCCGTCCCCCCAGCACTACCCATAGCCGTGCCGCCACCACTCGTCCCACTTATACTGACGCCAGTCCTCCTCTTCTCCTTTTTGGCCCACCTAAGCCCACACGCATTACACAACGTCTTAGGTCCTGATGGACCCTTGCGCCACTCTGGACTATCGAGCGTGCCACAGTCCGTGCACACGAACTCCTCTGCGACTTTCACCTTTTTCTTCTTGTCGTTCAAGTCGCCGCTGCCGTGAGCGGGCTTGCCTCCAACGCCGGGCATGGTAGGACGGCCGTCCTTGTCGACTGCTATGTCGATACCAGCGTCGCCACGGATCAGTGTGGGCGAGGCTGCACCAGTTGAGATACCATTTGCACGCTCGCCGTCACGGTACAGAAGACCTGTGAGCATTTCAATGGACTCAAGATGGGTGACACCCTCGTAACGGGCCATTTTATCGTTGATGCTGTCAGGCTTGGAGGCTGCAAGCGCTTCGGAGAGATTCTGCTGTGTCAGAGGGTGGTTGCTTATCGTTGGTTTTGCGGGCGGTGGCATAGCTGGGTTGAACGGATGGGAATGAGTCAGCGGTGGTAGACCCGTGTCGGACATCATGGACGCGGTGTTGTTACTCTCAATGGAGTTGGAGTGTTTAAGAGACGGAACGTTGCCGCCGTTGTTCGGTCCAAGGACACCAGGGTTCGCTTGATGACCAGGTGTTGTCGAATGTGTACGTCTTGCCTCGAGGAGTTCTTGTTGCTCTTCATGCTTTAATTCAGATATGCGCTTCTTCAGCCTTTCATTCTCCATTTTGTGTTCGAGGAAGGAATCTAGCAGATACGCATTCTTTGTTGGATATGGTCGTGCCATCATGAAAAAGCCGCGGCATAAACTGCTTGGTGGCGTGACGGTGGGGTCGAACGTGCCAAGCTCAGATGTAAGGTGAGGATGACCGTGTGACTCGAAAATAGTATAAGTATTGTCCGGGCGGCGAAAGCGGTAGAAGAAACGAAGAGGATTCCCGGTCGAGATTGCTTCATTAAACTCGCGCACGAAGATGCCTGCATCGTCTGGATGTAAGTACTCGAAAATGAGCTGACCAGTCAAGGCGGAATCGTCATGACCAGTGAGTTGCCGAGCCGACTGAGAAGCGTACAGGATGCGGCCGTCCGGACTGAGGATGTGGAGGAAATCTTTGATCTCTTCGACGACACGTTGTGACCAATTCCGCCGCTTTGTGAACTCGGTCAACTGACTGCCAGCACTAGAGCCCAACTGCATGCCATAACTAGTGGGAAGAGGGCCTGCGCCGATGACCGTCGTTCCTTGCAATCTTTCCTCACTCCCTTGTCCCATTCCATTTACGTCGTCCATAGCGTCATCTTGTTGATGGACTTGCTGCTGCTGTTGTTCCTGCTGATGCTGCGCTTGTTCTTTCTGCGGATCTTGTTGGTGTTGGTATTGCTGCTGCTGTTGCTGGAGCTGTTGAGGCTGAGACTGCTGCGGGTGCTGCTGCTGATGTTGCTGGTGTTGTTGATTCTGTTGCTGCTGCGTTGGGGACAATGAATTATGCTGCGACTGCATGTTTACACCATCGCCCATTGACATATCGAGACCATAAGCCGGGAACATGCCGCCGGCCATGAGACTGTTCATATAATTGTCTTCATCCTGCATGGGGCCTAAGCTACCGTACATCTGTGGGTCCGTGTAGTCAGCATTGTGCTATGTGTGTCAGCCGCATGCGCATCCGCACCCCACCCCTTGAGCTCAGCGATCGGGGACGGGGATCGTGAGATCGAGAGGTTCGCGACTGACAGCGGCCTTCCGCAGGAGGAAAGGAGGGGGGTGTTTCAGTACCTCGCTATACTGGTCCATGATCCACTCTAAGCTGGTCTTGTCTCGATCTCACAAGGCGCGCGGCCAGTGCTCCGGCAGCGTAGGGCCGAGTCACCAACAAACAGTGTCGCCGATGACTGTGCTTGGCGATACACGAGGGAAACAGCTGTAAATTGATCGTCCGATGCGTCTCGACGGTAGGATTCGGGTAACTCAGCACGGCCATCGAGCTTCGGCGTTCGCCACTTTTGCCAAACTCTTGTTTTGAGCCTCATACTCGTCTCTTACTTCGTGTCACGTGATTGGAGACTGTTCTCAAGGAATCTATCATTTTCTATGTCTACCAGGTACCATCGACTCGTAGTCTCTTTGACCCGTCCACTATCTACAAACCCTTGACATGATCTTCCTGCACCGACTCAGGCAGACCATCACACTTCTCCTTGAACAATTTCTCCGCTCCTTGCCATACCGGCTGGTTTTTCCAGTCGTTCAACTGCTTCAAGTATGGTAGAAGTGCGCCAGAGAAGGCCTCGCTTGCTTCGCGTGGCAACAGTGATGGCAGGTGGTCGATCGAGATCACACTCAAAGGGGGCTCGTTGGGCACGTCGACTGGGACTGTGGGATGACTAAATGTAGTGTTGATCTTGTAGACGGGAATAGGGTCTATCGAGGCCGATTAGGAGTCTGCATTTGACGTGTTTAGCGCGTTACATACTGTGTGGATTTGTCGTATCGCATGATACATCGCAGACGACCGAGAGCTTGCGGTTCGAGCTTGACAGACTCTTCACATCGATAAAGGGCGGTATCTTCTCGGAAAGGTATATACAGTTGACGAAACTATCCTTGAGATTAGTACAGGCTTTGAATGTTACACCTCGTGAACACATACATATCACTCTCGACAATCTCTGTATACGGTCCAGGCTTGGCGTTGGTCTCGGCCATGTCCCACTGTTGACTGTTAGCCCTCTTTCTTGGTTCAATCCCTTGGATATCTTGCCTTGATGATGTTCTCAGAAGAAAGACCAATCTTCTCAAACAGTTCCACTGCACCACGTCCACAGCGCCCTAATGCACCTGGAGCCGTTGTTAGCGGCCTGCACAACGCTGAATCTGCTCAATCGTTCGTACCAATCACCAATGCTCGAGGTGTTCGTCCTGTCTTCTTCTCGCCTGCAGCTAGATCCTCCTTGATCTTCTTGATGAGGGCATCCTCGTTATCATATGGCTTGACGCCTGGCATACCATCCGCCTTTCCTGTCTGCAATTGATAGTTCCATGCTTGAACTGCTAACGCTGCTCCTGCGAAACCAGCATGATAACCAAAGGCCGCAACACGTCTGCCATTCTCCGCCAGAAATTCGAGGTCTAGCAATGTGCCTTTTCCTCGTGGGAATCTTGACAAAACCTGCTCCCATCCTCCTTGGTTCTTGTAGCAATGTGCAAACTGCACGTGTGTGTGTTTGAGAGGAAATGTGTCGTTCTCTGGAAGCTCTTTGAGGCCGATGATGATATGCTCTGCGGGCACATCTGGCCAGGATCCCTCGGGAACTAGCTTTGCGCCAATCTTCTCGAAGTCGCTGTCGTCAAAGATGCGGACAGGACTGCGTTCGACATTGACAGTGTAGCCAGCATCTATTAGAGCTTTGGCGGTCGTTGGTGTTAGTGCTGAGCGATGCTCCAGAGCTTTAGACTCCGATCGGAGATGTAATGTGGTGGCTCCCATGATGCTTTGTGTTTGTGTGTCCAATCTGTGCCTTTTCGTGATAGAATTGATGTGTAATGGTGAGTCACTCGAAGAACATACCTACCAAAAAGTTGTCCAATGGAAATGTCTTGGCAAATTTCGTCACATCTAGAAACGGGCTTACAGTCGCGTGTTTGAGCGCGGTGGCTGCCTGATCGTCTGGATTCACTTTCACCTTCCCTGATGAAAGGCAGCTTTGCCACCATTTACCTCTCATCTGATCCTGAAAAGGCACTAACCTGGTGGGACTGGAAATCACGAAGCATCACATGACTGAAAGTCTTGCACAACCAAAGCCGGCAATATGTAGGTCTCTGCTCATTTGCTCAATGTTCAACATTGCTAACCATCCTGCAGGTGTAACGTACTCACCATTGAGAGACCAGCGGACCCCTACTGACAGCCAGATCAGCGCTCATCGACAAGTTGTCCGTGTTGGGCATTCGCTCCTTCGACAACACCCGCAGCGAAACAATCCAATTCTACTCCCCGTTGACCTTGATCGTTGGCATGAATGGTTCTGGCAAAACTGTGAGATGAGATCATCCTTCTGTGTTCCAGTACATTTGAGCTAATACACGCTAGACCATCATCGAGTGTCTCAAATATGCCACCACTGGAGACCAGCCTCCAAACAGCAAGGGTGGTGCTTTCATTCACGACCCAAAGGTATGGCCTTGAGGTCAAGCGTCATTGTACTATTGCTAATCGCTGTAGCTCGCGGGTGAAAAGGAGGTTCTGGCACAGGTCAAACTGTCCTTCAAGAGTACTTCCGGTGCGAAGATGGTCGCAACACGTAGTCTACAGCTCACCGTGAAGAAGACTACGCGGACCATGAAGACTCTAGAAGGTCAACTCCTCATGATCAGGAATGGTGAGCGTGTGTCTATGTCATCTCGGGTTGCAGAATTGGATCAAATGCTGCCTCAGTACCTCGGAGTGTCAAAAGCCGTGCTCGACAATGTCATCTTTTGTCATCAGGACGAGAGCTTATGGCCCATGAGTGAGCCGAGCACTTTAAAGAAGAAGTTTGACGAAATCTTCGAGGCCCTCAAGTATACCAAAGCAATTGACAACATCAAGGTCCTCGGCAAAAAGCAAAAGGAGGAGCTGGGTAAGCTGAAGATCATCGAGCAGCATGCGAAGGAGGACAAAGACAAAGGGGAACGTGCAGAGAAGCGATCAAACTTGCTTTCAGTAGAGATTGAGAGTCTCCGAGCGAAAACAAAAGACCTAAAAAACCAGATCGAGGATGCAACTAACAAGGCCAATGATGCTTGGCAGCGCTCGGTCGAATTCAGCACCATCCTCTCCAAACTCAGTGCCAAACGTGAGGAAGCGGCATACAAGCAACGTACGATTGAGGACATTGGTTCCACTACCGACATGATGAAAGAGACAGAGGAACAGCTTACTGCTATGCTCGAGTCATACGCAGAGAAGTCAGCATCCTACAAATCAGATCTCACTAGCCAGAGAGCAAAATACGCCTCTGTTGTGCAGCAGCTCAACGCCACTTCCATCGATGTTAGTGCCAAAGAGAGGGAACAAGGGAAACACCAGTCGGACAGAGATCGATATTACCGTGACAGACGTGCACGTCAGGAAGTCATCAACCAGACGGCGCACCGACACAAGATTCGTGGCTTCGAGCAAGGCTTTGAACACGAGTTGGAGGATGAAGAAGTACAGGATTTCATGGAGCGGATCAAAAAGATGGAACGTGATCAGAAAGCTGCACATGATCGAGCCCGTCGGGAGGACGATGCTGAGTACAGTGACGCACAGAAGGTTCTCGACAATCTCAATCAGCAGAAGAACTCGCAGTCTGGAAACAAGAAGCACGCACGCACTCGCATTGAGGAACTTGATAGAAAAGTCAATCATGAACAGAATAACCACGATCGCATCAAAGTTGACGAAGGTGCCAGGGTAGCCTTGGAGTCTCGTCTTGCCGACATCGAGAGCAAGCAGCAAAGCGCCAGGACTGAGCTCGAGCAAGCCAGCTATGACAAACAGATACGCGATGTCGAGGTCCAGATGCAGAGTCTTGATGGGCAAAAGAATGCTCTCGATTCAGAGATGGTCCAAGCCACCAGCCAAGCTTCGGAGACTGCTCGGGTGGATTTCATCCATCAATCACTAAAGGACAGTCAGGCTGGGCTGAATACCATGTTAGGAGCACACAGTGATCGCATCAAGAAGACTTTGGGTAGCGCTTGGGAAGCCAAGACTTTGAACTCGGAGTATCAGCGTATGCTTAAGATCAAGGAAAACGATCTCAAGGAAGCCGAGCAGCAGCGCGACAGCGTGAATCGAGAATTGGAATTAATCGAATCAAAACGCAGCATCATGCAGAGTGAGCTGAAAGCTAAGCAGAAACGAATGGCAGACTGCCAGAAAGAAGTACGCGAGGCTTTGGGCGAAGACGATCTCGGTGAGTATGAGAACGAGCTTCGCACAATTGAGATCAACCGAGATCAGCTCAAGACAGACACGGACAATTATGATACCATGGGTGACTACTACCAGAAATGTATGGCAAGTTTCAGATCTGCTCAAGTCTGCCGAATGTGTGAGAGGACTTTCAGGAATGAAAAGGAATCTGCAAGATTTCAAGAGAAGCTTGAAAAGATGATTTCCAAAGCTGCTATTGAGACAACCAAGGATGAACTCATAGCCCTGGAGGAGGACTTGAGAAAGCTCCGCGAAGTGCGCCCAAGCTACGATACCTGGCAGAGATTGCTTGAGCAGGAGATTCCAGATTTGGAGACTGAGGTTGGGCGGCTCAGCAACACTCGAACTGATCTGCTTGCTCGTCTCGAGGAGAAGGACCAAGGAGTTGAGGAGCGATCAGGCACCAAACGTGATCTTGAGTCCATCTCTGCGACCGTGGCCAATATCACCAAGTACAATGACGACATTGCGAAGTTCAACGAGCAAATCAACGATCTTGCTTCCAAGCAGTCACAATCCGTGGCTCGTCGTGGCATACATGAGATCCGTGAGGCACAAGTGCTGATCAATCAGGAGTCAGCCAAGATGATGGCGACTTTGACCACATTGCGCAATGACAGGGACAGGCTCAAGAACCAATTGCAGCAGATGGAAATCGATGCTGCGGATGTCAAGGGCAAGCTTAATGATGCAAAGTACAAGCTTCAATCCAAGGCAAGCGTGGCTGCCACCATTGAGGATCTACGTACCCAGATCAGCACTCAGCGAGATGTCATAACACAGGCCGACAATGAGCTACAACAGCTTTCTCCCAAGATTGCAGAGTCTCAAGCAAAGCTGGACGACCTCAAGCGTCGTAGCACGCAGCGCATTACCCAGCTCAACGAAGATCTGAGCAGGCTCAGCAGCAGTGTGAATCAACTTCAGTCTGTGTCTACAGGAATTAACGAATACCTTGATCGTAATGGTGAGGAACAATTGAAACGAGCTGAGCAGGCATTGCAGAATCTGCGAGAGGAACAACACCGACTTGAGGAAGACAAGGCCGACCTCACCAAACTTGTCAACAGCCTGCAGAAGCAGATTGATGATCACGTCAATATTCGGAAGACCATTGAAGCCAATCTACGTCTCCGCAAGAGCAAGCGTGAACTCCAGTCGCTCAATTCGGACATTACAGAGCTCGAAGCCCATGACGCCCGCAGAGACTACGATGCTCTACAGATCGAAGCCACCAAATGGTCCAATCAGCGCAATGCACTTGCAGCCGAGCAGGCCAGCCTAATGGGCCAGATGAAGTCTAAGGATGACATCCTGGCCGAGCTGCTGCAAGAATGGAACACTGACTACAAGGATGCTGCTTACAAGTACAAGGAGTCCAACATCAAGGTCTTCATGACCAAGGGCGTCGTGGAGGATCTTGCACGTTACGGCGGTGCGCTCGAGAAGGCCATCATGAAGTACCACAGTCTCAAAATGGAGGAGATCAATCGCATCATCGAAGAACTCTGGAAGCGTACCTATCAAGGCACTGACATCGACACTGTCCTCATCCGCAGTGACAACGAATCCGGCAAGGGAAATAAAAGCTACAACTACCGCGTCTGCATGATCAAGCAGGACGTCGAAATGGACATGCGAGGTCGTTGCTCCGCTGGACAAAAGGTTCTCGCCTCAATCATCATCCGCTTGGCACTGGCCGAGTGCTTCGGTGTCGCGTGCGGCCTGATCGCGCTCGATGAGCCTACAACCAACCTTGACAGAGAGAATATCCGTGCGCTAGCTCAGAGCTTGCATCAGATCATCAAGGAGCGTAGGCGTCAGAGCAATTTCCAGCTGATTGTCATTACGCACGACGAGGAGTTCTTGAGGGAGATGAATTGCAGCGAGTTCTGTGAGAGATACTACAGGGTCAGTCGGGACGCCCGGCAGAAATCCATCATCGAGAGGCAAGACATTTCGTTGGTAAGTGGTTGAATCGAAATTATTTTGCCGAGCGCGGTGTGTACTGATTCCGACTTAGGTCATGGAATGAGCTGTAGTAGTACAGCAGTATGCAAAAGCTTGCGAGGACTGGACAGTGATGATTTTATGATTTCTACGATGCTGCCTATCTAGGCGATGCTCTAATGTCCGAGTCTCGTTATTCTTCAGAGTAGTAGTAAGGGTCAAGTAGACGACATACTTGAACACGTCCACAGCTTGATACACACAATTGTAAATGCTGAAAACTCCTGCCATAACCTTACTCCCTATGAAGTGACTTTTCTCGATGCAAGAATATTTGACCCTGCTTGCCCACAAATCCCGTGGTATCAGCTTGCTATCTGAATCGAACATTGAGGTAGGTGAAAGCCGGCTCCACGACATTCTGCCCGAGAGGTTCGCCAGCAGAAATACCTGCGGCTCCAGAAACGACTAATAGCGGTGTGAAATGCTAAAACAATCGTCAGATCAGTCACAGTCATGTCGCCATAGTTTATAGTAGGATTACCTCAACAGTCGGATGAGACCGCTTAAACTCGTACAGCTTCTCGAGATTCAGCAGAGCCTCTGTCCGCTTCTTCGGCTCCTGGATCGCAACTGCATCGCGGATGGCATTGTCAAGCGTTCTCGACTCGTGGGTGCATTTCTGGACGAGCTCATGTCGCTCCGCATCAGTTTCTGCAGCCCGGATCTCTCCAAGCGACGCGAATGTATGAACGGCCATTCCAGATCCGATGATCAGGTACCCTTCCTTGCTAGACCCCCCCATCAGCTAATGCCACAATACAGTGAAGCACACCATGCACGTACCGAAGTTCTTGGACTGCCTCACCAAGCTCAATCTGATGTTTCAGATCGTAACCATGGAAGGTGCCTACTTGGATGATGGGAACGTCCAGGGGAGATTCTTCTGGAAACATGAGCTTGAAGGGTACCCAGACGCCGTGATCCAGATCTCGGACGACTCGTTTCGCTTTGATGCCGGATTTGACGAGGTGCTTGTAAACCTCGACGGCGAGCTCCGGAGAAGAGGTATGTGGCCATTCGTACTCGTATACTTCTGGGCGAGTTTCGTGGAAGTCGTTGACGAAGTCATGCTGGCGATGTCAACGTTGTGTCCGGAAGCAAGCACTTCTACTATCAGTACGTACCCAGACTTGAGTATTCTTCTTGACATTCACTACAAGCCAGTCGTGGTCAGCTCACCGGTTTTGGCCACCTATCTACAGAACCGCCTCACCTTCAATGACATTCGGCCCATGAATTTCCCTCGACTCAAAATGTCCACTAAACACTATGATAGCTTTGGGCTTCGGCGACAAACTCGAGATTTCCTTGCCAATCGCCCTCAGGTTATCTTGCACGATTATGTTATTGGGTCTCTCATCGAACAACAAGTTGACGCCTGCGTGGCCAATAAAATATGTGGGTAGCAGGTCAGAGACGTTTTCGACGGCGGAGGGCATCTCAAAATTTCGCAGCAATGTGCTGAGCTGATTATTATTGTTCGCAGTTAGGTTTGCACGCGTCTCACATTATCTATATATTGCTGAGTAAGATAGTCTATGAGTGGGTGCAAGTTCGCGCTTGGCGGCTTGGTATGCCGAGTAGCGCAATCAGTCCGGCCTCCCTGTTTCGGCGATTGCACCATTCTTGGTGCTAAAGTCGACATCTTTGGAATTCTTGCTCGACCAATGGTCTGATTCGGAATGAACATCAAGCTTCGAAAATTCCTTCTGATTGTACGTGGAATACCCGGTTCCTGATGCTTGAGCCTAGTGCCATGCCTCACCAAGCCTGTTGCACCAAAAGGGCTGAAAGTCACGACCAGAACAACCACGGAACCTTCCATTGGCGAGACACCGAAGCGATTGTCTCATCAGCCAAGCACATGTTGCAATCGCCTAACGGAACGATTGAGAAGCTGCGTGCAAATTGTATAATAACCATACAAGAGTATTGTTCAGTTTGAAGAGAGAAACCTGTCTGCAATTCCGTCTCCGCGATTCGTAAAGATGGCATCACAGATTTCAAATCAATCTCACGATCTCTCTTCACCATCAAGTGTACATGAGAAACATGGTGCGACTGTCAACGTACAAACTCCATCCGAGGATGGCAGTATCGAGGGCGCATATACACAGACCATCACGAAAGGAGATGAACAAGTGAATGTCACCTGGACGGCAGCCGAAGAGCGGAAGGTTGTCCTCAAGGTCGATCTGGTGCTCATGCCACTTTTTGTGGTATGTCAGAAGCCATGTTAGATGAGCGGCTTCCTTACTCACACTCTGTTTCAGATCATGTTCGCCTGGATGGCTATCGATCGCACCAACATCTCTGGTGTCTTGACGACGACCTTCCTCAAAGACACGAAGATGACCAAGGATCAAGCGAACACCGGTGTCTCTATCCTGTGGCTGGGCATCGTGCTGCTGGAGATACCCTCGAACGTCAGTATACCACTTACTTTGAGATCTTTGCAGTCTAACCATTTCGACAGATGATCCTGCATCGTATCGGGGCTCACTACTGGATACCTTGTCAGGTCATATTTTGGGGCTTGCTCGAAGCGCTCCAAATGTTCGTGAAGAACAGCAGCGGCTGGTACGCGGCCAGGTTCTTCCTCGGCCTTGCAGAGTCGGGCTTTATTCCCGGGTCATTGTACACCTTATCACGATGGTACACCCAGGATGAGATGGCGAAGCGAGCCGTCATTTTCTTCTTCGGTGCGTCCGCTTCTGCATCGTTCGGGTCGTTACTCTCGGCTGGTGCCATTAACCTTGGTGGTACGGGAGGGTTGAAAAGCTGGCAGTGGTATGTTTCTGCTCGACTGCTGTCATGTCATTGCTGAAGGGTGTCTACAGGATCTTTCTAGTCTGTGGATTGTCGACTATCACCGCTGGGATCATTGCTTTGATCGTCCTCCCCGAGTCACCGCACGCCACAGGTCGATATTTCGCTGGCTTCGTCAAAGGTCCTGCCTGGCTGAGTGAGCGAGACGCGGACGTCTTCGTTGCTCGACTCGCTCGAAAGGACCCAAACCATGGACGTCCTGCCACGCTGAAGATAACTGGCAAAGACATGTGAGCTTGATACCTACAGATATGTCGCATGTCAGACTGACCACTATCATAGCATTGATGTACTAACTAGCTGGGTTACTTGGCCTTATCTTCTTGTCTGTCTGAGTGGTCTCCAATCCATCAACGGATTGTCCACTTGGGGCGCCACCATCATCAAGTCCCTCGGCTTCTCCAGCATTCGCGCAAATCTACTGAGTGCACCATCGCCCATTCTCGCATCGATATTCGGCTTCACCCTGGCTATTTTCGTCGACAGATATAAGAGATTTGGATATGCTATCATGTTTGCGGCTGTATGGACACTGGCTGGGCTTATAGCACTCTATGTGAGCTTGTGTCACGGTACCAGTCGTCCATCTGCTGATTTGGGCATAGCATCTTCCCGTCACTTCAAAGGCATCGTGGTCATTCTACGCCGCGCTTCTCGTCACGCAGGCTGCACCGAGCTGGCAGCCGCTGAACGTGGTGTGGCTGTCACTCAACTTCAAAACGCCACAGAAACGGGCTATTGCATATGCCGTGTACAGTACGTCGTTACTTTACACATGCAGACTGACAGACACTAACAGCAAGTAGTCGGCTGCTCCAATCTCGGCGGTACCTATGGCAACCAAGTCTTCCGTGGTGTAAGTCACGACCCAAACATTACTGAAATATTCTCTGACGAGCCCAACAGAGCGATGCGCCACTATACCGCAACGCCTGGGCAGCATGCTTGTCCCTGGGAGCTGTGTGGCTCGCAGTCTTGCTAGCACAGACGGTGGCACTTCAACTCGCGAACAAGCGCTTTGCTAAGCGCGCGATGGACGACCCAAGCTTGGCTGCCGAAAATGCTTATGTGGACAAGAGAGGGCATGGACATCGTTACTTTTGGTAATCAAGAGGAAACTGGTGACTTTGTGGTCATGGCTGGAGGGAGGAAATTGACTGGCTATCAAAATACCGCTATATGTCTGATATGACTGTCTGGTTGTTATGCTTCCTTTCGGAGGAAGTGCTCCTGAGGCCCGTATGACGCGTGATGCGCTGCCATGGTCGTGCAGAGTGGACAAGAGCTGGACATCGTAACATGCGAGGCCTGGGGCTCTTACATCTGGACGGAGCACATCGAGACGGGCATGGTTCTGAAATGGCATCGAAGAATGATCAGAGAGACGCAGTCGCGAAAGCTTACATAAAGCGCAAAGCGTGCACGTGCCACGAGATGACAACAAGCCTGAAACTCAAAGCACCAGGGTGGATTTCGCCGACGATGTGACATGCAGATGATGCCAGATGATGCACCTCAACATCAACTACCGAAATTGATGCTGCAGCTGCAGAAGCTAAATCTGCATTGCTTGCGTCAGACGGTCGTGTAGACGCCGAACTTGTGTCGATGTAGGTCTAACGTCTACGATCCCCGACTGGATTCACATCAACAGGAACACTGGCTGCGGAGCGCTTCTTCGTGGAGACAGTGAGCACCATCATCTTTTACATTGTGTGCTACTGTACTGCAGCATTAGTCCGAGCAGAATACCTGCGGCACCCTCCCACAGCTCCATCCTCCAGACTGTGCTTCATGACAGTATATGCGGGACATCGTTGATGAATGTGGTGATTTTCATTCAATAATGCATATGTCCGTGCTATTGTCGTGATGAAAAACAAACGTCAGCCGCCTGCTTGAATCTCGCTGTCGTCAGTCTGCAGCGTCGTTGCAGTACGGCCACGGAAAAGTCAATTCTCACGGATCACTTCGTACCTACGAGTTATCACTACCTTAAGCTATAAGTCCCACGCCCGAGAACTACATAATCCGTACCACCACCGCACTACTGCATCACCATGATCACCTTGCATGCTGGCGAGTGGAGGCCTGGGGCAATGCAAGTACGTATCAAATATGCATCTCCAATTCTACATGGAGCTCTCTGGCTGCTCAACTTCTCGATCAAACTCAAACCTGCATGCTCAACATCATGCATCCGCAACCCTCCGTAGCTTTCATCATAGTGACGTCGAAGTCGAGCTCCCGGAAGAGGTAAACGAGGACTGTCACTGTATAAGAAGCATGCCATGTCGCTCTTCCAGGCAGTTTCATCCTTATCATAACACCACGAACAACTTTTCCACCTCCACAGTCCGAAATCTCATCACTTCCACCCAAGGTCCACCAATCACCACCGATCACAACCATGGTCTTCACTCCCATCCTCCTCGCCACCGCCCTGGCAAGCGTCCTCTCCTCCGCCGCCTCCATCCCCCACAAGAGCTCAACCTCCGCCCCAGCTCCTCTCCACACCGCCACATACATCGATACCTTCGATAACGTCACCACCAACTCCATCGAAGCCATCGCCACCCACGCCGGCTACCAAAACAACATCAACTACTCCGCCTTCCAAGTCGCCAACCAATCCAAGCCCCTCGCCGACATCATCCCCGAATCCCTCCCCAACCTCGCAGTCACCACTCCCGAGACCACCCTCCTCTCCGGCGACGTCAGCCTGAACCCCCAGAACACCGCCGTCAAGAGCAGCGCCATCCGCTACTTTGATCTGCAGCAATTGTACTTTGCCTGCAACACTGCCGGCGGCCAGGCTGCGGCCGATGCCGCGATTGGATGCGGCGTCGAGGTTAGCGCATACAATGTCGAGGGCGAGATGGTGGGCATCGCGTCGTTCAACTATGCGCCTGCTGAGGTGGTCGGAGCGCAGATGGCTTTAGCGGTGCTGCCGGAGACGTTTGTGGAGTTGGTGAACTATACTGTTGCTGTTGCGACGAGTGAGGTCGCTGCCACTTTGACGGCGCTTACGATTGACAGCGTCAAGCATGTCAACTATTGGTAGATGTGAGAGTGGTGCTGGAGGAGATCTGGAGTGGTCAAAGGGGTCGGCAAGTAGTAGTTGGATGAGCATGACGCATGCATGAATGAATGACCAAGTGGCTGGATAAGGGAGATGCTGATGGAACACACTCTAGTCTAAAGAGCCGATACGGGATAGAGGTGGTCGTAGCGGAAATGAGAAAGATGGTGGAAGGTGCAGGAATCATATTTTACTCTCGCTTTAATTCAATATTGATTGCACGATCGACTGAGCTTCTCTTTCAACTTGCTAAGCACTGATGTAGATGATCAACAAGGTAATAAATCTTCGGCTTTCAGAACTCAAATCAAATGTCACCACTCCTATTCCCTCAACACCATTTGCACTCGCAGCGTGAGATGAGTGGTATTCGCCCTCCTTTCTCCGGTTCCATCACAACAAGATTGACTCGCACGTCAGACCTTTGCTGCTGAGCGAAAGCAGACGTTGACGGCACTCTCCATAAGCTTCAATGCATGTAGAGCAACGATACTACCTGTCTTGCCCTATCTTCGAAATCATCGTGCCCGCTATGCTTACACAGCTTCCAGCTTGAGAAGAGCAGGGTTGCTACAGTGGATGTTTGTATGGTGGTTCTCGTCCCTCCCGTGTTGCTGATGTTGATGATGCTCCCTCCTCCTGCTGCTGACTCAGCTGGTTTGTACGGGACCAGATCCGCACCGCCCCCTCCTCTTTAGTCTTCAGCGGAGGACTCGGTTCCAGTATCAGGTACATGTACCATGCCGTCACCTTATTAGCTAGAGCTGCAAGCACAGTCCTTTTCTCTTTTTCTCGTCCACGCACATCTTCACATTGCACAATCAAGTCGACTTGATTGATTCTACTCCTCCACACACAAGACGAGCAGAACCACACAGCATACCACAACACTCCACAACCTTACAAGCTACACCACATCTACAAATGGAGCAGGTCAACGATGCCAGTTCCGGTGGCTCCGTGAACGTCACTCCAAAAGTGAGCAACGACATCCTCTCCCAAGCCTCTCGTCCTGTCCGCATGCTCCTCCTATGCGAGCTTCCCGCAGCCATCCCCTTCCTCGCCCTGAGCACCACAATCTCTTCTATCCTTCAGCATCCCCCGACCCCCACGCCCTCCGCCCTCCGCCCTCCTTCGTCCTCGCTCACAAAGTCCCACAAGTCGCAACCTAAGTACTAACCTTTCACCCCACAGGCTCCCAAGCCCACCACCACCCAAGCCGAAGGCCCCGGCCCCATCGCCTCCGACTCCCTGGCCGCCGAGTCCCTCTCTTCCGGTGGCGGCTTTGCGTCCGGTAACGCCACTGCTTCGAGCGAAACTGGTAGAGCAAATGAAACAGACGCCGATTCCACGACCGTGTTCCCCGCCGCTCCGAGCAAGAGCCAGAGGGGCGTGGCCAATGGCGGCAATGGTGCCAAAAAGGCGGGGGGGAGTGGTGATGTGTCCGGCGCGGCGGGATTGGGCAGTACAGCCAGCGGAGGTGTAAGCTTCACCAATGCTGATGCTGGTGCTGGTGCTGGCGCTGGTGCTGATGCTCACCCCCCCGCACCCTCTACAACCACCACGTCCTCAACTTCTTCCAACACCACCTCGTCCACCTCCTCAACCCATTTCCACCCTCAAGCTTCCAAACCCGCTGGCGCCAACATAACCGAAGGCGGTTTCGACTCCTCCGCCCCGAACGCCAGTTTCTCGACCGATATCGGCGGAAAGGACGATCCGGGTCGTGTGGCGGAACAGGGGATGGCGAATCGTGCGGCGGGACAGTTTGGGAGTGGTGATTTGGGAGATGAGATTCACGGGGGCCAGGGAGGGTT
>Ga0058698_10000741_pt1 | contig 16640 bp, 23 predicted proteins | sample AgamicAsSfe_FD_67288 | JGI IMG/M metagenome (GOLD analysis project Ga0058698, IMG submission 67288) | Agave microbial communities from Guanajuato, Mexico - As.Sf.e | ecosystem: Host-associated > Plants > Phyllosphere > Phylloplane/Leaf | place: Guanajuato, Mexico | collected 2012-05-30
ACGACTGAAATGATGGTGATGACGGTAGAGTATAATGCTTGCGCGTAGATATATCCATTTTGTAGCGTGGTGTAAGGGGAATGGATTGGTATATTGATTGATTCGAGTGAGCTTCGGTGTTTTACCAATTTGATATTATGTCATCCTTGTGGACTTTCACGTTTCATATTCACTTCCTTTGTCCGCATTCCTCACCTTACATGATCTCATTACACTTTCTTCTATGGTGACTTCCTCTCAAGTCATCATCGACAACAGCCTGCACTCCTCAACGTCTCAACATGGCAGGTCTGCCCGACGCCGCATCAGCAAGCACACCCCTACACATCTCCCAGATTCTCGACAACCACATCTCCCTCCTCAAATCCCACCTCGACTTCCTGAACACCCTCAAATCCAATCCTTCCGCTACCGTCGCCGATGATGACCACGTTCTCTCCTCTGACCACTCGACCATTCTCTCCAGCATGATAAGCCGCGCCGCCATTGCCCTACACGACGCTAGGATATGCAGCAAGAAGTATCAAAATCATGCTACGCCGCAAGGTGTCAATGGAACTGAAGAGCAGGAGACAAACACATCACCAAGCCTGCCCTTGCGGCACAAGCGACCCTCGGAAGTTAACGTGGATGTGAATGGGAATGAGGATGGAGAAGGAGTGAGAGACATGGCAGCACAACCCACGAAACGCCTCCGACGCTCTTCAGGCAGACAATTCATGCCTAACCATGACTGTACGACCTCAACCCACGCCCCCGATCTCGGTCCCCTCCCTCCAGCGACGACAATCGAGTACACAGACATAACCCCCGAAGTGAACGCCCGCCTCGCCGCCCGGGAGGAGCGTCGACGACAGCGCATCTTGCAACACACCAACGGCACTGTCAAACGGAAGAGAAGGAGCAGTATGGGGGATTCTCTGCTGATGGCTGGGTCAGACGATGAAGACGTGGAGCCTGGCGGGTTGAGCAGGCGGGAAAGGAAGATGGAGCGGGCGCGAAGGATCTCGGCTGGGGGAACGAGAAAGATTAAGAGGGTGAAGGTGAGGAGAGAAACGGATTGGTATGTGGGCGAGGCAGGGACAATTGTACCGCTGCCAGGAGAGGGGGTGGCTGGGTTGGGCATAGCGGCGGCGAATGAAGTCAATGGTGATGCGAAGAATGCGGGTACTGCTGAGATGGCCAAGGAGGGGGTGAAGGTTGCGCTGAACGATGTCGAGGTTGACGGTGCACCACAGAAGAGCGGAGGCAATACTGCGGAGAGTAAGGCGAAGAAGCGAAGGAGGTCCTCGTTTGTGAGAAGTCAAGGGCAGGATACAGGAATGGGGGAGAATAAGCATCCCTTGGATGATCGGTCGACGAAGAGGAGACGGCGCTGATGTGCACGAAGGTCTGGAATCGGAAAATAGATCAGGCGGCGGTTGGGGAGACTGTGTTGGAAATGAGATTGGCTCGGCTTGAGTATCCTGGGACTCATTGAGTCCGCGGATGAGGTGCGCTTATTGGATAACCCAAGGCTGGAGGGCATCTTGGTAGTCGAGAGCCGGTATTGATGTGCAGAACATGCTGCTGCAGATCTGGCAGGCACTGCTATCGTTATATTGATCATACAACAATCTCACACGCTTTCTCTCAAGGAGACTGCATTCAAGCCAAGCAAGTATGCTTGATCGACAACCACCACATCTTTCTCGCAGGCCACGGATCCGGGCCATGGTGCCGTCTCAGCCTATATCACCGACTGGTTGCGCCTTCTTTGTCACATCCTCCCATCCGCAAAGCCTGCCTACTGCCCCTTCTCCACTCCAAATGCCCCCCTCGCCTGATCCGCAATAACGTCCCCCAGTCCCCGTCCTCCTTCCAGCGCCTCCCTCTCCTTCTCCCGTCGCTGATCTAACCAATCTCCAGCTTCGCCTTTCCAAGCTTGTGCCGTGCCCTCACCTCTATCCCCATTCCACCTCGGCAGACCCCTTCCGACATGCCACAATAACCCATGTCCCGTCCGCACCTCAGACACATATCCCGCACTCATGAACCACGTTGCGCCCAGGCCCAGGGTGTAGAGATCCAATTTTCGTGGTGGAAGAAGCATTATCGCGGGGCAGAGGACGAGGAGGGAGAGGGTCGAGGTGTAGAAGAGACCTAGAGAGTACGAATTAGATATGATGTAGTGGCTAGGGATGTGGATGTGAGAATGAGGATGGGGTTCAGTCCGTACCTCGCCAGCGCTCGATGTCGGCGGGAGATTGGTCTGTTGTTGTTGGCGTGGTCATGGATGGAGGGGAGGGAAAGAGAGGCGTTGGTGTAGGGTGCGTGGCGGATGTGTCGAGGAGGTCGCTAGGTTCGGGGTGTGGTGCCATGTTGGTTGTGGTAGTTTGTGGTGACTTGGTTCGTGAACTGGGAGGGCGAGGGTTTGTGGAGATTCGGGGACTGAGATTGCTTGCTGGGTTCGTGCTATGAGGTGATTGACTAGCGGTCGGTATAGGATTCCCGATTTAGCGAGGCCTGAGCAGGATGCGTGCAGTGCAGATATGAGTAGGTAGTTTAGTTGTGCAATGGCAAGTAATTACAAAATGTCCATGATGTCAAGCACATAATCGCATCACGTGACCAAAGAAGCAACTGTCGGGAGCGAGAAAGCAAGAAGTAAAACACCCTATACAGTACACCAATAGATACCAAAATCACTTCGTTTCCTCATGTCGTCATCCCTTAGTATCAGCCCATCCACTAGCCCCGCGCTTCTCAATATCTCGGCGGCCCACCAGCACCCTCATCCCTCGCCCTCTTCTCTCTCAGCGCAGCAATGCGCTTCTTCTTCGTCACAGTGTTGATATATGTGCCGATAACAAAGGCAATCATGTTGAAGAATGGCACCCACGTCTCCTGTGGCAAGAACTGCTGCGCGAATGCAAGAGAGATCGGTGACGTGACCCAGCTGACCTTCATGACGGGCAGGAAGCCGGCGTTCACCGTGGCACGGACTTGATGGAAGGTGCGAGCGCCGGCAATGATGGCCATGGAGGATAGGTAAATGCTGTTTTGAATCGGCGCAAGCTGTGGTTGTGTTAGCAATGGGTGCTTTCGAAGCAGGGGGTTGTCTATGAAGACGTGGAGGGCCGAGATCAGGCTCTGTCTCTGTCCAAGTTTGGACGCTCTAGACGGTCTTCACGCGTCGAGCCAGTATTGACGGGTGTGCGTAACATACCACAAGATTGCTAACAAGGATCTGGGCGACCTTTGCGCGTACGCTCGTTCTACCTGCAAAAAGCCATTGCAGGATGTTGATTAGGACGTGTCCGATCGGAGCACTGATAAAAGCACCGTAGATGGCCATTTTTGGCACACGCGACGTGAAGTAGTTGCCATCTCTATTGCGATCTTGTGCTATCCACGACGCGAGCAATTCTTGAAGTGCGGAAAGCGAGCCGGACGTGAGCATCTTGGTGCGGAGGGGGTTTGCTTGGAGTTGTTTGAGGTAGGCCTGGCATCAGGTCGTTAGTGTGAGACTGTGTCGAGGTGGTAGCGAGAAAGCATTCAATGCGACCACAGGGGGATAACACATACTGCAAGATAGCCACTGGGACCACTCGCGCGCGTGACAGCAGCGCCGACCTCGTGCGCGAGGCCATGCTTGCGCACGTCGTCCACTGTTTGCTGAAACTTGACTGAGGAAGACATGTTTGTTGTTGGTATTTCGTAAGAGATGAGACGAAGATCAAGCTGTTGTTCTGGAGTCGGCGACAACCACAACGGTAATCACAATGCTCCTCGGCTTCCCCGCACTGATCTGAAACTTGGCCCACAGGCCGCGTGCTCCTCAAAGTCAGTTGAAAGGACTGTCGATCGTGCAACCACATCACATCATGTTGCTATCGCAGCTTGCGTTACACATGAAGTCTCGAAGCAACCACATCTACAGTAACATTGGTCGTGGTTGCCTTGCGAAAGACTTGTTGCTTGTGATCTGTGGTACGTGCAATGAAGGGGAAGTGTAATTATAATATTGGCTTAAGACAGCTCGTTATAAAAATGGCATGTGTGTGTGTCTACAGCTACCCAAATGTCGACGTTGCACGATACGCGAGTGCCAGAACAAAGTCCACACGCGCACCGCCAGCCTTAATGTACCACCCTCCCATAACATGTTAGGCTCCGCCAGCAACGAGGTAATAGTTTGATTTACTAGAAGTGGATGGAGTGGATGGGAGGCTCGGGCTCACTGTCCACGAACTCCATGGATGGTACGATGGCCAGCTCTTGCGATGGCCATGTCGGTACCGAAGGCCGAGGATTCTCAAGCCAGGACTCTGATGGCCATGACCTTCGAAAAGGCTGAGGTCCTCCAGGCCAAGGCTCCCCAGGCAGCTGAAGCTTTGCAGCCGACCAAGCACCTTCTGCACATTGTCCATTCTCATCCACTTCTCCCTTTCCTGCTTGAAAACACGATATGCAATCGGAGTGGTTATCATCATGCATCACTTCTCATTAGCAGCGTCACCCTTATCTTCTTATGCCTATAGTACACGTTCGCTGGAGCCACTGGCTAAGGATGCCAAGATCAGCTCACATCGAGCCAGCATGGAATGTGTCCGCTCAGGAAGAAGGACCAGCAAGATAGAGCCTTGGGAGAAGCTCAAGCTGGGAACAGACTTGAGGCTGAAGCTGAAGCTGGTGCACGCTGGAGCTGGCGCCAAGAGTTGCGAGCCTGTACGGCGTGCTAACAGTCAATATTGAGCGGATGTGTTCTTATTCTGCCTTCTTCTGCTGAAATGCTAAAGCTACCTCAATTTTAGTTGCTAGCCTGCATATCAATAGCTAAGCTCATAACATCACCGATATCAATATCCAAAGAAACGATAAGGGCTGGACCGAATAGTGTGAAGATACATACAGGATGTAGTTGCTTGCAGGTACTCCTCGCATCCGGGTTGACTGCCCATGTGTGAATGTCCTTAGTGGGAAACAGTCGCACATGCAAGGTATTCAGTTGTGTGAAGAGCAGTTTTGGGGACATGTAAGCGCTAACGATGTGTAGCATACGTACCAATAGGTACATGCAACGTTACTTACCAGGCTTGGAAGCGAGGACCAGCTGGCTGATTCTCGACTCGCTGAGATAGACTTGGCATTATGTCGTGAAGGCGAAAGAGGTGCGAAGCTCAGCATCGAGTGTGATGAAAGTACTTCATCTCTTGCGTCATATTGAGAGAGATTTCTTTGACGTTTGGCCAGGAAGGCTCACGCGTACAGCCGTGCCAGGACTCATTGCCAGCGATCTGAACACTAAGAAGTGGAGAAGAAGGAAGAAGATAAGAGAATAGAGACGATCAAGTACGAGATAAATGGGTATCAAAGTGGTCAAAGAGCATGCATAACTCAGCCGCACACAGTCCGCGAAGAGTGCGCAACGCGGAACGATTACTGGAATGATGAGACTTCTGACCCAGCTGCCCTAACAGCAGTATGTGGTACAGAGGCTGGGCCAGTCACAGTGTCAGAGACCAAGAGAATCAAGATAATTGGTTCACTCGACAAAGTCGCAGCACCAAATCTAGGTGTCGCTACGTTGCACCTTGCGATCTGCTGCTGAGAGTAGAGTAATGCTGTTGAAGCTGATGCTGCTATTGCCTGCAACGTGACACTTGGACATGGCTGATCCGAGGTGACTAACCATGGCACGGCTCCATTCGCTTGACCTGTTGTACATTTGTACCGTCACAACGTCTCTTGATCTTGGAGTGAAAGATTCCGTGGTTCATCATCAGCCAGCACTGTCTCAGCCAGTTCACACAGAGGAGCCATATGGAGGATTCTGTACTGCTCCTAGTGTTGATGCAAAGCTGAACCTGCACCGTGACATTAGGCGGAGGAAGTACAGCGAAGTACGGTACTGTACAATACACAGATACGGTAAGGATCAACGTGACGTGCTTAGGCTGAAGTTGTAAGCTGAAACCGCACGACAATAAGTGCTTACTTGAGGTATGCTTAGTGCTTAGTTCGATATCGATGCCCTGCTGTGGGAGCACACATTGCGAGGCACGGTCGTTAAGGAGCCGAGGACGAGCGTGCTCCATTCGGGTAGCGCTGTGGGGACATTACAGCCGCGATTGTGGTGCTATGGTGTATCGGTAAAATAGCCGCTTCATCGTGCATTATTACCAAGAACGTCCAAGGTACATGTCGACGTAAACGTCGTGGTATCATTACACTGTGAATCTCAGCATCACCATCTCGTTGACGAGAAATCGGCACAATCGTAACCACACCACTATGGCCATTCTCCCCTTGGCCACGCCAGACATCCTTACACGTTTCGGCCGCCTGCTCGTCTCCCTTCTGAGTAGATTCTGCAGCAATTTTGCACGAATCGAGCAATCAAGTGCCTTGATATCAAGCAGCCTAGGCTTATTGATACTCATCCGCTACGCTGCCAACACAGCGTCCGATCCTTCATCATGTCGTGCGATGCTCCAAGGTGGTGGTCGATGGCTGAACCCAGCGCGAGCATACGTGGACGGCCGCTTTCAAAAATGGCAACCTCCCGGATGTCTCCTTCGCACCTACGACTGGAAAGAGCTCGAGGCAGCTCTAAACGGGAGTCGCTTCCTGTTCATAGGCGACTCAACCACGAGAAACCCTTACGACAGCTTCATGAAGATTCGGGATCCGAAATACTTCGTCGAGACGAACTGGAATTCGCACAATCTGACACTGCCGGGATTGGAAGTGCACCAAGAGTCTGACTCGTTGCTAAATCACACGAAGACGGTCAATGAGATAGCTGCGTTTCGCGCGAATGCAGCCGGCACAGCGATGCCATCGCTACCCCGAGCGGCGGAGCTGATCTTCATCTCGGTAGGGCTGTGGCAGGTCCGGTGGGGTATCAATATGGCACGACTGAGTTTGACAGGGCGCTACGGGAGCTGCTGGATCCAGTCCCTCCGAATACAAACTCGTCGGCCGGAGTCTCATTGTCTTCCTCCACGGCAACGGCTCCAGCTCATCGGGACCTGGTGATAAGTCCAGTTCAGATACCAAGCCAGCATATCAGGAAAGACCTGAAATGGTACTTTGACGGGGATTCCGAAGCCCTCAATGACATACTTCGCAGACAGGAGCTACCACCTGGCATAAAGTTGCCTGGTCGTATAGTGAAATGACGAACTATGACTACGCATTCAATCAGCAAGATGGCATTCACAACATGCCTGCAATCGGTAGAGCGAAGATCATGCTCATGTTCAACTGGCACTTCAATACACGGCATGATTCCGAATTGGGGACATGCTGTGTTCCCTACTCTATGCCGCAGTAGTGGCAATCTGTCGTGATGCTCATTCTGATTGTCTCGATCATTCGGAAACTGGCATACAAGCGCATATCAACACATGGCTTACCGACGATGAAGGCAGAGCAGAGCTTGCAGGGCTTCAAAGCAGCGCCAGCTATGCCATACCTGCTGTTCGGCCTAGCACTCTGCTTCATCGCGGACAGGACCTTTGTGTTTCAGAAAGAGGCGATATACCTCATTCGTCCTTCCATACTCCAGTGTTGTCTGGTCGTTCCAATTGTGGCTTTCATCCTTTAACGGCACATTGTTCCAAAGAAAGTGCCTGAGCTCAGGCAATCTTCATCTTCGCCACTTCATCACAACCAACTAATGGGACTGTTACTGCTGATATGGTGTATAGCGCATTGGTGTGGCGAGCCGCCCGCTGACTCCGTGCTACATCGAATCAGCTCAGCATACCGTCAGGTAACCATACTTTCAGGCCTGTTCATACTCGCGCTGCGAAGCGCGAACGCATATACTCAGACATGCTCGCCACGCGGCATATTCATTCAGGTGCTCCGGATGAATCCCCTCGCAATCTGTCTAGACCTGACCCTATCCCGTGGTCATTTCAAACAGCAAAGTCATCTACTCGGCCACAGCTGCCTTAGGCTTTGTCCATCTCCTGCTCTTCATACAAAAAGCCATGTGCCGGCTTGCAGGGCATACAGTCGCTACGATTGTCCTCGGTGCACTGCAAATTGTCCGGCCAGAGTACTGCATGTCCCTGTGGGGCATCGTGGCACCATGGCGTGTCGACATCCTGAACCAATAATCGATGAATGTCTACCTCTGCTTCGCGGCGCTAGGCTTCGGCGTGCTGTTCGCAGCGCTGCAGGAGGAGACGTCTGTTATGAGTTCGGCGGCTTATTCGGATACTCATTAGACCAACGCAGCTCTGTTTTCCCCCTGGAATCATGATGAAAACGCAACTTCTTTGCATCATTGTCAATGTCTGGGTACAATTGGGCCTTTCACTCTACGGAGAGAAAAGTAGTCTTGAACACGTCGGCATCGTCCATCTATATCTCGTGATCGTAACAGCAATGACCCTTCAATGGACCATCAAGTTTCCCTGGGCTGCCAATGTGACCAGATGGCTTGGCCAGCACATATTAGAGCTGTATTTGCTACACAACCACATCTGGCTTGCATCTGATGGGAGGTCAAAGCTAAGTCTGAGCTTGTTGCAGGCCATCATTCCGTTGAGAAAATCGGGTATTCCAGAAGTATCCGATCTTGCTATTACTTCCATCCTGTTGTGTTGGTTGGCTGGCAAGATCCATCGGGAAATTAGACTATCCGCAATCTGGATCGCGGACGAGCTCGCGGGTTATGGGTTTGGCGCAGTCAGGCAGTCTCAGGCACAAGTTGTGGTATGAGTGATAAGGTAGAGCACGTGACACATCTCCCCTTGCGGCTTCTTCACGAATGGAAATAGATTATAGAAGGCCTCGGTCTTATCTAGTTATCTATACTTCTCGTTCTTTCTTTCTTTCTCATCAAGCCAATTTGCAAGCTCGATAGAAGCCCTGTCCACTCCTCTCATGACACCGTCGGCAGACCCGATGAGAATACTGGCGTTGACCATAGCGCACAGCTTCAAAAGCTAGATGAAACATGGCTGTCTACTTGTCCTCTGGCAATTTGATGTGCACACCAGAATTGACCACATCGAAGCGCAAATGTATGACCAGTCGCCAACAGCCCAGATATCAGTCTCCGACTTGAGCCCAACAGTAGCCGTCAACCTTTCTAGCAGGCAGACCTTTCCCATGACCGACGGCATCCGGGGCCCATGCTCAGATCTGGGAGTACTGCTCAAATCCTGACAGTTGAGCTGTAAAAAGCACATTCTTGTGAAGTCAGATGCCACGCATGGTATAAAGAGACGTAAAGTCCGGCGGAAAGCAGCTGATGCCTGTATCTCAAGCAACTGTACCTGAAGACCCGCACGCATCTACTTGATGGGCTTAATGCTTAGCAAATAGCCTAGAAGTACGAAGAAGGCCTCTACTCGAGGGACTGCGTAGTAGACTAGGCAATTGGTTGGCAATTGGGAAGACCATGAGTTCTGCCAGGTTGAACAACCTCGTATGTACTGCGATTATCGTAGTAGTTGTCTTCATATGTGCAGTCACAAAGGGGAAAGCTGCAAGATCCCGCCTACCATCAATGAACCACGTTATTTGTGATCTCGGTCTCGGTTGGGTCTTCGGACCACAGTGAGCCTCGACTGAACGAATCATGGAAGGCAGGCTTTGAGGCTTCTAACAGCAGTGATAGCGATCTTGGGATTTCATTCGCGCCAATCTTTGAGGGAGCCCGTCGAGCCCAGGTAACCCGTAAGATTCTGATGGGTTGCTTCATCGACTCGTCAGACCCGACATCATATACTACGACCATCTCGCCACTCCCCCATCCACGAAGAGCTACACCAGCATTTTTTGTGGTCTTTTACACATTCTAGAGGCAGATACGGGCAGGAACCTGCAAGACGTGGCCTCAGAGCCCATAATCTGCGACAAAGTAGAGTTAGTGGGACAGCGCAGACCAAATACAATAACCGAGATTGTCGGACGTTCACACGATCTTTGAGCCAATCCAACGTGAAAATCCTTCTGATCACAATACTACCAGGTACGGTTGATGAAAGCACCGCTGCTGAGGGTTTTCCCAGCAGCACACCATCAACGTGTTTGCGGCGTAGACACCCGATGACTTCGAAAGAGTTTGCCTAAACCAGAATATGTCTCTCACAGTATGATAGTCCCAGGGCAAGATTCAGACTTCCAGAACGGCTAGAACCGCTACTCGCTCAGCAGAATATGCCGCCGGTGCAGTTCCGTCACTTCGCCGTAGTGTCAACGTATGAACATAGTCTGTAACGTGCTGTCGTATTGAACTGGACAGATGAATATATACACTACAAACAAGCCATGTTGCCGAGCCTCCCTACCTCCCACACCAAATGCCACTGATCATACAATACCATGGCATCCCACACCATGACCATGCTCCAAACACCTCTCTATGTATACCACCTACCCAAACCCTCCCTCCCACATAAACAAACATCACTGCAGCCTCTCCCCCCTTGGGCTTCCAATACACTCCACCCTAAACCCCAGATCCCTCAACTTGACAGGATCCGTGACATTCCTCCCGTCAAACACGAACTTCGGTCGCGACATCGTGCTCGCAATGCGCTCCCAATCGACGCGCCGCTTCTCCGCCGTGTTCTCCTTGAAGATCCTGTGCACAAATGGCGACGGCGGCCCGACCGATCCTCTCCGTGCATCGCTGTTATCGCCACTGACGGCGCCCGTGGAGAAGTGAAAGCCATTGCCGTTGGTGTTTGTGTCAGCATGCTTGCTTGGAGCCGCCGGTGCAGCGGCGGCGTCGTCGGCACACTTGAACTCGTCCCATTCGGTCACGATGATGACGGCGGAGGCGTCGATGCAGGCGTCGTATGGGTTGTTGCAGACGGTTACATACTCGTCCATGACGCTGGGCGTGTCGGTGTTGTAGTGGAGGTCTTGCCAGATCTGGGACTCCTTCACCTGAGGGTCGTAGATGGAGACTTTTGCCCGTTCGGCGACGAGCTGGTTGATGATGGAGAAGGCGGCACTCTCGCGCGTGTCGCCGGTGTTCTTCTTGTATGCAAAGCCGAAGATCGCTACCTTCTTGTTGGACAGCGTTCCGTACAAGGCGGAAACGATTCGCTTTGTGAACCGATCCTTTTGCCATTCATTCAGATCTACGACAGCTTTCCAGTAGGCAGCGACCTCGGGGAAGTGCAGTGATTCGGAGAGGTAGACGAGGTTGAGCACATCCTTTTTGAAGCAGGAACCTCCGAAACCGATGGAGGACTTGAGCATGTAAGGGCCGATGCGCTTATCTAGACCGACAGCATAAGAGACCTCGTCGATGTTCGCACCAGTAGCCTCGCAGATCGCACTGAGAGAGTTGATGCTGGAGATTCGCTGAGCGAGGAGTGCATTGGCTGCCAGCTTAGCCAGTTCTGATGACCATAAATTCATTGTGATAATCTTGTTGCGAGGAACCCAGCTGGCATAGACATCGACCAGCGTAGCAGCAGCAGCGAGACCAGCCTCATCAGGAAAAGAGCCAATGAGTACACGATCAGGAAATAGTAGGTCGGAAACCGCGGTACCCTCTGCGAGGAATTCCGGGTTGGAGAGAATATCAAACTTGATGCCCAATTTCCCATTTGCTGCTAAGATGTCCCGTACACTCTCTGCTGTCCGGCATGGCACAGTACTCTTCTCGACCACAATCTTGTCTGTTTCGGAGTATGCCGCAATCATCCGCACAGCAGACTCAACATATCTTAGGTCGAAAGCGCTGCCAGCTCCGAGACCGTTGAGTTTGGTGGGTGTGTTCACACTGACGAAGACGATATCTGCGGTTGCGATTGCTGATTCAACATCTGTGGAGAAAAAGAGGTTTGGTTGCCGGTCAGGGAGGCCATCACGAGCAACGGTGGTGATTTCTGCGAGGTTAGGTTCATAGATTGGTAATTCCGATGAGTTCCAGGCGTTGATGCGATGCTCATTCAGGTCGACGACTGTGATCTCAATATGTGGATTCTTGTTGGCCATGACTGCACAAGTCGGGCCACCGACGTATCCAGCTCCAATGCAGCAAATCTTGCGGACCGTCTTGGTTGCTCCACTGCTGCCATTCATCTGGTGTATCACCGCGAGGGAACGTCGTTTGAGAGACTCTGTGCGGGAATCTGGATTCGAAGTGTGTTGCGCTGACTTTGGTGATGACCACTGGTTTGTAAAGGAATACCGCAAGTGACAAAGGTCGTACGCGGCGACATGTTGCTTAGATTGATGGTAGCTAGGTAGAAGAACGCCTTAGGGAAGAGATGCGCAGGTAGGCTTTACAGGAAATGGTATTGCCAAAAGACAGGCAAGGTCGCATTGATCAGAAAAGCAGTTGCAAAGAGGATGCACGTGATATTGTATCAAGGATGATCTCATCATCAGTTACAGTGTTTCGCATGGGCGAGGCGGGAGAGAGGCCATTTTGATACAAGCATGAATCGCCCATGGGAATTGCCCATGGAGAGCAATGTATCAGTGGGCGAAAGCGAGATGGCAGGTGGATCATGTCAATTGATCAGTTGTTTCTTTATCTCAGTATGCGATAAGTCATCTCTTGTATACCCTCGGTCGCCGTTCTATCGGTTTATGCTCATGCCTTCATCGTTGACTGCACAACTGCATGCGCGTTGATCTGCTCCTTCATGGTTTCTTGTTTTTGATTGTACTCAGTCTGCAGCTCCATGTCCGTGGACACTGCCCTACGTATAAATCTGTCCTTCGCCCACCCGTACAGAGCACTTCCCGACAGAATCATGGCCATGCTGCCCACGCGACCGGAGGTGACAGTCTCACCAAATACCGCCACGGCAAGCGCAGACTGGGCAACGCCACGGGACGCCGTTACAATCATGTGCGTTGTGGGTGAGGTGACTTTGATCTGGAGGAACGTGGCGATCGTAAGGAGGAAGCCCACAAAACCTGTTGCAAAGGCCAGGGGATAGAAGCTGGATGGTATGCTGCCGGATGCTCCATAGACGCTTGTCAACAGTGTCGCGGCATCTCCTGTGAAGATGAGCAGTGGGATGAGGAAGACGACTAGCGAGATGACGTTGGACATCCAGACGGTCTGCCAGACTCCGAGGACTTCGCTGTCATCTGCTTTCTCACTGTCACCGCCACTCTTACTGTCAGTGCTCAAGTATTTCTTGACAACTACACTCTCCACTGCCGTGGTGAAGCTGCTACCGATTCCCAGCGCGATGCCCTTGCTACCAGTGAGGTGTGCAGTGACATCTTTGCTCAAGCCGATGACAAATCCAAGCATGACGGCGCCCACGCCAAGGAGAGACAGCGGTGGAAAGTACGGCCGCGGGCGTAAGACGAAGAGAGAAAGGAGGAGCGTAAAGGGAAGAAGGAGACCGCGAGCGACTTGGTAGAATGCGGCATCGACTGCAGCAAGACAGTACGTCTTTGCGAGAATGCCAACCACTCGGACTAGAGCGAGCGGAAGTAATGATCTCCATACCTGAGTAGGATGTCAGTGAGCCTTCCTAGAGGTGCAGACACATAGACTGCAAAGACAACGTACGGTGAATGATTTGAAAGGCTTGATCCATCCCAGAGGCATGCCAATTGCAGTGGCGCAGAGGATCTGCACGCCAAACTGCAAGGCAAGTAATATTATAGGTGAATCGAAGCTATTGAGGGCAGCTTTCGAGACGAGTGTGCTAGCAGTCGCACAGCATAGATGGAATGAGATGGCTGAGGCGACCTGTAGTCGAGAACTCTGCCTTGTTGGCATGACTGCTGCAGAAATCGAGTGTATGAATACTTCTTGGCGCCTCACGCGCCGTATATGTGGATTGAACGGACAAGCAAGTAAGCAAGGAACGAGTGATAGACTCGATACGCTTCTCGTATATGGTACAGACTCAGTAGACGCTCTGAGTAAGTGTGAAGATTATGAAGTCGGGTGTTGTCGCAAGTCGAAGCTAGGCATACCAGTGGCGAAGTATAGTATGGCTTCTGGGCAATAATGAGAACACTGAGAACGTCTGTGCTGCGATTACATGAGCACGCGCCAAGTTTGTGTAGTATGTATGAGCTGAGCTACAGGTACGAGTACCTTATCAGAGTTGAGTAGTGAGTCGACGAGCCGTCCCCAAGCTCTTCGGGCTGCATTGGGCTGGTACACTGGGTCCGGCTGCTGAAGAGGATCATTTTGGGTTTCAGACGATAGCCGGAAAGCTAAGAGTCCATCACACGGTATACGGTATGATTCCCAAGGTCGAAGAGCGAAAGCACGCCGGATCTCATTGCGCAAACCGAAACGTTTCTCAGCACAAAATCTGCGAGCTGAAAGTCTGGAAGCAGGCAGATTGATGGATGATGGGATGATGGGGTGGAGGATGGAAGTGCGGTGTGGCCAAGAAATCGGGACTTGGACTGGGTCATTCGACCCTGGGTCCAAGTAGTAGCATAAAGCACAAGCATAACCGTAGCGCACGAGATGGGCTGAGCTGAGGTGGACCTTTCTGGAAGACATGCAGACATGGTACATAACGAGATTGACTGTTTCGGCTCTCGGCTTCAGCTTCGATGTCCTAGAGCCTACCGTAGTAGTAGAGCCTACCGTAGTAGAGCCTACGGTAGCAAGGTGCGGCTCGTCCATGCGTGCATGTGACGGTGATGGGCCATGGTCTCGTCATCCCCACTACTGTTTGTCTGGTGAGGTAGCAGAGTTCAGAGTGCGGCACCTGCTTCGCCCCAAGTAACACTAGAAGCTTGGCCTCTTCCGACCGAGAGTGCATTATGATTATGATTCGCATACACTTCGTATAGAGAATATCAGGGCCAAGTGCTATTGCAGTCAACCACTAGGAGTAGGAGAAGAGAGAACTACTGCCCAGCGGTATTTCAATAATACACTTCTGACTTCGACCTCATCCCTACCCATACGTCTACTTCCGGTCGGGTCCTGTTCGGCCTCAAGATATGAGCTCGAAAATGTCAAATCGAGACTCGTTATTACTACCAGTGGCGTACAGGAATTCGTCTACAATATCACCACTGCACAACATTCGGGCAATGCTCACCAAAGCGTTTCTAACAATGCCAGTGAGGATGCGCATCTTGTTAGGCTTCTGTCTACTTCTCGTGGCCTGCTTCAGCGTCTTTCCCTCGACAACACATACACTCGTCGACATACACTCGTCTACAATCGGCATACTCGGGCTTTCCTCTTCTTCGCACAATCATTCATGTCTTGATTCGATCGAGCTTCAACGTGATTTGCTGATATCCTCCTACAAACAATCGTTCCAAAATGTGACTCACATTGCCTTGGTCGATTTTCCGGACCACAACAACGCTGGAGACGCTGCTATTGCACTTGGCGAGCTGCTGCTCCTCGAAACGCTTGGGATCGAGATCCGCTACGTATGTACCTGGGGCGATTTCAATATTACCGAAATGGATGCCAGTCTCGCGGATATTCCACGCCACAACACTGCAATAGCCTTGCACGGCGGTGGCAATATGGGCAATATATGGGTGGACTCACAGCTTTTCCGTGTCCAGCTCATCGGGCAGACCCTCGACCGCAAGATCAGATCGTTTCCCCAGACGTATGAGTTTTTCGAGCCAACTGCCAGCATGCCAAATCAGCTCCTGGCAGACTCACAGACCGTATACTCCCGACATCTGGACCTCGAGCTCGTGGGGCGTGATACACAGAGCTACGAGCAGATTGCCGCACATTTCCCTGGAAACGCTGTCAAGCTGGTACCTGATGTTGCTGTCATGATTGGATCGCTACCTCTATCACACGCAACACCACGACAGATGCGCTATTCCAACTCTTCTGACACTGTGGAGGCGTACAGGTGGCCTTCGCTCGCTCTGAAACCAGAGGCACCGACAAAAGATGCCGTAGTGTTGGCACGAAACGATAATGAAGGCGGACAGGACCACCAGGGCATGGATTGGAAGACGGCCTTGGCACCTTTCGAGGTCGATCTTATCGATTGGTCGGACGACTTCGAGGGCTTCCCACTTGACCCGAGGCGATTCTACAGCGAAAACAACGACGGCACATTCCTGCGCTACTGGATCGACGTGTCACGCCACCGTGTCGAAAAGGCAATGGATGTCTTGCTCGGCGGGAGTTTCGTCATCACCGACAGGTTGCACGCACATATAATGTCAACTCTGCTCGGGATCGGGCACGTTGTCATCGATGAGGGCGACTTCAAAAAAGTGCAGCGAGTACATAATACCTGGTACTTGGAGTGTGCCCTGCCTTTCAGCACGGTTGCTTCGTCACGCTTCCGTATGACAGATCGATTGAGTGATGCCAATGGTGTCCTTGTAAGCGACATGGAGACTCTATTAACGTCGGCTATGAGCTTGCTGACAGCTGGGTCGGCACACCCTAAGATGAGTTACTCAAGAGTGGTGCGGCAGGGCGACTTATAGGATTAGACAACGAGGAAGTAGATTTTTGTAGCAATAGAAACAACAACTTGTATCACATTCCGTATCTGCTTAGACGCAAAGGGCATAAATACATGTCGCCGACCTGTTGAGCTACTATCCTGCTGATTTGTTCAGCTCCCCTGGGTGGAACAAATCTATCTTCAACGTCATGTTCATGGTATCCTGAGTGAAATTGACCCGCTACTGAATTGCCTCTCTTCATGCTCTGAATGCATTTCGTCGCT
>Ga0058698_10000742_pt1 | contig 16615 bp, 17 predicted proteins | sample AgamicAsSfe_FD_67288 | JGI IMG/M metagenome (GOLD analysis project Ga0058698, IMG submission 67288) | Agave microbial communities from Guanajuato, Mexico - As.Sf.e | ecosystem: Host-associated > Plants > Phyllosphere > Phylloplane/Leaf | place: Guanajuato, Mexico | collected 2012-05-30
CTATACTTAAAGAGGTATACTATACTCCTTTTATCTTCTACCGGGTCGATACGGTAAGCTCTTATCTAGAACTCTACCGACTTAATATATATCTCTATGTTATAGGATGTTATATTATTACCGCTAAAATAGGCCGGCACTACTCCCGGAAGCATTATATATACTATTAGAACGGTAGACTATATCCTAGAGGTACTTTAAGTACTTCTAGACTTCGTCTATAAGAGATTAGGTATTAGTATCTAATCTATTAATCCTATACCGTGCTCTAATCGCGGCTAAGAGCAACGATATACTTACTTAGAGGATACTACCTCCTTTAATATAAAGGGTAGTTCTTTCTGAATATACTATCGAATGATAGTTTTAGAACTTAAACTTAGTATTTTTATAGTTATAACCTAAGAAAAGGCTACTTATACTATAAATTAACGCTAGAGCGCTATTGCTAAAATAATCTAGATATTCGAGTGTGGTTTACCATGAGAAGAGAAGTTGATAGTATACTAAAGTAAGGTATAAATATGAACTTAAGACAATAAATTAAAAGGTCCGTCTTAAGATTCACTAGAACGCTTAATCTATAGAAGGGGACTAGCTAGGCTATATAGAAAGGACTCACTTGGTAGCATATATCTAATAGACCTATACATAGGACTTTCACCCGGATAGCCTTATGTACTTATGTACTGCTAGTTAATAATCTTTGGGTTGTTTTGGCGTCCATCGGATACTATACTAGTTTCCTACTCTACAAGACGCAACAAGCCCTTTCTTTTATCAATAAATAATTTATTAATATAGTAACTAATCTTATAGGGTCTTTAAAATTACGCAAATAACTATACTTAAGGTATAAGGTAATAACTTTAATAGAATTACCGTTCTATCCTTAGTAATCTTCTTAACGCTAACTACTATTTAGTAGCTAAGTCCGGTCCTAAAGATTAACGATAACTAGATAGAGATAAAGTAGGTTAGAAAGAGCTTACTTATTAACTACGTAATTATCTCCAAGGATATAGATATAAGTAGTTTAGTTCTAACAACTCTAGGAGTATTTTAAATCTAGTTTAGAGATATCATAGTTGAAGGATAGATTACGCTTAGGGACTACGACTTATTAATTACCGATAAACCAAGTGATATATAGTTTTATAGAAGTTCGACGACTATTACTAATTTACTATACCGTTTCTTTTTCTTAACTTTCTCTCTACTATATTTCTATGGTATGCCTTAGAAACATATATTAATCAGCGAAGAACATTAGTATATAGTATATACTTGCTCTACTATATCTATAACTTTACTAGGCGTATATCTAGAAGTTAAACAACATATATAGAAAAGCGTTAAATACACGTTATTTTATGTAAAATAAGATACTAGCTAGTATAGGTAGGTATACTAAGTTAGCTAGTTTCTACCCGTACTAGCTAGTAATCTAGAACTTTACTCCGTAGAATATTAAACGTATAGAAACATTAATCTATATACCTAAAATAGGTATATTGAAGGCTATATAATAGGTAAAGACTAAAGAGCTATATAGATAGCCTCTAAGAGGTACTAAGAAGACTATATAAAAGTTAAAAGTTAATCTAATAGGTAGTAGGTAACCTATAGTTAATTTACCTCTCTTTCTAAGAAAAATAGACCTCTTTTACTACCTTTAACCTATAGAATAGACGGCGGCCCCGCAGGACGCCGTAGTAGGTTTAAACTACTTATAAGTACTTAAATCATATACTCTAAAACCTATTTAAAGAATGGGCCTTATAGTATAGAATATATAGGACTAAGTAAAAACTAACTAATTCTATAATTTACGAGTTAAGATAATAGCTAAAACTAACTAAGTAGTAATAATTAAGCTAATCTCTATACTATCCGTGATTTAAAGTCTAGTATAAACTTCTAGTAATAAAGCTTAGCAGTAAGAGATATAAGTGTTTAGAGATAGTCTATACTATACTTAGCCTCTTTCCTTAAGATTTATATTTGCTTTCATATAGAGAGAGATAACTTCTCTTTACTCTTTACTTTTTATTAAACTTATTTAATTTAATACTAAATCCCAATATATACGTAATATCTCTATAATAGAGACTTAAATATTGTAATATAAAAAGATATAGTTTGAAGTCTACCCCAATTAGTTCTATAATTTATAAGGTATTATAATAGCTATCTTAATATATTAACTTAATTTATAGTTTATCTAATTTATCTAAACTACTAAGCTCTAAAATATAGAGATAAGAAATATGAGCTTTCAAAAGATATATATCATTAGACGAAGAAGAGTATTACTATACTATTTTGATCTTATCGAATGATAACGGTAAGAGAGTATAGTTACTAGCTATTACTAATGTGAACAGCGCACGTGGTATCCGCGAATGACGTCTCATGCCAAAACGTCACTGAGCTGTCGACGACGACATCAGCAGTAGCTGTACTACCAAAGACCTATTGACGCTCGGCTTTGCTTGACAGTCTCTCAACACAGCCATCATGATCAACTTCGGCGTCATAGGCACCAACTGGATCACGCAAGTCTCCTCCCTCTGTGCAGCAGCTTTCCCATACCCAATCACTTCCAATCACTAACACTTCCACCACTCCTTCAGCGACTCCTTTATAAAGTCTGCCCACTCCACCTCCCAATGGCGTCTGACCTCCGTCTACTCCCGCACCGCCGCCGCCGCGACCGCCTTCGCATCCAAATACTCTTCAACCTCCACGTACACCACTATTGACTCTCTCTGCGCCGACCCCAACATAACAGCCATCTACATCGCGTCTCCGAACTCCCTCCACCACGCCCACGCCACGGCCGTTCTCTCCGCCGGCAAACACGTCATCCTCGAGAAGCCTGCAACCTCTACCTCGGCCGAGCTAGACGAGCTGTACACATTAGCACGTACACACAACGTGTATTGCCTCGAGGCCTACCGGCACATTCATGAAGTCAACTTCCTGAAGCTGCGCGACGCACTGCCTATGCTTGGCACGCCATTCGGCGCCAGTCTGACGTACGCCACATATAGCAGCCGCTACGACGCCGTGCTAGCGCGTGACGACCCTCCGCCCAACATTTTCAGTCGCGAATTCTCGGGCGGATGTCTCGTTGATATTGGCGTATACCCCATTGCGTTTGCTGTAGCGCTGTGGGGCGCACCACTCTCGTCGAGCTACGCACCATATATTTGCCACACAGGCGTCGACGCTGGCGGGTTTGTGACGTTGCAGTATGAAGGGTTTGCGGTGCAGATCAATCAGAGCAAGTGCTATAAGTCGGCTTCACCGAGCGAAATATATGGAGAGAAGGGGACGATTACGGTGAATGCGACGACGGATATCAATTCGGTTGTGTTTTGGAATCGGAAAACGAAGGAGACACAGGAGTTGGCTGGAGAGGCGAGGGAGTTTAATTTGAGTGAGGAGGCGGAGGAGATGGCGAGAATCATTGGCCAAGGCGATCAGAAGACGGCGGCAAGGTGGGAGCAGGTCAGTAGGGATGTTTTGAAGGTGACCGAAGGATTGAGGAAGCAGTGCGGCATCGTTTTTGGCGTGGAGGAGCAAAGTAAGAAATAGACGACGATGTAGGTATAGTGTATGACTTGGTCACGAAGTGCTCGTTGATCATGTTGTCATTCAGCCACGTTCAGAGTCGACAACTCAGAATGTACATCACATCTCTTGTCTCTTTCCCGTCAAAGTCTTCACGGCACACTGCCTGACCTGTCCAGACTTGTCTCCTTCAGGCCGTACAAATATAGTCATACACACGAGCTGTGGTCTTGCGTTTAGATCACGCTCCCGCAGCCCTCTTCATGAAAAACTCCTTCACTGCTGGCACCGCATCCACTGCCTGCAGTCCCCAACTCCTCAAGCCAACCAAAGGCCCACTTTCCACGCTATACAACTTATGCAGTTTATCGACCACGCCCATCAGCATATTATTGGCCGCGTAACGCTTAGCATTGTAGCTCTCCAATGCCAACGTGCTGCCAATATCTTGGCCTGTCTCTATCGCCTCAATGATGGTGTCCACGAGCGCTTTGACGTCACCTTGACCCTGGTTGAGTCCCTGACCGGCAAGAGGGTGAATAGTGTGCGCAGCGTCACCGACGAGGGCGACGCGCTCACCAGTGTAGGTATCTGAGTGGCGGAGGCGAAGCGGAAAGGAGGCTATGGAGCCAGGCTGTACGGATGCAAGTGAAGGTGGGACGAGGTGCTTGTCGAAGGGAGTGTGGCTGAGCCGCCAGGACACTTCTTCGGCTTGTCCGGCTGGAATGGTGTGAAGGTATTTGAGGTCAGTGGGCGAAAGACGGAAGCCTGCGTTCACCATGGCGATAAAGTCGGTTGATGAGAGCGATTTCAGAGCCGTGGCGTGGGACGGAAGCGTGGACCATACGAGGGTGGCAAGGCCGTTTGGGAGTGGAAGTAGAGCACAGGGACCTGTAGGTAGGAAGCGCTGGTATGCTGTGGCGAGGTTGTAGTCGGAAGTTGCGCTGGGACCCAGGCGGACTGTTGCAACGACACCGTGTCGATTGTAGTCCCAGCCACGACTGGGAATGCCAGCGAAAGTGCGCACTGGACTATTTGCGCCGTCTGCACCGATGAGCAGACGAGCAGCGATTGTGGTGCCCGAGGACAGGCTGATGATGGGCCATGAACGCATATCGTGCCCGGTACCATCCTCGCCGAGCTGGATATCAGCGACACGCACGTTGTCCATCATGTCTATATTGCCCAGCTCTTCGGCTCGTTGTAGTAATCCAGATTTCAGATTATCATTCTCGGTCATATAGGCGATAGTCCGCTGGCCTCCGTACGAGGATGCATCTGTAGAATGCCAGTCGAATGTGACACGCGAGCCACTGACACCATCCCAGACCTTCATCTCATCATATGGTTGTACTCGTGATTGATCGACATGCTTCCAAGCTCCGATATCTGCGCTTGCATCAGCTGGATAGTCCTTCTGCGCAAGGTCCAGTAGTAGTCACCTTGAAGGAAGCCCAATGACGCCGGCGTCAGTGAGCTACATCTGTTGGAGTATTCTTCTGCTGAAGTGTGGCGGGGACCAGCATTCTTTGCCAGCTCTTGTGATTCGATGAGGGCGATCTTGAGATGGGAGGTAGGCTTGTGTGCACCTGGGAATGGCGTAGGTTAGCAGACAGCACGGAGACGGGTGCCTAGCGGGCATGACAAGTCTCACGAAGTGCTGTGACCAGACTCAAGCCTGCCGGACCACCCCCGACACAGACGACATCATATATTTCGGGCTTCACAGTGCTGCTAGTGGCGTATGTTCGTGGTCGTAGAGTTGAGGCTGTACACGAGAGTCGACTGCGACGTACAGAGAGGCGCAGCGGTCTACATGCTTGCATTCTGCGACCCTTGGACGTGGTGTCGAAGATGTGTCAGAGTATCTAAATATAAAGAATATAACGGAGAGTCGTCATGTTTCATGTTGTGGAAATTCAGCCGGGGATGTGCCCGGAGTCAGCGACGGCGAGGTCTCTCCAGCAGTTCCTCCCACCCCTCCTCCTCTGATTCGGACAATCACAGTCCGATCGCACAGACATTCACTTGTGTCTCGCCTTCCTTGAGATCCTCGCCCTCTTCCTCACCACCACGTCTTGACTATCTACAATACGATCTGTGGTAAAATGACATGACGCCTATACAGCTGGAGACGTCGAGATTCTCCGATGTGGCCAGAAATGATCTCCTGAAGCTGTTCGAGAGTGTGAGGAAACTAGCCTGCATGTTTGTGACTCTACCTCCGTGCTGAACGTGACCCAGGTTCCTGGCAAGAAGAATCTCGTGCTTCAAAAGTCCCTTGTCGGTCCAGTCGAGGCTCTCGTCAAGTTCTCGACACTACAAGAATGGGGCGTCGACCGCATCTTCTTCCTAGAAAACGACAACGTCGATGCTTCGCAGCAGAATGTCATATTCGTTGCATGTGGCGAGAAAGGCAAGCAGGCATATTCGATAGCGTGTAAGTACGTTTGCAGTGCGAAAAAAGAGCTTATATGTGCCAAAGGCCAACTTACACTACCCCTGTAGCCCAAGTCAAGCGAGTACAGCAAGCTAGCTCGATACAGCATGATTTCACAGTGTTCTGGGTACCAAGACGGACGCTCGTTTGCGAAAAGATCTTTGAGGAGGCAGGTGTATTGGGCGACATCACTTCACTTGAATGGCCACTGTGGCTCCAAGCCGCGGATAACGATTTATTGTCCCTCGGGCTTGATGACTCTTTCTCCGAGCTGTATCTCGTGTGTTTTATTCCTACTTGTGTTATGCGACAACTAATATGAGATGCAGTCTCGTGATCCGACCTCCGTCTTCCTCTCGGCGAAAGCTTTAATGCTGCTGCAGGAGCAGCATGGACTCTTCCCGCGTATCCTGGGCAAAGGAGAGTATGCCAAACGACTCGCAGATCTTCTGGTTCGCATGCGTGGTGAAAGTACTGCGGGAAAGAACAGCCGGAATAACAGCCTACTTCCCAGCGCAACAATCGACAGTCTCGTGATCATCGACCGTTCTGCTGATTTTGCCACTCCCCTTCTCACACAATTGACATATGAAGGCCTTCTGGATGAGACGTTTTCAATCACAAATGCGCAGGTGGAAGTATCCACCTCGATAGTCGGTGCTGCACCTTCCGCCCCAGCCGCAGCTGCATCGACATCCGCAGCACCATCAACAGCAACAGCTGGACCTCTGAGACGCAAAATCCAGCTCACGCCTGCAGATCCTCTCTATAGCACGCTTCGGAAATCCTCCATCTCTCTCATCGGCCCTCTCCTGAACCGCACCGCGCGCCGCCTCCAGACTGACTTCTCCCTTCCCCAAGCTAAAGGTCAAAGCGTGGCCGAGCTGCGCGACTTTGTCTCCAAGCTTCCCGGCTATCAATCCGAGCAAGCCTCTTTAAAGGTTCACACAGCGCTCGCCGAAGAAGTCCTCAAGCAGACACGAATCGACACTTTCACTAAGACACTAGAAGTGCAGCAAAACGTCGTTGCTGGGACAGACCCGGCCAGTTTGACAGAACTCGTCGAAGAGCTCATCGCTAGGGACCTTCCCTTGGAAACTGTGCTTCGATTGCTCTGCCTTGAGAGCGTCGTGGCCGGTGGTCTCCGGTCCAAAGATCTCGAAAGCATGAAACGTCTAGTCGTCCAAGCGTACGGCTACCAACACCTCGTCACGCTCGCGGCTCTCGAAAAGATGGGTCTCCTGATCGCAGCAAAGGGCGGCGGCGGCGTCGCTGCTGGCCTCGGTCTCTCCAGCTACCTCCCCAGTGTGGGTCTTGGTGGTGGGTCAGCAACATCCGCAAGCACGTCTGCCTCGAAACGTAGCAATGGTAGTAATGGACGCGTCAACAACGCGGCCTCGGCCTCTACAGCCGCAGAACAAACCAACTACACCCAACTCCGCGCTCCACTTTCCCTGATACTCGACGACGTCGACGAAGCCAACCCCAACGACATCGCCTATGCCTACAGCGGCTACGCGCCCCTCAGCGTTCGTCTGCTGCAGTGCGTGCTGCAAAAGCCGCTGTTGGGCGCTCTCGCTAAGACTGCGACCACCGGCGCATCCGCTCGCAAAGCCGGCGCTCCTGCAACCCTGACGCCGGAAGAGGCGGCGACGATGCACAGTGATCCCGGATTAGGCTGGAAGGGGTCCGAGGATGTATTGAGGCATGTCAAGGGTCCAACAGTGGATGTAACGCAGGGGCCAGGGGTGGACGACGCGGCCGGGAAGACGAGGCAGGGCTTGATGGCCGGAGGTGGACAGGGACAAGGGCAGGGCACGGGGCAGAAGACGACTGTAGTGTTTTTCCTGGGCGGGGTTACGTATAGTGAGGTTGCGGCTGTGAGGTTGTTGGCGAGGCAGATTGGTGGAGGTGAGAGCTCGGATGGAAGTCCAGGCAGGAGGGTACTCATGATGACGACGGGGATGCTGAATGGGGCTGGGATGGTTGGTGCTGCAATCAAGACGAGTGCTGCTAGGAAAATATGAAAGAATGTTGACTTGGAACGACATGAGGAATTTACTTTTACGTAAGGATCAAGGCAGTATGTTGATGTGAAGCTGGAGCGACAGCGTCTAGATTGACAATGGACATCTCCGACATGTACTATACTAGCGCACAAGTCCGGAGAAGTCCTGGGTAGAGTGCCGTGATGAGATTGCTCATACTCGTGCTTTGTTGCAGTAGAAATAGTGTCATCGTCCATAACAAGTCACCCGCCTGGTAGTCGCAGTATTGTGAGCGTGACATGGGCAAGAACAGCAATCCTTTGATCGACGGAAGCAGGACGTGATCCTCTTTGCCGGCAGGTCAAAAAGGCCTATGAACGCACGCTCTTCGATGGAAGCTAGAGCGAGAGCGAGTGAACTGCTACTGGGCAACTTCGATAGGACGAGCTTGAGTTGTCAGAAGAAACAAGTCAGCCGACTCGTGAGTCGAACTCCTGGCCTCCCAAACACCAAGCACAACAGCCATTCTTCAAATCGATGCAGGCAGGACGTCTCCTTCTCTATACCTCCATCATGCATTCGCTCCTATCAAGAAGACGTCCTCTTCACCAGCAGAAAGAAACACCCCATCAACTGCGGACCTAGTTTGGTTGAAAAAAAAAAAGCCAAAAAATCTGAACTGTCTCAAGGACTTATTTGCCAATCTTTACTTGCCAGACGAAACTCAGCCGAAGCTTGGTTTTGCCAGTCGGATACCCCGCCCCTCTACCACATGATTACACACGGTAGAATGGTGTTCGTCGTTATGCTTCGGATCGAATGGCATTAACCACTCGACTACCGGAGCATATATTTCACTGTGGAAATAATGGAAATTGCGACGTATGTAAACAATGATTTCTTTGATTCTGTGGTGAGGAGATGATGGGTATTGGATTGCTTGCTGCAGTAGTCCTTGACTTTGGCTTACTGGAGAATCTCGAGCTGGAAGCTATTGCTGGTAGGATAGGACCTGGTGCTGAAAAAGGGCGTGCTTCAAGCCGTCATATCCGCATGGTGGGAGCAAGCGCGGTCGTGATAGATGGAAGACTCCTGCTTTGGAATGGTGCTCGTGACTGCGATGTGATGCACAGCAGGCTGCAAGGTAGTGATATAGCAAACGTGCTCCTGCCATCATTCCTGATTGCTACCTAACGAGAAGGTCCATTCCGTTGAGCTCGCTAGACGTGCTGGGGCTTGCCTCAATCGTGACAACTTGCACCGGCATGGTATTGCCTGCACACATCGTACGCCGTGTGCCCAGCGACATGCCGCTTTCACCGTCACCACTATAATTGGCATCGCAACTACTAGCTAGAATCGCGATCGCCCTCGTAGTTCAGCCAGTCCACCAACCAAACGTCCTCTTCCAGCCTTCGATTCACGCCAAGAGCACGTCGCAACCACTGCCCCTGGATAGGTACCCTGGCGCCACTACCATACTTGCCCTCCTCCTATATGCAAATGCAGGTTATGGTGTGTAGTCCCGACATCATTGCTCTCGTGCACCGCGTCTTTCCCTTTCCGCGCGGTAGTGGCCGCGGCTCAGCCCGGGCAGGGAATGACTGGTCGGCGGGGCATAGCACTGGAGCAGGACGTGTGATTGAGCCGTCCAAAGGCTGTGGCACGCGCCACGACGCCACGTGCAGGTGTGCGTACCGCTCAGCCCAGGATCAGCTCATATGTGATGATGAGTGTATTCACAGCTATCAAAGGTACTGCAATGACACTAGGGTCAGCTCGACTCGGAGAAGTGATTCCTCGGTATGCTGGTCTTAAAAGGAAGATGTATAGGACTTACTCCGAGCGACTGTTCGCACAGAACGAATGAGGTTGATCACCTTGGCTTTAACGCTCGTCGTATCTTGTTGGCCGCCGAAGCCGGCGTCGATGGAGGTTGTGAACCCGACTATAGTGCAGAGAGAGATGTGTCAGGCGCGTGGTGGCGATACAAGGGCACGATGAGGAGGGTGTTAGGTTGTGGTCGGGGATGATCAGGCGCCGAGGGAGTAGACCTGAAGTCCTAGGAAATGAGGGGATTCCTGCAGAGGTGCAACATACTGCGTGCTAAGAAGCGGTCTTCGGAAAGGATAGCGATTGCGTTGAGAAGTAGAATGGACACTAGAGATGAGTGTTAGCAAAGCCCAAGCGTGTTGTTTCGAGACCTGCTCCAGAACGAGGGCGGGAAGGACTTACCATAAATGAGGCCGCCGAAGCCAAAGAAGAACATGGTGGACAGTTGAGATGAAGGCTACGAGGGATGTGATGCGGAAGAGTGAGGTGAAGTCCTGTTATTGTGCTGTACTGCTTGGGGACTGATTTACGTTGTTGTCTGTTCACTTTTGTTGTCATGTGTTTCAGGGTGTTTCAGAACCAGACTCCTTTTTGCCCATCACCCCCTCCCCTCACACCCGACCCATTCAACAGCATGGAACAATGAAAAGTCTACTGCGTGAGTGAAGACAGTGACATCCAGTGACTTTATTGCCATTGATCACCAGTAACAAAAAATAACAAGTTGTAGACTATTCCCTTCTCCTCCTGCTACCTGCGGCAATACTAGCTCATCTGCTATGTGCCCCCTACACGAAAGTCGAGGAGTCGTTCAACATCCAGGCCATTCATGACATACTCACCCATGGCATCCCTCTCAACGATGTCGCTACTCGACTGGCAGCAGACTACGACCATATGACCTTTCCTGGTGTAGTACCAAGGACGTTTGTTGGAGCATTAATTGTGTCTGCCTTTGCCAAACCATTCGCATTGCTCGCTGCTGATGGCGAACAGTTGCAGATCCTTGGTGGGCATCTGCTCAGCTCCACAGTCTGATTCCCTTTGACTGACACTTCACGCAGTTCGAGGCATACTAGGCCTGGTCAATATAGTAGCGTTGATCTCGTTCGAAGATGCGGTCAGCCAGGCATTTGGCAACATTGCCGGAATGTGGTACATTCTGTTTCAAGCCAGCCAGTTCCATGTCATCTTCTACGCTTCACGCACGCTTCCGAACATGTACGCCTTTGCACTCAGTATGTGAATTTTGTACCTTTCCTAGATTAAAGCAAGCTGACGTCTTCCTCACTAGCCACATTCGCGCTCCGTACACTTATCCTCTCTAGTTTCGGCCCACGTCGCAAGCGCGCACGGCAGCAAGTTCTTGGTCTCTCGTTCTTCACCTTTGCTGGAATTGTCTTCCGATCAGAGCTTGCCATCTTACTCGCAACATACTCCCTCTTCCTCCTCGCAACCCAGCGCGTCTCCCTTCGCCACGTCCTGATCCCTGCAGGCATCACTTCCGCCACGCTCGCCCTCATCACCACCTTCACCATCGACTCTTACTTCTGGATCTCGCCTGTCTGGCCCGAATGGACCGCCTTCCGCTTCAACACCCTCGAAGGTCATTCCTCCGAGTGGGGCACCAGTCCCGTCTATTACTACTTCCTCATCTGCATCCCGAAACTCCTGCTGAATCCTCTAACCTACATCCTCTGCATCCCGGTCGCGCTGACGACTCGTCCCTCATCCCGCGCGGCCGCCGCCCTCCTTCTCCCACACCTCGGCTTCATCGCAATTTACTCCCTGCTCCCGCACAAAGAAGCCCGTTTTATCATCTACAGCGTCCCTGCCCTCACCGCCGTTGCCGCAGCAGGTGCGTCACACATCTGGATCCGGCGCTATCGCTCCCGCCTCTGTGGCATTGGTGCTCTCGCGCTCGTCGCATCCACTATCGCTGCTTTCGCCGCAAGCACGGCGTTGCTGGCGTTGAGTAGCCAGAACTATCCTGGCGCCGTGGCGCTGCAGCGGCTGCATGGGCTTGCTGATGGCGAACGGCCGATGGTCCGGGTGCACATTGGCAACTTGGCGGCTCAGACCGGCGTGACGCGGTTTCTGCAGAAGCCGAGGCCGGTCGGTGCGGGTGAGGGGACGGTGTGGTATTATGACAAGACGGAGGTTGGTAAGGATGTGGAGATGGATGTTGGTGCAATCGTAAGCAGGGCATTTTGGGAACGCTTCGATTATGTGCTTGTGGAGGTGGAGGAAGAGAAGAAGGTTGAGGGAAAATGGGAGGTACTGGATATAGTTGAGGGATATGCTGGCATTGCGATAGTGACGGATAAGGCTGAGGAGGTGGACGGCAACAGGGATGTGAACGAGGATGGGAAAGCGACGAACGGACTGCGGATGAAGATCGCGCAGCTCTGGGACCGAGTCGAGGTAGCGCTGAAGCGGTATATCACGCGTGGACGATGGATCAGGGTGAGGATGGAGCCGAAGATCAAGATATTGAAGAAGTTGGAGTAAGATGTCATAGTGTGTCTCGTGCAGTGGCTAGATAACTCTACAGTTACTGTTGTGGTAGGACAAAAGTTTAGAGGTATCCTGGGGAGAAAGCCGCAGGATTTTACTCAAACTTGTGTCCTAATACAGTACACCATGACGCGTGGCCTGCTCAGCCTAGTCATCTCGTTCACTGTCTACTCTTCTGCGCCGGTCTCTGTCCCGCCGCGCCGCCAGTCCTCTGCGCCGGCAACAGCTCCCCAATCGTCTTCATCAGTGCCGCACGATGTCCCGAGCTGTACGTTGCATTACCACCAGTGATCCTCGCCACATTCCTCAATACGCTATTCGCATGTCCCTGGTCCGCAGGCGATTTGTACTGTCCCTGCACCAATCTCTGAACGAGCGTCCTGCGTGCCTCCTCCCCAAGCTCCTCGAACCCGACGTGCTTCTCGCCCGCAGCAGTATTCGTGTCAGCCTTCCACCCCAGCGTCTCTGCCTCCCGCAGAACAGTACGCTTTTCGAACGCATGTCGGAACTTGACGAACTCACCCGCAATCAGCCGCCGAGCGAGCTCACGCGGCTCAACGTACAAATCTCCCTGCATTCCGCTTCGTGCAGCTACGTGCCGCAGTCCAGCTTCTACTGCATTCCCCATCCCTGCCTTTCCGACCGTCGCGCCTCCCAATGCACCCTCCTCTCCTCCGGAAACGAGTTCTACAGGTGTATGCCGCGGCTGTGCTTCTTCATCCGTAGAATTTGCGAATTCCAACGCCTCCGTCATCTGGGCATCCATGTCCTTCCTCACAGATTCGAGAGCGGCAGTATATTTTGCGTCGAGCTTGTTGGCTGCACGTGCCTCGTTCTCCATCTCATCTAGCGTATCGGCGCGCTCAATGTGGTCGGTGACGAAATCTTGTAGCTTGGCGTAGGCACGGGCTTCAGCAAGGGTGCGAAAACGCTCGATCAGGGCGTCGTCGGTCAGACTAGCGTAGGTGGAACGGTCGGCGGTGGAGGCGTCTTCAGGGGCATCGGAGTTCTGCTCTTCAGCATTAAATCCTCGGCGGGGTTTGGAGCGACGAGCGCCTCTGTCATTGTCACGGTCGCCACGGCCGCGGGCTCCTGGAGGCCCGGCACGGTTGCGGTTGTTCTGGGGCGAGCCGAAGCGGGAGGGGGCTGCCGGGCTGCCGGAAGGCGGAGGTCTGGCGCGGCGGACGAGTTCTTTTGGTGGTCCTCCTGAAGATGCTGCAGATCGCAGGGGTCCTGGAGAAGCACGGGAAGCCGCACGAGAGGCATCGTCGAAAGTGGTTCGTGGGCCAGATGAACCGCTGCTATTACTCGTGGGCAACTTCCTGATCAGCTCGAATGCTTTTGCGGATCGTGTTGGTGGAGGTCGTGATGTTTGGGATTCATCTGCTGGCTGATGGAGGGTTCGACTGAAGGCTCTTGCACCAGCCGGACTTTCTGCAGAGCGACCTAGACATCGGCCTAGCGAGGAAGAGACTGGTAATCTAGGCATGGCACTTGATGCTGCCAGAGTTGCTGAAGTGCTTGTCGTCGGTCAATGTGAAGCTGGACGTAAATTCAATGATTATCAGTCACGTGCGGATTAGATATGGTTGTGATCGTGTGATGCCGCATAGAGTTATGCGTGAGACTTCCACTTTTTGCTCCGTGAAAGCTCACACGACCTGATCCACCCACTTTTTCCATACACTACGGGTACCTCCCCCATCCTCTGACCTCAATACCCTTACGCTCGTTGCATATTATTTCTGATATCCACACACTCATCTCGATCTTCCAGCTGATGTCGACTCAGCGCTAAGTATGCCGCACGCTGTAGGGGTCAGAGCTACCACAACCGCCGCCACAACCACTCCACAAAGCATCTTATCACGAAAAAGAGCAGCTCGCGACGAAGACGACGAGGAGACCTCACAAGCGCCGTCAAAGCGCCTTAAAGTCAGCTTCGATGCTGATGTCGACGTCAAGCTCGTAGACAGGCCTGGCGAGAAAGATGTTGCAGTCATCAAGGAGGAAGTCAGAAGAGCCATTCATCAGCGAACGACTGGTGAGAGTGGTGAATATGAAGAGATAAAAGATCTTTTCGACGCAAAGCCGGGTCTACAGGATTCACCGTCGACGACATTGTTGCGAAAATACCTCCACGCTCTCAGCCTACAGGCCAATCGACTCACAGGAAAGTTCTCGGATCTGGTAGTTGCTGTTCTCAAAACACAGTGGTTAGCCCATGACGAGGCATTTGCATCGACTTACATTCGCTTTTTGGGGCAGATTGGGTCCTCACATAGTGCATACCTGCCACGAATCTTCAGGATGCTGGTTGCAAATTTCTCACATCTATCAACGTCCGCAGGTGTTGCTTCACGAGCAACGGCATCTGATAGGCAGAAACTGGTCTCGCGTGTACATCTGGCATTAAAATACCTTCTTCAACTCATTCCTACATCGAGTGGTGCTCTACTCACTGTGCTAGCAAAATCATACCCGTTCATCGACGAAACACGAAAAGCGCATGTCGATTATGCAAGAAATCTTCTGAAGGCTATTGAATATGCACCGGAGCTCAAGTCAGATATCCTAGATCTGATTACGGAACGTCTGATTAAGATTGATGTGGAAGTTCAGGTCGACATTGATGAGCTGGAAGAGGACATTGAAGATCTTCTTGTGGACGATTCCCAGAAGCAGGCAGATCACGACGATAATATCGAAGATTCCGAGGATGAATCTGACGATGACGATGAGGACGATGTTGAAACAGCAGAAGAGTTGGAAGAGCGTCGAATCAAAGTGCTGAAAGTCTCTGTTGGGAAGATGGACGCTTTGTTGGATCTTCTGTTTACTGAATACACCGGCATGTCTTCCGCCGACAAAAGCAACGACGCTTCCGCTATGTTCGAGCTACTCCTGGCTCAATTCAGTAAGACTGTCCTCCCAACATACCGCTCCCGACACACCCAATTCCTCCTCTTCCATTTTGCGCAGACATCCCCGGACTTTACCAATCGCTTCATCTCAACCTGTCTCAACATCATCACTGACCGAACACGCACCTCGTTCCTCCGCATGTCAGCTGCTGCGTACTTGGGGTCATTTGCTGCCCGGGGCACTCACATTTCCTCCGACGACACATTACACATCTTCCACCAGCTCTCTACATTTGTCGACCGCGTCCGCTTCGAGTACGAACCGCGTTGCACTGGCCCGAACCTCAAGTCGTTCGGCCCATACTATTCCGCCTTCCAAGCACTCACATACATATTCTGCTTCCGCTGGCGCGACCTTCTCGCCGATCCCGAAGACTTCGACGACGAAGACCTCCTCAACGGCCTCACCGATCTGCAATGGGCCCCTGGTGTCGCCGACATCTTCCGCACCAATATGAGTTCCGTCCTCAATCCGCTCAAGGTGTGCGCTCCCGGCATCGTCGAGGAGTTCGCCAAGATAGCACGTCACCTCAACCTCGTGTACGTCTACCACATCCTCGATGCGAACAAGCGCGTGCGCCTGTCGCAATTCGTCAAGACCTTCGCAGCCATGGGTAGAGAGACTGCGCTGAGTGGTCTGCATGCGGAAGGCGCGCATCAGCTGGATGCGTATTTTCCGTTCGATCCGTACAGGCTGCCGGCGAGTCGGAAGTGGGTGGAGGAGGACTATAATGAGTGGAAGGGGGTGCCGGGGCTACATCGCGCGGAGCCTGAGGTCGAAGATGATAGCAGTGCGGAGGATGAGGATGATGATGAGGAGGACGATGATGATGAGATCACGGACGGGACGCAGACGCCGCTGGGGAGTCAGTGATTGTTAAGCTTGCTATGAAGCACGGATGCCTATGGACTTTCGTTAGCATTGACTGGTGAAGAGTGGGTATATCGTTGTGGGATCGGTTTGGACAAAGGAAATGTACGATTTACGAATGTCATGACAAAAGGCTCTTATGCTGCGAACATCAATGTGGTCTCACTTGCCTCTGATCCCTGAGTCATCCCGCGCAGGACCCCCGATCTTGACTGACAGCCTGCCTTCTTTGCTTCCTGGACACATTCCTTCGTCAGGACTCGCAGCAGCGGACGTAGTGAGAGCGATGATGAGTACAGTCAAAGGACAGAAGTCTCAAAGCCTTTTCGGGGCGAGTGCCGAAAGGATATCATTCCGACTTGTGTCCTGATACTGTACAGCGCTTTGCGAAATACACGGTCTATACAATGTACACAACTGTCTATTTACCCCTCCCCCTCCTCAAGAGCCCACTCCACCACAC
>Ga0058698_10000746_pt1 | contig 16593 bp, 15 predicted proteins | sample AgamicAsSfe_FD_67288 | JGI IMG/M metagenome (GOLD analysis project Ga0058698, IMG submission 67288) | Agave microbial communities from Guanajuato, Mexico - As.Sf.e | ecosystem: Host-associated > Plants > Phyllosphere > Phylloplane/Leaf | place: Guanajuato, Mexico | collected 2012-05-30
TCAAACTCCTCCATCGCATTCCAAAACCTCGTTACTGGACCAAGGAGTTTACCTGGCCATTTTCTTTGTAGTGATACAGGGCTGGGATCGTCCGAAGCGTGGCAGGAAGCGTTGCTAAGGCGGATGACATTAGAAACGTTAAAGTCGATAATGACGACTCGGAGATGTGGATCGTCTAACGAGACGTTTGATGCTAGGGGGACGAGCATAATATTGCGGGGCGATATGTCGCGGTGCAGGACACCAGCGTTGAAGATGAGAGATTCAGCTTCTAAGATTTTCTTCATTATCGCCGAACGTGTTTGTCGAGAGAGCAACTGAGGCTGGACAGTACTCATGACGGTTCCCTTGATATGCTGCACTAGTATGAGGCGGACATGTCGTGTGAATGTCTGATCGCCCACTTTCGTAGGTACTTCAATTGTCCAGCTCCCGTAGTACTCCGGAACCAGACTCAATGTATCGGAGCTTGCTAGCAATTCCTCGTATGCGGCAGTTTCCCGTGAATAGTCTCCGTCGGCTAGCCAAACGACGTCGCGCTTGTTGTCATAGCAATCACCTCCAGCGTCGTATAGCGGGTCGTATATCTTCGCCACTATATTTCCGTTGACGACAACGACCTGAGCCCCGAAGGAACACCCAGTACGTATCGTGCCCGTAATCGTGAGTACGCGAGACTCATCAAGTGTACGACCTTCGAGTGGCTGTCGAATCAGACAGTAGTCGATCTGCGGTAGTCGGAAATCGTTTGTCTTGTAAGGCGGCCAAGGAGTATCGTAGCCAAAACCGAAAGGCGCAGGTGGTTCATGACGGCGAGCAACAAATGTAGCGCCTACTACGTAAGGTAGCGCAGGCTTACCGTCGTCGTTGCTATCGAGGTCATCGAGGCTGGTGGCATAACTTCGGTTCTTGAAGTTCTTTGCATACTCTCCATCGGCGCTTCTTCCAAATCGCTTTTCCAAGTCCCTGAGAAGGATGTCGAGTGACCTTGGAGTGCCTGCTGATGGCGCCGTACCATGAGAAGAGCCTGCCGACATGACAATTATGGCCTAGACGGTTGCGTTAAGATGTCAAAAGTTCTGAGATGTAAATAGGCAGGTCCTTCAACAGTCGCAATTCCAAACAATAGTGACCTACGGAAGCGCTCTTGCTCTTTTTGGTGGGTTCAAGGTGAAGGCGAAACAGGTCTAGATCATAAGTGAAGGGGAAAGCCATGCAACGCTGCAGTAAGAGTTAAGATTTCGCATTCTTGCAACCTCATCCGAAAACCGGACGTTGCTCTACCGCAGCATCTGACTTTGGTACTTGAGAAACGGGCTGTTGGGCCCCGGGCTGAGGACCCCATTGCTGCACAGGCTGCTGCGGGCCCCATGGCTGATAAGGTTGCGGCGCCCACTGCTGTTGTACGGGCTGTCCGACCCATTGTTGTCCATGCTGTGTCGGCCATGGCTGCTGAATCCATTGCTGCCCTGGTGGACCAGCATAAGGCGATGGTGGACCAGGTGGTCGCATCTCATAAACATTTGCAAACCCAGCATACCTCCCCTTCCCACCAAACATCCACTTCACTCCTCCCCTCGCACGTACGAGAACCCACAGACTGAGAAAGATCGATAGCGCAGCAACAGCCATGGGTACCAGTAAGAACCTCATCGCTTTCGTAGTCCCGCAAGCAGTACCAGCCCAATTCCTATCAGGATAGAATTTACTGATCTGGCATGCCCACGTCTCTCTCGTATGCTCCTGGTCCTCTTGTCCAACGTCTTCATAATTCTGCCAGCTCTTCTCGCTGCTTTGGACTGAGGTCGCATAACCAAAGCCACCCAGGCTCGCGCCCACCATGACGATATTGACCACGAAGACAACCCAAGTCCACTTCCTCTCATGTGCCGCGGTGCCCTCTGTTCTCCTCAACTGCCATATTCCAGCCGCGCTGAGCAGACCAACTCCATAGCCTAGTATGCATAACCCCAATACGACGTATATGGGCACGTTGTTGATGTCTATGGTCACGGTGGTGTCGTTCGAGGCGGTGCCGCCTGGGCGTGATAGGATGAGTTGGCGACCACCGCTGCGCCAATCGCGATCAAGGTAGTCTTCGAAATTGTCCTTGGATATGCTCTCGAGGATATTGGTTAGGGCGGCGATGGCAAGGAGGAGACCGGGTGGAAGGAGGAGGAGCAATACGCGACAGCCATTGGGGTTGCGCATTCTCGTGGTCTGGCGCTGTGGGACGGCCTTTACGGAGTCACAATATATCGATGTGTGTCGCGAAGAGGATAGGATACAGGCGCCCTCAGCGAAAGGTGCGCTGTGTCAAGATAAATGGTGATTCATCGTGACTCGCTGGCCGCGGTCGAGGCGATGCGGCGTGGGCGCCTGAAGGAATGGCTTGGTTCGAGCCATGCTTGGCAAAGCTATGCATCTCAACATAGCTCACACTGCATCTTCGGTTTGGTGACAGCGGCGCAAGGCAAATGTTGCATTTCAGATGGATGGGATGATGGCTTGCCATCGGAAGTCGCGTTCCAAACTGAAGATCGCGACGCGCGCGTTCACGTGTCAGATGGGGTACTTACCCCACGAATACATCCACCAGTACGAAAGCGAAGATGTGAAAACATTAGCTATTGAGCATTCTCTACCATAGGCAGAGAGACAGGCATTTTATATGCCAGAGATCTATATAGTTCCCAGCCTAATGATCTAAGAAAAATGATTACAAATATATACCCAAACTCCATTCATGCAGAAAAGCTCCCGCTTTTGTGAATTATTGCGGCGCTCCAATGGCCTGCAATTTCGCCAGCTCAAAGTAAACTCCCTTCTTAGCTACCAGTTCGTCATGTCTGCCCTTCTCTACGATCTTGCCTTGATCAAAGACATATATCACGTCAGCGTGTTGAATCGTACTCAGACGATGCGCAATCGCGATGGTGGTGCGCCCTTGTGCTGCGGAGTCAAGGGCAGCTTGTACAACGCGTTCGGATGTGGAGTCGAGTGCTGATGTGGCTTCGTCGAGAAGCAAGACCTTGGGGTCACGGAGGAGGGCGCGGGCGATCGCTATACGTTGGCGCTGAAACTGATGTTAGTGAAGTTTGAGAGGAAGAGAGAGCAGAGGAACGTACCTGGCCACCAGATAGGAGAGCACCCTTTGCACCCACTAGCGTGTTGAACCCATCAGGCAACGATGTAATGAAGTCATAGATATTGGCATCTTTGCATGCTTGTATCACCGCCTCATCGCCCAAGTCTTCCTTGTCGGCGAGGATGTTTTCGCGAATTGTACCAGTGTAGAGAGTTGTTTCTTGACTCACGATTGCCAATTGCGATCGGTAGTCTTGGAGGTTGTAGTCTTTCAGGTCCACATCGTCGACGAGCACGCCACCACTTGTTGGGTCGTAGAACCTTTCAAGTAACTGCATGACCGTTGACTTTCCACTGCCAGAGGCACCGACAAGTGCAATGAACTGACCTGGTTTGGCTGCCAGACTGACACCGCGCAGGACACGATGGTCAGGTCTGCCGGGGTACGTGAAACGTACGTCCTGTAGCTCGACCTTGCCGCTTAACCTCTCAATCTTGATGCCCTCAGGCGACCAGTGGTCAATCTTTGGAACGCGGTTCAGGAACGACTTCAAGAGCTTGGCCGCGTCCCTAGCTTCGCCCATGTCGGGGGCAAAAGAGAAGATTGCACCAGCTGACTGAGCACCGTTGATGATGGACGAGTAGACTATGAAGAACTGCAAGACAGTGTACTCCTGGTTGAACAATAGACGTCCTCCGTACCAGAAGACAAGGGCGAAGATGAACATGCTGAGACCCTGAGATGTTGCATAGAGCACCGCTGACACATTTGTGAACTTGAAGTAGCCCTTGCCCTGGTCCGCAAGTTTGACGTGGTAAGTACCCAAAAGGTATTTCTCCAATGAGAGTGAGGCCACAGTACGGATGGATGAGGCTGCTTCACAAGCAAAGCTGGCCGCATCAGACGTCTCTTTGGTTCGTTTCTCCATGCGGGTAAGGGCGTAAAAGCGGAAGTAACCACAGCCAATAACGAGTGGGATGGTCGCAGAGCACACGAGCGCCAGCTTCCAACCAAAGGAGCATGCGACGATAATGGCGACAAGAATGGAAGAAGCAGCGCTGACAATCGTTCCGAGAGTAGAGCCGCTGAGACCAGCAAGACGATTGGCCTCTGACGAAAGGAAGTTGCTGAGCGCGCCAGAAGTTACTGTGTCTCCGTCAAAGAACTCCATGTCCTGACGAAGCATAGCCCCAAAAGCGCGCGTTCGCACGCTACCAACAAGCCTGGCCGATCCTCTTGACAGAGTCATACCCTGTACGTAGTAGAAAGAGCCAATGACGATTCCGAGCATGAGAAACATGCCACACCAGAAGTTTACGTTGAGTCCACCGAGAGACGTTCCAGGAGATAGAAGCGAGTTGATGGAGTTACCCAGGAAGATGGCTTGGATGGCAGGGTTGCAGCCAGCGAGGAAACTGAACACCAGTCCAATAGTCATGGTAGTGTGCTCGCCTCTGTTCATTTCCCATGCAAACTTGATCAACTCCCAAGTACCGTATTCCTTCTCTTTCTCATTCTTGTTCGCCTGGTACTCTGTAGGGGCGGATGTAGTGGTTCGCAACAAAGCAAGCTTCTCTTCGTTGGCAGTGCCTTCCGTTTTGCTGTCAGGGTCGTCCAGAAGCGTCATCCTGTTGGCAGGGCTGACCTTAGAGGTAAGCTCTTGGGCCTGTACTAAACTTGCGTATACAGCTTTGCGGTCGATAAGCTCTTGGTGAGTGCCTTGCTCGACAATTCGGCCCAAGGCCATAACCACGATGTTGTCGGCGCTTTTGATGGTCGAGAGTCGGTGGGCGATAACGATGGTAGTACGTCCTTGCGATGCGCGGTCAAGAGCCTCCTGGACTGCGCTCTCGGATCGGGTATCGAGGGCTGCAGTAGCTTCATCAAGGAGAAGAATCTTGGGATCCGATACGATCGCACGAGCAATTGCAACACGCTGTTTTTGTCCACCTGAGAGCAAGCCACCTCGCTCTCCAACCTTGGTCTGGTACTTTTCTGGAAGGTCCATGATGAAGTCGTGAGCGTTAGCGATTTTAGCAGCCTTTTCGATGAGCTCCATCTTCTTGTCATCCGATACATCTGCATACTCTGTGTTGACCAAACCATGCAAAATGCTTTCATAGATTGTGGTACTGAACAAGACGGGTTCCTGGCTCACAATGGCCATATGTTGCCTTAACCAGCGCAGGTTCAAAGTTGTGATATCTCTGCCGTCCAGGAAAATTTGACCCTCCATCGGGAGGTAGAAGCGCTCCAACAGTCCAACAATGGTCGACTTTCCAGATCCAGATGCACCGACAAGCGCGATCATCCTGCCCGATGGTACGTCCAGGTTGAAGTCCGATAGCACTGTAGTGTCTGGTCGAGATGGGTAGACATGCTTCAAATTCCTGAACTCAAGGTTACCAACAAAGTCGTCTGGCACAATGCCTTCATCTGTTTCCGGGTCGATGGGGGAAATTCGTTCGATCGTGTTGAAAACCTTGGTAGCGGCTGCAGTAGCTCCACCGAAAGCCTGGAGATGCGGTAGGTTCTGTCCGATGGAAAAGCCAGCAATCATGAGTGCCATGACAACGGTAAGGATGTTGGAAACGCCAAGTTCCCCGTCGTCGAGGAATCTTTTTCCTTGCCAGAATGCAAGACCATACTGGAGGTTCAGCACACCCATCATACCAGCGATCATCATGGATAGCCAAAACTTGGCCTTGAAGTCATGTACAGTTGCGCGGTCCACAAAGGCTTTGTACTTCTCCTCGAGTCGCTTTTGAGTGCCGTATGCAGCAACGTTGCGAGCTGAAGATAAGACTTCCTCAGCAAGGGAGGCTGCTGTGGCATATTCGTCGATGGAAAGTGTCTGAGCCTTTTTCATCAAGGTGCCATTGACACCCATCATCATAATAAGTGCTACTGTTGCCGCCAACATGATGAGGGAAAGCTTCCACGATCGTATAAAACCGATGATGATGGCAGTCACGAACATGGACACTCCGGTCACGAAGAGACCGATCTTCTGACCGATACCGTCTTGCACCAAGTTCATGTCGGAGCTAATGCGAGTGGTGATTTCGCCGGATCCAAGAAAGTCGAAGAAGGCGATGTTCTGTCTGAAAATGGCACGTAGGTAAAGCTCTCGAATCGCTCGTGTGATGCGTTCTCCAGTATAGGAGAATCCCAAGATACTGATATACGAAGTGGTAAACGACCCAATTCCAAGGTATACAAAATACAGAGTATACGTGTTGATCTGATGCTGGAACTTGGCAGCAGCGACAGCGTCGACTGAAAAGCTGGTAAAGCTGCCAGCGAAATTACCGTACACAAGCTAGATATCAAAGTTAATTGTGATATATTCATGTCGTCGAGTATCTACTTACAGTCATGAGGGGCATAACAGCTCCAGCCGCAATACTGGCGATCAACGCCACGACCATGACGAGCTTGTCCTTCGCAGTGGCATATCGAAACAGTGAGAAATATCCAACTGTGAGGTTAGGTGCTGTTAGTTGTTTGTCGATAATATCCTTCTCTTGATCACTGAGACCAGCCGTGGGCGGCCTGGCCTCCTTTTCCGCATGCAACTCATGCTTCTCGTCAATAGCCGCGGAGATGGCCGTCCCCGTCGACGTTGCTGAGTCCTCGTTGTCCATTGCTCAAGGCGATGAGCGTGTCTTGTCGTTGCTGATACTTGGCGTGCAGCAGTGGTAGTACCTCCAAGAAGTCCTAGGGAGATGTCGCAAAGGAAAGGGACAATTGTCCTGCGCAATTCCTTTGAGAATCCTCCACCGCGCCACTCACGGGCCTAGAAGATTAGAGATCCTTGTAGTGCAAGGCCAAGCCGTTGTCCGAGCCGGATTACACTATGCTGAATGGGGTGAAATGCGCGATCTAAGCTTCTCGGCTGGGTGGATATCGCACCCGAATCGGTATGACGCGTGCGGCTCGTTTCGTCCGGGGGGTTTTGGATACGGCTGATACGATGGGTGATTGCGCAACGCCAACACGTGAACGAGCGAACGAGTGAACGAGTTGCTGAGACTTCTAAATGTACCGAAAGGACAAATGACGCGTTCGCCAGTGGCGATAGTATGATTGTATGAGAATACGATGGATACTAAGCAAGTGATGGCAATCACTGTTCTTCGCGTTGAAAAAACATCGAGAAGGCGCTGAGAGAAGAAAACGCACTACATATACGAGTGTACTCGGGAGTAAACATGTCTGCCTAAAGCGGACGACAGTCATAGTCGGACTTGACGCATAACTTTCCGTTGCGGTGAGCGTGCAGGGCTGCAAGAGTATTGACCGGATACGACGAGAGCGAGTGCGAGATGCGTCTCGGGTGGGACTGACGGCCGGTGCTCGGGCACCATATGCCGCCGATGTCAGCAGCTTGCGTGCTGAGCCCAGGGCTGCCCTTTCCCCCGCGCAAAATCGCAGATTACAAAATGTCCTGGGCCTCGCGTACCTCGTATTGTTCTATTGACCACTCATACAATGGCAAATGCTTTCGCGTTTCGGCGCGACTATCACTGGCGGCCAGTTGCTGGGCATTATTGCGTCATCAACAACAATAGGAGTGCGGTTCCCTCTACAAAACGTTCCACGTTCACAACCCATGTGCCATTTCTCCAATCTACGCAAGTAGGATTACTTTAGTGGGCCATGGCTTTATAACCGTTCAACGCTTTGAGTATCCTTGACTCCGTGGCGTTTAGGCACCAAGAAACCTCAAATTCTAGGCACCGAGAATACATCGATGTTCAGGCATCGAATATACCTCTCAACATACAGCACCGCCGGGCGTGTAAGACGGCGGGATTTGCTGAATGCGGGTTTCGTGCGAACTCCGTAGGAACCGAGTTTGCAGACACGGAGATTGGACAGGCCCCGACTTTTCAGACAACGGAATGCTTGAGCAGGCTTTGTCCCATCATATGCATACTCTGTAGGGTATATTGACCCTAGCAAAACCAAATACAGCCCCTGTAACTCGACGCTAGACGAGGACAATACCAAGAGCGCACATTCCTGACGATGCTCAAGTATGGCTATACCGATCAGTCCTCACTTAACCCTTGGTCCAGCCCGTTCCATCATCTTGGTTCGCTACCCACACACAATTCACAAAAGCAATTTCAGTCTCCTTCAGCATCCCACAAGCAACATGTATTAAAGAGCAGCAAGATCCCGAGTAGGCGGTTCATCATACGCTTTACCGAAGAAACACAACTAACGGTGACAACCCGGGCCTGCCCTCGTCATGAATTGGTCGTAGAAACATCTGGCAGTTTGTTCAAATGCACTGCTGGCGAGAAAGGGTTTGATAATACGACTGGAGACTACTGGTGAAGCGCAATTCTTAGCCCAGCTTTTTTACCACCAGTCTACGCGTTAGTCTCCTTCCCCTCATACTTCTTACTCGCGTCCTTCATCGCCCAAGGCGCAAAAGCTATTTCTCCTGTTAGCGTCTTCTCCGCCCATCTCAAAGATGTAGTTGAACTTACGATTTCCACTCTTCGCCAACACGCTCTCTAATTCTGGGAAATGTCTCCCCAACACATCCTTCATCCCCCCATTCTGTACCCACTGCATACCAACCTTGCTATACGTCTTTTCATTCCAATCGCCCGCAATAAATCGATCGCTCTTCAACCTCCTGCTCGCCATGAGGATAAACACCCGAAATGCCGTATCGCTGAATCCGAAGCCCGCCGGTAATGGCTCCGCAAGACAACCAACCAGTAAGTCCACCTTCTCAATATCATCCTCGTATATGACCGCCAGCTTCTCCGCAACAGCTTTGTTGCCGCCTGTGAGCTCGAGGAAGGAAGTCATAGGTGCCAAGTGGAAAAGCCGACGAAAAGCGTTGTAACGCGGAACCCCTCTCTCCCTATCCCTGAGGACATCAATAGTAGAAAGATCAATGTGTCGGCCATCCGGAGTGTGCAAATCGCGTAGGAAGTCTGGTGTATTGTTCAGCGTAATAGCACCCGGGTAGTTGACCCCGAAGCTATAGAACACGTCTGAGAAATCCAGACCATCGTTCTCCAAAGGCGCTCTGGCTTTCTCAAAGGCGACATCGCCAATGGAATGTGTGGTCTTGTGCTCCCCAGTCCTGGAGTTGAAGAAAGCGATCGTGTCAGGTATGAGGGCGTGCATACGATACACGCTTACAAACTCCTCGGTAAGCGCATACGGGGCAGCATGATGCTCTACGCTCGACCCTGGGATTCCAGAAATGGCTTCTGAAGTGGCGGATACGCGGCCGAGTAGCTTGTACAGTCGCTCGCCTAGGACACCCCACCAGTTTGCGTTCATGCTTATCTCAAGGACGGGATGCGCGAGGATGGCTGGTGTCCATTCCACCGTGTGTATCTTGGCCATCAGTGCGCAGTTAACTAGGCGGGCTGTGTCGAAAATGCGCTCACTGCTCCAGGAGGGATAGGCAGTGACAAGGGCGTCGCAGATGGTGTTGTGCTCGAGGACAAAGAGCGTGTGTAGCATCTCTAAACCTAGCCACCAGTTTGTCATGAAGCCTGTTTGAGGAATTCCGTTCGAGTCGCGGGGGAGGAAGGTAGCAATCTTCTGGGTATCGACAGTGAGTTTGCCGTTTTTGCTCTGCCCGCGTAGTTCGGTTGTGCGGAGTTCGGTGCTGCCGTAGATCTGACTGCCGTCCCACCAGTGTGTGTTGACATTTCTGTATGCTGGAGCTGTTTTGTCCGTTTTATCTAACGCGGCATCCGGCTGGGTCTGTTCAATCTTCATCCTGCCGTCTGGCGAACTCCACTTGTCACCCTCAGGAAGCGGGACAGTGTACGTTTCCGAGGCGGAATTCTCATGCTGAAACCAGTCGTGGACTTGGAACTGGATCCACGCCGCAGCTAGCAGGTTCAGACTGGTTGCAGGTTTGAAGTTGTCCCTCTTCAGTAGCTGCTCACTGATGAGTCGTGGGTTTGGTGTCATGAGTTCCTCCTCGCTTGGCTTTGCGGTGTGTTCGCGAGGTACATTGCGGCCGAATCGCATACCTGTACATCCCATTTTTGGTGCCGAGAGATCGTTGAACAAACCATCTGAGTGGCGAGTATGCAAATACTGCTCATCAGACAGATGTGGACATCCAAGAGTACCTTGATCATTAGGAGAGGGGTATACATCGTGCAGGTTCTTTTGGCGTAGCTCGTAGCGGAAGGCGGCGACATTGAGGACACCGATCCAGGTAGGCAGCTTATGCCATGGTATGATATTATTCACTCCATGGAAAACTGCTATGAGGGCGCGTTGTGGAAGGCCTGGCGTGTATGTGTAAGGTTCAGGTTTGCTCTGGCTGGAGACACCCATGGCTCGAACACAATTAGAGATGAGTTCCTGACAGCTTGGTGAATTCTGGAGACATGCGATAAAAGAAAGAGAAAGACACAAGATATACGGGAAAGCTCAGCTAGAATAACAGTATATGCATACAACAGCCGCGTATTCTGCGTCACGATCGGAACGGCAAGGCTGAGGTTTCATATCAGCCCCAAGGCAACAGGTGCCAATGGCATTCAGGTATTCATATCGGTCATCAGCTCTTGCAAGGGAGAGTGTAATATGTGTATCAGCCCCTCGAATGGCTGATCACCCTCACGAACCAAACGAGCAAGAGCTGCAAACCACTATACATACATCTTACTCCACCATTCAGCTTGCTAGCATGTTCTCACGGTCTGCTCATTTCGTCCCCTCAGCTTGCGACGATTTCGAACAATGGTACATTGGCCGGCCCGTCCAGACCAATCGCATGTTCAAACGTTACACGGTACTGCGTTCTTGGGGGCGGCTTACCTCATCCGAGAACCGGGTCCCTCAAGAATGAGCAGGGTTGGTGGCTGACGAATAAGCAGGGGTCCATGCAACAAGTGTCCAAATCAGCTCTCATGTTGCACCTAGAGGCTGAGTCGGACGTACGCACACTGCAATCAAGTAGTTGCCTACACCGCTGGCTCTGGAACCAGTTTCGTTGCTGATCTTCCAAACTCGCAAAGTTGAAAGGTTTTATTTGCCGGTTGAAATAAGCGAGAAAAGCCTAGAAATGCTTCTGTCTACACTCAATTTTCACATGCTGCCATGCTAGAATCTCGTGTGTCCGGAGAGGTACTCCTGCGCAAAAACACAGAGCATGGTGCCAATTATCAGCCACCCTGTGTATTGTTGTTCGCCTGCAAAGGGAGGGAGAGTATAGAGGACGGTGACGTGGGTCGCAAGTATACGGTCGGTGGACATGAAAGCGCGCGGACCCGTGCTCTAATGTCCTCCTCTTCCGTGTTGTGGGAAATGCTCGTTTGATCATGAGATTGGTCATTTGCATGGCCTCCAGAGGAACAATAGGTCCGAGTTGGTGTCTCCAGAATATCGATGCTGTCTCTCCGCAGATTCCTCTCCATCTCCACAGCAGTAAGCCCGGGCAGCGAAGTACGTCCGCCGTAGTAGTACGATGGGCTGTGAGATGGTCGACCACAAGGTATTCTGTTGAGCATGCGTTTGAGGAGTGGCTGAATAGATGGTGCGGAAGCGCACATTATTGCAGTATTGATCTCGACTGCAGAGGCGAAGATACGAAGTTAGCGAATGTCTCACATGCATGTCGTAGAGACATAATTTACCTTGGGACCTATATTCAGCAACATAGCATCAGTATTCGCCTCGTATCTACGTGGTGGGGACGCCTCACTTACCAGAAGATTATGTATGCGCTATAGTACCGAGCAAGATCTCCGCTATTTGCCCAGAGGAACAGGCTCCAAAGTCGTATTCCGGACGCTATCGGAATGAGCAGACTCACTGCGAAGATTGCTATAACGGACAAGCGCTTGCCTCTTGGCATGCGCAGCGCAAGTAGAATCGGCATTGGGAGGAGCAGAACGACAAGATCAGATCCGAGACTCCAGCCTGCTTGCCAATAGAGAACGATCCTCAGGTCAAAACAGTGACCATCACCCCAACCTGAGAGTATTGCAGGGGATAGGGCGTCAGACGGGTTCTCGAGACATTGAAAGGCCACGATGAAGATACAGTAGATGCCGATTACGACGACAATCACAATCGATGTGATGACGAGTCTACGAAAGGTTCGCTGGGTCGCAAAACCAAGGTAGACTAAGTATGAAGTGATTATGTCAGCGCATCCCTTGATCGCATATATCTGCCATATAACTTACAACACAAGATCGAGAGCTTTATAAGGCTCGTGATGAACAAGTAACCAATGTGGTATGCGTACCCTGTCCGATGGTCAATGCGGTCCATTGCAGGTTAGGACAATTGCTCACATGACGCCACAGTCCCGAACAGCCAATACTCCCAGAATGCATCTGTCTCCTCTTTTGTGGCCTTCAGAGCTTCATTAGCATGTTGCCACCAGAGATAGCAGTAGACAAAAGCACTATACTCACCGTTGGCGGAACTTCTGGATTACTCTTTGTGCCAGAACCGAAGAATAGCTGGTAATGGTTACAAGCGCAGAGCCCCCATGTAAAGAGCTTGATTGTATTAGATGTCTGCAAGCGCGTATTGCTGAGCGGGTTCCTTACTCACCAATGCGACCGCCATGATGTAGTCGCTCAGGCTGACTTTTCCTACAATACATTTCCGAGTACAGAAGCTGATATCGATAAGCGGGACGTCAGCGAAACGTTATGTGGAGGAAACGGACCGAATGGCAAGCACCATGGTTGAAAGACTCGCAAGAGTGAGCTCGGTGACCAAGATTTTAGGCCGTAGATCGTACGGTTTAAAGAAGTCATTGACGGTACCCATGATTGCCCAACATCGAGACGTAAATGGAGCGTCCGGGTGGTAACTGAAATGGACGCTGCAGATTCGAAAGACTGGGGATATGCCCTTGGGTATATGTTACGAGGGTACACGAGCCGTTCATGGCCCAGGCTTGCTAGCTGATCTCGAGTCCAACGTCCGGGATAGCACCAGTGAGCTACGAGGACGCCACGGATGGGAATTCGGGCGTTAGCAGCGTAGCGACTACATGGCAAACCTGGTCGAACAAGGCGTTTCTCGGCATCCGCAAATCCTACGACTAATGCCCACCGTCGGTCTATACACATGTCAGATCAACCTATGTCAGACGATGCAGTCGCCGCTGTGATGGCGAAAGATGTGTTTCTAAGCTCTGTACAAAGTGTCGAAAATCTGTTAGTATGGACATAGTTGTTGTGAGATCGATCACATTGTATGTTGTCATCATCTAGTTATCCTTGCGTAACCACGTTTACGGAACTTATCATTGCCGTACGGCACGGTGTTTGGTCATGCTGCTGAGCTGACTTGGACGTGTACTGACTCCTGTGTGTCAGATCATCTAGGCGATAAGTGTCTGCTCCCGAGGGATGAATCAATAGCCGCCAACCAGAATCACCAAAGCTGATGCGGCGTGGTCGATAGCGGCTCTTCATCTCAACAAGGTTTCGAATGAGGTACGGTGAGATACCATCTTCACGAGTTTCGGAGACATGTGGCCGTGTCTCTCATGGACTGAAAGAAACGGCCGGCAATGTCTGGCTCTGCGCACAAAGTCATTGTCAGTTCGAGAAAGGTTGGTAGCGATGCGACAAGTATAAGGAAGCGAGGACGGCCTGTGATGTGTATGCAAGGGATGAAGTATGCAAGGGAGGAAGGATGCCATCAAATATAATTACCCGCGGCTAGTCCATGTTGGTGTTTCGCGGTTCAGCCACTACCAAGCGAGCTGCCCCGCGCCAGTATCTTGAGCTGACTGGGTGGAAAAGCCAAGACGATTGCGGCATGGACCAAGAGAAATCTCGTTGTCCACGAGACACGCCCAATAGTCAGGTCTTTGGACGTAATGCTGGACTCTCGATCGAGAGCGGGGATCTTGCTAACATGGTAATCGAGAGTCTGCTGAGCGATAACGAAAACTTGGTTCAACCATAGAGTGGACACGATGGAAAAAGAAAGGCGGAGGTCGTGACTGGAGCGCAGAGCCTGTCCAGCGTGTAATGGTCTGCATGTGTTCGCATGAAGGGAACTAGCAGCGACCAAAATTTGGCCAGTGAGACGTACAACGACTAGATGTGCTTGCACAGTATCATAGAAGTCCCGTCATGGAAGGGAAGTGAGATTGAACAGTCTACCTGAAACATGGACGAGACTCGTCGCACATTGGAAGCTGGCGTTGTTGGGTGAGATGGCGATAGGCATTGGATAGCGGGAACGGCGAGATTAGACTAGGGGATGTACCTGGAGGCAGGAGAGCTATTCGGGACCCTGAAACCTTGTGCGCATACGTCAGCGCCACGTGACGATCAACAACCCAAAGTATGAGGGATGGTAGAGTGTCAACACGGGTACTGTCAACGCTCTACAAGACACTGAGCTCTATCCAAATCCTGGTCGTGCATATACCATCAAAACACTCTACTGAGACGTTTGAGATTGTTCGCTGTTGAGCAAGAGACGCCCAACTGCCGTTTTTGATTGCAGGTCAAGGGTGTATCCCACTCGGCAACTTCCTTGAAAGCGACGATAGCCACCGCGTGACGACACAAGGACAGGTTTATTGCTTGCCATAGGCCCGAATCGCAGCTTCTTGTATAGGACGCGCATCTCGCATCTTCCACCGTTTCCAACACCGCGACATTGTCAGAAGGGACCATCATGAGCGCATCCAGCAACACAGCCGCAGCCCCTCAGCAGCCCAACAACCCGCCCGCATCCGTCGCGACCGCATCGAGCGAGACCAAGGCTACCGACGATGGCAGCATCCTGAGCAAGGGAAAGAAGCTATTTGGCCTTGGCAGGAAGAAGGAGAGCGTGGCTGGCAAACAGCCAACAGAGACTGCATCCACGACGACGACGCCAACATTGCTGCCCTCGCCCCCAATGTCACCGCCCGAACAACGAGTGTCACCGCGAGGAAGCCCGCGCATGCTGCCAATCGGCGCATCTCCCAGTCGTCGCATCCGCTCCAACTCTCCTGGCCTACACAGCCCAGCATCGTCGCTCATCTTCGAGCGCAATGTACAGGAGCCTGAACCCTCGGCCGACGTGCCTGCACACATCAAGACAGAAGACCACATACCACCCGCGCTGGATGCGACATCCTTGGCCATTACAGACACGCACCTCAACCCCGACGAAGTAGAGATCATAACACACACGGCGCATCAGCCAGCCGCTGTTGCGGTCGCGGGCAGCATAACCGACTCGGTGCACTCGCCGCCTCTGCCTCACACAGAGTCGGTGGCTTCTAGCCATGCTGAGGTGACGGAGACAGCGCCTGGGTACGGCTCACTGGACACGGCAGATCCACGTCGCTTGAGCTTCATCTCATTCGCAGACGTGGTGCAGGCAGAACACGTCGAGCACGACAGACAGGAAGTCTTGGGTGCCACGTCCAACGAGGCTCTGCAGTTTATGAGCCTGTCGTCGACGGCGAACCGGTCGCCCTCGCCAGTGAGGTCTGCCGCGTCTTCGCCGCCAACCACCAGTGGAGCAGCCTCGCCCAAGCATGCGGATCTGGCGCGCACGCGGTCACCCGCGAGTCCTACGTCCCCTATAGTGCTCGGGAGCCCTAACCCAGCATCGGGCGAAGAGCTGCCAGTCCAGATTGAAACGATGCGACAAGCACTGCGCAAGACGCACTCGGGCGATCTTAGCGGCGCGCGCTCGCAGCCATTGAGCGCAGCGAGTCTGGAGGAGAGTGCGGCTGATAAGCCTCCGTTCAAGTGAGGGTGTGGAGAGATTGCGCATGAATGCACTGAAACGAAGTTCTTAATTTCATTTTCGACAATGTTGGGAGCTCAGGGAGGGGTTATTGGTTGGTCAGATATCCATGTGCGATGTGGCGATGTTTTTTTTCTAGCAGTTATCCGATACCAATGCTATTATCTACGTGTTTGCTCTATGGGCATGCTTTGGTGGTGTGCCATGTGTGTGGGATAGATGAGGGCAATCAGGCACAGACGCCCTGGACGTCAGCTTGGTCCTGTGTATGCTGCTGGGGGCCGGGGCGGTGATTAGGCGATGGATATCAGCGCCAAGGCCGTCTCCTAGTCTTCGCCCATGCTGGGTGCCATGTCTGCTCGCTAGGGCTGGGCGGTGGGCCTCTTACTACCTAACGACAGACCATTTTGCCCGCGCAACGAGGCATGCGATGCGCCATACGGAACCGACATCCAGTCTCGCAGCGCCCCCGACCGTTGTCCGCGACCTAGACGAAGCGCAACGGCTACCTGCTGCAAGAGCTGGGCCGCCTGCCGTGTGTCAATGAACAGCACAAGACACAGCAGCGGTCCGCATCCATGGACCAGCAGAGAAGGAACAGGAGGGAGGTGAGTGCGTCCGAGGCCGCACAGGGAGTCTTGCCGTACAACAACAATGTCAACGTGAATGCCCACGAGAGAGCCCGGGACGAGTACCGCAAGCAGCCCCAGACGATACGCACCGTCACCCCCGACGACACGCCGACGCCGCAGCAGCAGCCCACGACG
>Ga0058698_10000747_pt1 | contig 16576 bp, 15 predicted proteins | sample AgamicAsSfe_FD_67288 | JGI IMG/M metagenome (GOLD analysis project Ga0058698, IMG submission 67288) | Agave microbial communities from Guanajuato, Mexico - As.Sf.e | ecosystem: Host-associated > Plants > Phyllosphere > Phylloplane/Leaf | place: Guanajuato, Mexico | collected 2012-05-30
TGTGCCTTCACTCACATGGATGATCGAACAGACTCGACGTGCTCCACGGCACCACCCTTCAGATCATAGTCAGATCCATGACGGTCCTCCTTCTCAATCTCAGCAAGATCAATATGTGCCACGGCATCGTCACCGTCGAAGATCTTGGAGATTTCCTCGAGAGTTGGACCCTGCAAATTGTGAGTAGATGCAAGCAGTGGTACACTGGGAAACGGTATACCTTGGTTTCTGGGAACACCAAGTAAACGAAGACCAGTTCGAGACAGATCCAAATTGTGTAGAACAGGGTGAAGTTCTGGCAGCCATAGTCAGCACTCGGCAACGAAGGATAGTTCCTGCTGGAGCTTACCCAGTGCTTTGGCAAGTTCGCCCAGGCAACGGGGTTAGTCTGGTTACCGACGGCAAGAATGGCCTGTACAGTAATGTTCATGATCATGAGGCCCTTGGCACGAAGCCGGAATGGCAAGATCTCCAGAGCGTATGCAACGAGAAGGCCGGACCAACTGATTTATTGCGTTAGCATGGACATTGCTGACTGGTGTACTTAAGTACGAACCTGATTGAGTAGAAGACACCGAATATCCCTGATAATGATTAGCAGTGGGCGGTGATGACAGGACAGTGATTCGTACATATGATAGGGATCTGGACGTATCCCGCAGCCTTGTTTGTGTTGTTCGAGTTCTCGTAGATTGCGGAAGTGATAGTCCAGAGGGTGAACATGACCTATCAATGGAGTGAGTAGACTGTACGAAAGCCTAAAGAGAAAAACCATCAGCACTCACCACCATGCCGGTCGTGCCGACAAGGAAGAGGCGACGACGACCTGCTGAATCCACGAATGTTGCGGCAGTGATAGAAGTGATCAGAGAGATAGACGTCTGCCCAATGTTCAATCCAAGCTTCTGGCCAGCTCCGGTAATGCCAGCTCCAGTATAAATGAGGTTGGTGTAATTGGAGAAAAGAGCATTACCAGAGTACTGCGAGATGATACCAAGGCCAATGAGAATAGCCAGTCTCCATCGATTGCCGCGAGTTTTGAAGAAGTCGAGGTAGCTGGAGCCTTTCTCGGCCTCCTTCTCGATACGCATGGTCTCGCTGATCTCTCGATACTCGTATTGCACAGTGGCGTTGTTGGAGTCGCCGGCAGCGTGGTAATATGCGAAGAAGTTGAGAGCCTCGTCGTGGCGGTCCTTGCTGATGAGATATCTGGGTGATTCTGGGATCCACTTGATGAAGATGAGCTGGATCACAGATGGGAAGATCTGCAACAGGGTGACGAGTCTCCATGACCAGTCACTTTTGATGTATTGCGAGCCAAAGGAGATCAAGGTTGAGACTATGGTCATATCAGTAAAAATACTCTCGCTAATTTGAAAGACTCAAAACTTACTGACAGCGCCCAGGTTCCACAGAGTGTTGTAGACACTCGTGAAACGTGCGCGGTGCTGTGGGTGAGCAATCTCGGTGAGGAGGATGGGAGAGCACATCTGAGCCATGGAGTTGCCGAAGCCCAAGATCAAGCGACCGGCGAGGTATGTCTGCCAGTTCTGGCAAACAGCCGAAACGATACCACCAATGACCATGATGACACATCTAATGGCGATGGGCAGCTTGCGACCCTATCTGTCTGCAATTGGTGGCACGATGAAGAAACTGGCAATCGAGCCGAGATTATAGGCGCTGTAACAGTTAGCAACTGAGCAGTAAATATGGTTGCGACTGCTCACTTGTTCATGATTCCGAGTCTTCAGCCTGAAGGATTGTTGAAGAACGACTCCCAGTAGGTCATGCTCTGACTGTTATTCATCATCATACTGCCAAGTCGTTAGCACTGCAGTGTAGTAGTAGATGTCTCAGCACCTACCCGTCGTAGCCAGTTGTGGCGGATGCTACACAGAGAACGATGCACCAAAGGTAAAGCTTCTTCATGTTGGGCTGAGTCCTCCAATTGACGTGCTCGAATTGCGGAGCATCAGCTAGAGCGCCCTCGAGGCCGCCCCTGGGCACACGCCCAGTCACAGCGGCAAGGCGAACCATGTCGAAATTGTTTGTACACTGATGGAAGCTCGAAGAGGGAGGTGAAATGTAAATTGCACGATAGTCCTCCTTGCACGAGATAATGAGCAGATCGAAGGTTTCAGAAGATGGTAGAGGGTAGAATCTATATGATCAGGACACAGGATGGCAGCTGACCACAAACTGCTAGGGTAAGGGATACATCTGGGCACACCTGGGTCTGCGGCAAACAGCTGTCAGTCGACCTATCTTGTATGCAAGTGCAAGGTTGCCATGCGGCTTGTGTTCCAATAGAAGCTAAGACTGCCGCCAGCATCGGAGCAAGTGACTCCTCTTGTATAGCTTAACCCGGCTTGGAGTCACAAGGCGCACTTAAGCTGGAATGGTGGCACGAAACATAGGATATCTGCGTCGTGATACCGCCCCCATTTTCCCCTTGATGGTGGCTACCATACGCTTGGCCCGGCGTGAGCAGTCCTGAATTGCTCTACAGGAGGTTACAACTGCTTCTTCAGCCCTCGTTTTGCAAAAGGTTTTGCACGGGCATTGGCAGGTCACGGGCAGGTTATTGGCAGGTCATTGGCATAGGGAGTACGCTGCATAGCCTGAAAGGGTGCTACAAGACTACCTTGGTGTGACTGACCAGCTGACGGACATCTGGTGCTCCGCACGAAGTGTTCCCAGGTTCCCCAGACTTTCTCTCCACCAGCCGCTTGGCGCTGGAGCTCTTCCCGTGAGTATTTTGTGCTACACTGCTGGCAACTGGCAGAGTGATCGGTTATTCTGTAGGCGTCGTACTTCTCGCCAGTGTCAGCAGCATCAACATGGACAAGCGTGTCCTCGTTACTATAGCTTGAATCATCATCCTCACGAGTGGCTTCCCTGCTTCAAACAGCTCGCTCCTCAGCCACAACTGGACATTTGTATACATACACGGAGCTGGCATGGCATTTGGTGATCAGTACTTCTGTATCAGCTAGATACAAGTGAGATACTAGTACACAATAAATGCGAAACTTGAACGGTACGAATATACCTCTTAGCCTAGATCTCGGTCACAAAGCCAAGTGGCTCGCTTGCAGCATGGCAAATACGTACAGGTCTTTTGCCTAGAGACACCAAGGACCATGAATGTGAGCGCCATATGCGCCAAGTGTTGTGAAATATCTGCCGGGGCTTTGGCCTGGACATGATGTCGTCGTTCCTCTTTTACACAAAGACCAATGTTCCGTCCCGCTGGAACGTGCCAATGACTCCCAGATTCGCACTCCCGCCCAGAACTGCAGGACCTTTAGCCACAATCTCCCCTCTTGGCCGCTGTCCTTCGATTGTCTTGAACTCTCCAGAATCCACAACCTTGATCTCCACTCCGGACACGGGAACGCCAAAGTGAGCCTTTGCTGGTCTTTTTGAGTCTTCAGAGCTATTATCGACTCGGTAGTCAAAGTAATGTGTTTGTGCTACTGTACCGGCAACTTTCGGTGTGGTCAAAGCGTACACAATGCGTGCTCCAGTAAAGGCTCGGAGTTCTGCCAATTCTATAGAGCTCAGCGGTGGCGACTCAGCATTTGATCGCTCGTAGACGTAGATGAGTCGTAACTTGCCCGGAGCGTTGCCAAGCGTTACTGAGGCTGCTGGCATGATGCTGTCGAGTAGTGTCTTGCGTGGCATATGGCCTGCCTCGAAAGCCTGCATCTGTCCACGTAGAGCGAACTTCTGCATGCTGGAAGTGAGCCTAGAACGTGTTATGTCGTGCAACTTGGAAGCAGACTCTGCGGATGCAGCAATGATAGTTGGAGCAATGCCGGTCACTGTTAGTGGCAGTTCCACATCATGACCAGCGACCGAGTGGAGAGCGACGGAAGCATTTGAATACAGTGCGGCGAGAGTCTGAATCAGAATATACGGCGATGTCAAAGAATCGGCGGGTAAGAAAAGATCAGCAGGTTTGATGCGCTGGGGATGTGGCAGTGCACTCAATTGACCTGCCACTGCAGCAACGATGTTCTGTAAAGATTGTCAGCACTGGTATATCGAGTACTCTACCCCATGGCTCTGCTTACACTTTGAGTGAAGGTGACCAGCTCACCATGCTTCGGGTCTTCACCGAGCCATATACTGGTAATCCCTGGGGGCGGTTGCTCATTGTTGCGTTCTGGCAGGTCCGACGTCGTGTTCGGAGCTTGTGTGTCAACCAGCTCATGCCACACACTGACATTGCTGCTTGGCTCGGCGAAGTCAATCTCACGACTGGATCTTTCCACGACCCACACAATACCCTTTATCGCCTTGCAATGCTGTTTGACGTCGTCCGGTGGAACAGATCCAGCTGAACCGATCAAGAAGTCAGCGTTTGCAAGCTGCAGGAGCTGGACAACAATGTCCACGGGAAGACCATAGGGAATCAGAACCGGAGTAAAGCCATAGAAGGCAGCAGCTGTTCTAATCAGCATATTACATCGTGGTGTGACTTCGACACATACCAAAAACTACAGTCAGCAGCTCTACAGAGTTCGGTAAGTATACTGCGACCGAGACAGCATTTTCCTGCTTGACATGCTTCCCGATAATGTTGATCTCTTTTGAAACGCCGAGCATATCATGATCGATGACCTGTCTCATTCCGAGCACCGTCTGTAGCTTGCCGACTTCGCCCATCCGCATACCATTCTCAGTTTCTGAGCCTTGGACAGCACGGCGCCATATGTCACGCAAGTCACCATCACGCCCTGTTGCCCATTTCGCGGCGCCGTTCTCCTTCACGTTAAGGCCACCTTTCAATGGATACCCATGAGCTGTCTCGAGCGAGCGGTATATTGCAGACTCGTTAGCGTGCCGGATCTGAGAAATGTTCGCCTGTCTTGAGAGCAGGAGTGGATGTGTTTCCGGCTCTTCACTGACTAACAGTGGATAGAGAAGATAAATGATGAGTGTTGCCGCTAGGATCGTAGAGAGCCAATTCCAACTTCTGAAGAGGTCGTCGAGTTGTGCATCGATTGTCTCGAGGATCGTACCCGCCATGACGCTTTGTAATGTTTCTTGAGTTGACTAGCTATCGATCTGATACAATCAATGTGATCAATGTGCACTGAACGCTCAGCGCTTGCGGTATAGAAGCTGGAGGAAGATGGATAAGGATCACGTGATCACTTCTCGTTCTTGGCATTGTTTATTGTTTCATATCTCAAAACGCTTCGTTTACAAGGTTCCTTGCATAGGCTGGATCTCCAATTGCACTTCTTGATACCCCATCCTAAGCTGTCCATACTAACCACTAATCACAGGTAGGTAGCATATCCCAGACCGCGTAGTGGCCCAATATGTCCACCTCAGCACCATCCACGCCCCTACAAACAATACCGTCCAATGCACCGACAGGGACATGGCGACATCCACAGTTTGACCAAATACAACGGCGAATGCAAGCAACACGCTTCGATGATCGCAACGTCCGGACAGTCCTTGGGAACGTGCTGTTCCTAGTCATCACCTTTCTATTACCTACAGTTGAGTCAATCAAAGCACTACAGTACGAACCATTCCACTATATATCGCTAGTATGCCTCGCTGATCTGTCTGAAGTCCAGGGGTAGCCGCTCTCACGAACCACATCACACCTTACACATTGTACACCCTCTACGCACTTCGTCTGATACCTGCAGCCGGCATCGTCTATGCGCTATATCCGCTATGGAAGCGACGAAATGACGACTTGTCGGACATTCCTCTCACACCCTCGCAAAGATCCTTGCTCGGTCTTGAGCCCTCCACAAAGCCAGCTAGTCCAGCCATCGGCAACTACGTCACTCCACCTCGCTATGCACGATCCGTCACACCTAGCAGTAATCGCAGCAACTCAGGCTCGCCGTTCTCAGGACGTGATTCTGTCGGTTCAGGCATTGGTAATACCTACTCTCCCACCGCCAGTCCGCTCCTACACAAAGCAATTGGTCGGGAAACGAGACGACAGAGTCTGGGCGCGTCGTCTTCTTTGCAATACCCAAGAGCATTGAATGAGCCGAGCACGGCGCTGGCCATAGGAAGTGGGAGTCCCGGCGGCATGCGGAACAATGCTAGTGTCGGGCTGAACAATCGATGGCTGTATGAGAAAGGGAGGAACAGTCCAAAGACTACAAGAGGCGTCTATACATGAGTTTGACGTTACTGTACGAGCGGGGACATCCGGTCAGCTTGAGTCTTTGCATAGCGGGATCAAGCATAGCGTATAATTGGAGAATGATCTGAAAGGTCCCAGAGAATCCAATCAGATCACGTTCATCTGATAACAGTCTAGGAAGAGTGCTGCGCGAAATGGTCAATTTTCATGTTACCTTGTTGTTATGGAGAAACCTTCAGGTTGCGACACGTGACGCCAAGGTCAATGCAGTATTGCATCACAAGACATCTCTGCAAACACATAAGACCGCATTACCTAATTGTGTGTGACCTGCTCGAAACAACGTCCGCCTATGTCGATGCGACTCATGCTGGGTTTGACGTTCGTTTGGAAATGAAGTTTGGCCACGCGCTCTGAAACCACATCTAGCCAGCGAGGATGGGGGCGTCGGATTCGAAACTGATCTTCAAACAAGGCATCTTCAAGCTTTCGGAGCAGAAACAGATACCGGCTACGGATCCGTATTGGGCTGGTGTATGCTGACTGACAATTCCCGCAATGTGCCACAGCCGCTAACAATATAACCAGTTCTGGGAACTTCCTGAATCCGCTGATGACATCTTCTCCCTGTTCTCACCAGCAGATATCCGCCGTATTCGAGATGAGTCCTTGCAGAATCTAGAGACACTGATCTTGGCTGTTACATCACGATTATACCAATTGCGGCACAACCCCGATTTTCCAAGCTTCGATGCGCCGGAACGACATGCGCTGAATTGCGTGAGAGTGCTAACTCGCCTGTTACCATATATCTACGAGGCAGACCATCTTGAAGATTGGGAGGAAAGCTTCTTCTGGAGTACGCGACGGCGAAAGATCAAGATAGGAACGACGAATCATGGTGACGTCGTGGCTGAGCCAGAAGATGTGAATGCAAATGGCGCTGAAACAACTCAGGAACCGAAAGACGAGGACTTCGAACATGTCAAACCATTAGCGGAGGAATTGATAGACACTCTAGTTGATCTGCTCTTCTTCTCGGACTTCACGCTCATCAAGACTGAGGCTGAAAAGGCGAAAGTCAATTACTCAATATGGCAAAGTGGTGTGGGGTGTAACACGGCAGTAGGATCCAATCAAGATGTTGAGCTGAGAAGAATGGAGATCCTGAGGCTCCTCTTGACTCTCTCAAGCAAGTCCATGTACACATCTGCGAATGTGCTGCCGGTGCAAGGGATCAAAGCAATAACATACTTGACTACACTGGAGGAGAAACAGATTGTGCTTACTCTGCTATGTTCACTGCTGAACACCGCACTGAAGTACAATCCAGCGACATGGCGAGTACCGTACGATCATATGGTCTTCAAGGATACCAAGCAGGTTTTCGTCACGTACTGCCTACAATTGTTGCTTGTTCTGGTACTCTACCCAGTGCCCGACTCACCAACCGGCGCGCCACAAAAGAACAGCTTCAGACACTTCCTAGGCAAGCTACATCGGCCACAAGATTTCCAGTTCCTTGTCGATGGTATGACGAGAATCCTTAATCAGCCATTACAAGCGACGACATCTATACTTCCCGGCAGTCAGAAGTCCTTGACATGGGCGCCAGAGATGATCATGCTATTCTGGGAGGTCTTACAGTGCAACAAGCGCTTCCGCTCCTTCATTGTAGACACGGATCGGGCACATGACTTTGTGGTGTTGATTCTGTTTCATGCTGTATCTAATCGAACAGATCCTTCGAAACAGGGCATTGTTAGGATGTGTGTGTTCGTCCTGCAGACGCTGAGTGTGGAGGACACGTTTGGCTCACGTCTGAATAAGACCTTCCACGGACAGGAAACACTGCCACCAATAATTCGACTGCCAAACTTTCATGGCACCTATGCGGACTTCCTCATCATAGTAGGTTCCCTGTCTTGTGCAGATGCCAACTACTTGCTGACGATAACAGTCCATCCACACGTTGATCACGTCAGGCAAAGGCAAGCTGGACGCTATTTACCCAGCATTGCTGGCTATAATCAACAATGTCGCACCGCATGTGCTGGAGCTGTCGGGCGCTGCTTCTTCAAAACTGTTGCAGCTGTTTGCTCAGATGTCCTCTCCTGCGTATATCCTTGCGAATGAGACTAATCATGTCCTACTGAAGTCTTTACTCGAGGCAATGAGTGCCATCATTGATCACCAATACGAATGTGAGTCAAGGACAACATAGTGTGTGTGAAGGAAGCTGATCAATTACAGCGAACCCAACCTTGGTCTACGCCGTGCTACGCTCGCAAAAGAGATTTTTTGCGCTGCGAGACTTTGTTGAGGAGGGTGGGCAATCTGAACTCGATCGGCTGGCGACCTTGCGGAAAATTGCAGAAGAAGAGTCAAATATGAGAAGTCCAACTCGACGAGCGCCGTCCATGGACTCGGTGAGAAGTCCTACGAAAAGGACATCGTCACTGAGTAATGTTCCAGAAGAAGGTGGAACTTTCGCAATTGGCGAGGAGGAGGATGACTCTGAGCCGGAAGAGACAGACACGAAAGCCACACCGACCACGAGGTCGCGCGAGCACTCAAGAGCGCCTTCGATCGCATCGATAGCAGAATCTGTTGAAGATGCAGTGCCTTTTCAGTTGAGAGGCATGTCGGAGAAGGCTAGAGGCAAACTACCTGCTGGTCAAGACACGTTCACTAGACATAGCAGTAGCACAAGTCTGAACGCGTTGGCAATAACGACCAGCTATTCGAATGCTGGATCTTTCGAACCAGACTTCGACTGGATGCTTACCTGGTTGCCAGACCTACCAATGCAAACAATTCTGACACTGGTGGAGCAGTTGAACACAAAACTACCTACGCACGTCATCGCTTCTGCTGCGGCATGTATAGAGACGATACGAAAGACTGAAGTAGACGATCTCGAACGATCGCCAGTCCGGGTACATCTTTTCGAGTGGTCACCATTATCACTGGGCTGGTATGAATCATTACTCTGGAGTTTCATATTTTCGTTTGAGGTTCAGACTTCGAGAGGTGGACCTGGACTTTGGAAGGGTACAGGCATCAGTCTGTTTAGAGTCCACGAGATTGCGCCGCAAGGTCCTACACTGATGGCACCACAAGGCGCGGTGGATGCCGTTGGCAGTATGCTGACCAAAAAGATTGGAAGTCTTAATCTGCGGTCATTGCAACAGCAGACAGGACTTGGCGGGACAACGCCGCAAAGGATGAGAGATGTATGAGGAAGTGATCGAACTTCAGATCAAGGTATAGATAATGTTCAGCATCGAAGCATATATGGAAATTGTAGTCATCACGCGAGCTGCTCCTCAGTTTCTCACCTCATGGAGGCTTCCCCGCATTTCATGACGTCCGTACGTACAAAATTCTGAGTGCCAGTGGAGGCCGCCTTTCGTCTTTCCTAGAATATTGATAGATTTTGACCTTACTTGCCACTCTCACTTCACCCATTCTTACAACTTCCATTACGGGTGCTGCTTTACTAATCTCCTACGGTACCACTGACTGGTCACTCGTCTTACCCTCGGACCAGTTCCTTCAGATGTCGATTGCCCATTCGACCACTTCCTAAGGATACACTTTTTCCACTAGACTACTTCTCATGCGCTCAGCAGTCTGCTTTCTCTTTTTCAAGCGCGCCAAGTATGCCTCCTATATCCTGTAGCACGACCGTATATTCTGCGATCTGTACTAACAGAGCCACGATCAGGCCCAGATAACATCGACTACGTGACAGAATAAAACATCGAAAGACTACGACAAGAGAACATCAGAAACAGCCGTAGCAGAAAAGCGGTCGGTGTGCTGGGCTTGGTCGAGCGGAAGAAGACGATCTGCCCAATCGGCGCACGCAAGAAATACAAGAACACCAGCATCACGAAACAGGCCAGGGTGGATACGAGGCGCAGACAACAACAAACAAAAAAGGACAGCTCGCTAGCAATCACAGGAGATGGTTGGCTCCGAAATACCAAAGCACTACACAGGCTCTCCGTCCTCGGTTGTCGGAACCCCCCATCTAACAATCAATCGCGACGCCACATACGAACTCGATGAAAGCACGCACTTCGAGGGTGAGATAGTATTGCGTAAGCTAGGCTGATGCGGGACTGATATCCAGCAGGGCCCGAAAAACTCCTAGAGGTGTGGTTTGCGCCTTCAGCAGATGACCTCCCTCCCTCAGCACGACCAAATGGGCTGAAGTCAGTGAGTAAGCAGCGATGGAACGAGATGCTGGATCTTGTGCACTGCAAAGTACTATCGACCATCGAGACTGAACAGCTGGATTCATACCTCTTATCAGAATCTAGCATGTTCATATTCCCCCACAAGCTGGTCCTGAAGACGTGCGGGACGACCACTCTCCTCCTGGGTCTGCCTCGAATCCTAGAGCTTGCAGCACTCGACGCTGGATTTCCACATACGCCGGCGGACGCCTCTAATGAAACTTCAGCAGCTGCACCGCCGTACCGTGTATTCTATAGTCGTAAAAACTTCCTATTTCCCGACCAGCAACGCGGACCGCACCGAAGCTGGCGTGACGAGGTACGCACACTCGACCGACTCTTCTTACGAGGTAGCGCCTACATGATTGGCAAAATGAATGGCGAGCATTGGTATTTGTACATCACTGAACCGGACACGAGACTTACGCCACCAGCGACGCCTGAGCACGAAAGAGTCGATGAGCAAGAAACAGAGACAAAGCTACTGAACCTTCCTGAGCAGATGGAGGACCTTGACGCACGAAGTGCGCGAACTGTTCCCGACGAAACACTTGAGGTCCTCATGACCGATCTGGACGTCGACAATGCCAAGCAATTCTACTTGGACCACGCCGAGTTCATAGCCGATGGCCAACAGCATTCCGAGGACTTTTGCCGCGCAAAGAAGCGTACCATGAGTGCTCTCGGCTCTATCACCGAGGAAGAAAAGGAGCCTGATAGTTTGGATGGCAGTGGGTACGAACAGGTCAATGTGTTTGAGCAGGACGAAGATCTCAATGACGCTGAAGAAGACACGACCCAGGGTCATGCTCTTGGAACAGTCATTTCGGATGCTTGTGGTTTGTCCGCGTTGTACCCTAGAGATCGATATCCCGACGCTCGCATAGACGCTTACCTCTTCACGCCGTGTGGTTTTTCCGCCAACGGTGTCATACCTGCGCCGGTCACTACATCAACTGACAACACCGACGTCAAAGCCGCCACTCACCCTTCAGGATCCACGCACTACTTCACCGTCCATGTCACACCAGAAGCCGAATGCTCCTACGCCTCTTTCGAGACCAACGTGCCTACCCACGAAACCGGCCACGACTATGCCTCCGTCGTCGACCAAGTCGTACAGATCTTCAAGCCCGGTCGCTTCAGTTCGACACTATTCGAGGCCAAGCCGACAGCTTCTGGACAGGATGGTGTCATGGCTAAGGAGACGAACACAAAGAGGGCGCATAGACTTGATGCTATCACGGGATACCGCAGAGTCGACCGTATTGTGCACGATCTGGATGGATATGACTTGGTATTCAGATATTACGAAAGGCATGATTGGAGGGGTGGTAGGCCTAGGCTTGGAGAGGACAAGTAGACGAGCGAAGGTGGGGGGCTTGAAACGGTTCATCTGTCATCTCTGCAGGAGAGAAGTGTACATACTGTATCGATATGCGGGTGCTAGATTTTGGAGTTTGGTCACGGGTGGAATGATTGAGCGGCGGGCGTCAAAATGCTATCCTTATTGCCTGTCAAATCTGTCAGATGATTTCATATTAGACGTGATATCGGAGGCTGTCGTATGATATTGTGTACGCGACAATTTGGAGCTCATAGGCGTAGAGTCACCATTATTACTCAATATCTGAAAAGCTGAGCGAGTATTCAGACATCGAGGCAATAGTCTATACAATAGCATACAGCCCATACTACAACGGGCCAATCTACTCAGACTCATTGAGCCACTTCAACCCCCTCCGTTTCTCCCTTGTGTCATCCCGAGCTCCCATCACAATGTCGCTGGCATCCTTCAATGTCGTCTCCAGCTTCTGTAATGCCTCGTTGACTAGACTCTGTTGTGGCATGCCCTCGCCCAGCACATCTCGTGCTGCCTTGAGGCCATTCCTCGCAGGAACCCAGCGCAGTAGCTCGTAGTCGGCGGTTGCGGCCCATGGTGTCTTGGTTGAATCCGAGTCGGCTTGTGCACCCGCCCCTTCGAGGTTGCTCACCAGCCTCTTCACATACATTTCCACCTTTCCGTCCACGTCGTTTCCGTCCTGATGCCTCACCGCCCGCTGAGCTGCTAGCTCACCCAACACTCCCAACACGTCAGCCTGCCTCCTAGGATCTACGCCGTCGGGTCTCTTGCTTGCGCCCCAATGTGCCTCTCCCTCTAGCGCTTCCGCAATCTGTTCCGCATTCCGTAGCGCACGCGCTGTTTCGCCACGGTCCCATCCACTCAGCACTGCCCTCGTCCGACACGCCCACATCGCCTCCCGCACAACCCTCACATCCCTCAACACCAGACCCGTCCGTCCAGCAGCCCGAACACACTCAACCACAACCGCACTCATTCCGGCCTTCCCAGCCTCTCTAACCACCTTCTCCAACTGCCAAACCTGCCAACGCCTACCCGCCGTCTTCATGCCTTCCAGCAAACTCGGCAGATTCGCCCAGTCAGCCCGCGACGTCCCCATCAGCGACATGGCTTGCACGACTGAGCCCCACGAGCTGGGAATGTCTTTTGTGATGTCCAAAGGTTGCAGTTGAACGGTTTCGGAGCCGATCTCGATCATAAGGGGTTCGTTTGTTAAGAGAGAGTGGTTGCGAGTGCGGAAGATGAGGTTGCGTTGGGCGGTGCGGAGGTGCGCAGGGAGGAAGATGCGGGTGCGCACGGAGGAGAGGAGGGCGTTCAGGTCGGGGGTTGTAGAGCTTTCTGTGAAGGTGGGAATGTCGCCTGAACGTGCGTTAGATAGTCGTGAGATAGAGTGAAAGAATGAGACCTAACCATGTCGTTGGTGCGCAGGTGATGTGCTAAAGGTGCGGGAGGACTGTAGAGGTGTCGCGATTTTGCGGCTACGCACGGCGGCGCGACATTGGCGCACGGCTAGCTCAAATGTCCTGTCTGTAGCCATGTCTTGTACTTATTTAGCTGGATGTGATGTGGTGTGGCTGCTGCAAGTCTCAGAAGTTTGAAAGACGATCGGAAAAAGAAATGATCGGCGATTGTAGACGAAACGCCTGAACACCATCAATCCTATACATTATAACACCACATTCATCATGGCATTACGAATAGCAGTACGACGGCCTTGCGCCAGCCTCATCTCAGCACGACCGGCACAATTGCCAGCCTCGCTTTTGCCGCGACGGCAAGGCATCTCGACGTCGTCACCGCGATCAGAAGGCATTCTCGGCCTCGAAAGACTCAACTACTCGAAACCTTTAATACCACAATGTATGCCTGCCTCCACTGCCACATCTCAACCCCGGCCAGCGATCTCTTACATCTGACAATTACTACAGACCTCCGCGAACGTCACAACCGCCCCAAGATCTACCCCTCCCCTCCCTCTGCCGCCGCCATCTGCAAATCGCCCATCCTCACCCTTTTCACACAACACCAGCTACCAGCTCTCGATCCCACCGGCGCACGCACAAAGCTCTTCGCACGTACAAACCCGGAAGCTGCCAAAGTCGGCGATATCCTGCTCGTGCGGCAAAAGTCTGGTGATCCATTCGCTGGGGTGTGTCTGAATATACGGCGGCAAGGCGTGGACACGGCGGTGCTGTTGCGGAATGAGCTTACAAGGGTCGGGGTAGAGATGTGGTATAAAATCTATAGCCCCAATGTGGAGGGGATCGAGGTTGTGCAGAGGAGGGTCAAGAGGGCGAGGAGGGCGAGACTGTATTATATGCGGTATGTGTGGACTTTTGGTATGTGGACGATGACAATGCTAATGTGGAATCTAGACAACCGAAGCATGATGCAGGATCTGTGCAGAATGTGGTAACGGCATATATCAGGCAGAGACAGGTGCTGAGGTCGGGCGGTGAGTCGAGAGGGAGGGATGCCAATTCCAACAAGAAGCAGAAGAAGAAGTGAAGAGATGTGTCTTAGGACTTATAGGCAGATGTGGTGCGACGCATGGAGGTATATCGTCACTTGTATCATGATAACGCATAGGCCATAGCGCCTGACACCACGGAAAGCACATCTTTTCGTTAGCTCTTATGCCAGTACATATACTACCAAAAGCAAGACCTGCTGTGCCTCTGGTGACCTTGTTGCGCCGATACAAGTGAAAACCACAATACCTCAACCTGTGCTCCATTGGCACTTGGTAGTCCTGATGTAGCGGTCCGCCCATCCAATTCACAGCCTGGTCGTGTCTAGCCTGACGTGCCAATCATGCCGGTCTTGTGTATTCATAGTCCTTCGAACCTCATGTACCCATTCGTCTTGCAGCTCGGGGTTCGACCTTCCATTTCCTCCTGTTCACCCATTTCATAACCCCAACCCCCTTCTGACGCACTCCCTCACTCTCCGCTCATACTCTTGCCGCCGTTCCCTCCACATGCGCGCACAGTCCACATTCGCAGGACTCTCGTCATTCGGCTCCGCGAGCATGCTCATCACGCTTATCAGGATCTTCTCCACAGACTGTATCGGACTCCATCGCTCGGACGCCTTCTCGTAGTGCATCGGGTCGTCGCCGGGCGCGTGTAGTATCGATATGCAGACGAGGCCGGTGGGGTATACTGATGTAGGAGTTGCGTCAGCGGAGGATCTTGCTGGTTTGCTTCGTTCCCGTAGCCCTCGTTGTGTCCATATGCATGTAGTATGCAGGTGTGACAGGAGACGCACCATTGGGATGCCACATCTCGCACGTAAATCGCATCGTCGGCGGCGCAAGCGGATAGTCCTTGGGAAACTTGAGCTCGGCAGGGAAGATGCCGCCCTCGAATGGTGTGCCTTCAGGGCCCTGGATCAGGGCTTCCCATAGGAAGAGATCGTCTTCGGAGACAGGCCCGGCGGTGATCCCATCAGGGGGATCGTTGGTGAGGTTCTTGTATTCTTGTAGGAGGCGGCGCGAGGCTACTGCGGCGGCCATCGAGAGGTATCTCGATCAGGTGGGAAGGCAAGGAGGGATGGATGGATCGTAGTTCGAGTTGGCTATGTGAAATTGGTGAGGTGGTGTACAGCAGTGTTCGTAGTGAGAAGGATGGAGGTTGGCATGTGTCAATCGCGGAGCGTCAAGGGTCCTCGTTTCACGAGTGTCTCAGATTCCACACCATTTCTCTGTAAGACGCTGCGCCAGGAGCATGCGCTTCTGGCTCATGAACGCTCCTTATGTGCCAAGAGACATTATAGTAGGTTGAATTAGCGTTCGCGAGCCTCGCTCGGTATTCATCGCTTTTCTGATCTGCGTTGACGAGGGATCACGCGTTGACGGCACTCAGCAGCAAGTCATCTATAGTCGATCAAGTCCAGCAAGCTCAAATTAACCCTTTTAGTAATTGGATGAGGACTGTCAGCTTATCAGGATGTCATCGTCTCATATATGCTTCGATGCGTGAGGCGCGATGTACGAGTCATTTCAGCATGAAACTCAACCGCTAGGTCAAACAGATACAAAGTCACATCCATTGAAGAAGTGCCCGGGCCATCGCCAACAAGTACATATAACTTGGCTAAGGGTGCTTTTTGGAAATTGCTTTGGCACTCATCACGAGCCGCTCGGCACGCGCTGCCCAGCACAGTATACCTTAGTTTATCAACCTTTAGATCCTTGTCCTTGCTTTCGATCCGATCCAGCTTGCAAGCTGCCTCTACTGCCTATATAATGTAGGTACGATCAAGTGCGCGACAGTCGCTAATCATCGACATTGGCTATGGACTCAAGACCATCTCGATGAGCATAAAATACTACCCATTGGCTAGAAGGTACGAGATACCTGTTGTACCAAGTGCTCCAAGTGCTCGGGACAGCCGCGTCTCGTGCGGGGAGATCTGCGCGGGGAAGCTCTACATTCGGAGCTTGGTGGCGATACAACACTACTACTCCTCTTTTCGAAGAGGACGAGAAGCCCGACATTGGCCACCCTGAATGCTGTGAGTCCTGGGACGACGTGACACCGAAACATCTTCTGCGGCCCAATATTGCTTCAGCCTCGACTACAGTGGGCCACTTCAGGTACTTCACTGCTTGCCACTTTGTCAAGAAAAGGATCACTTCAGACAGTGCTCGAGTTTAGTTGAGCGACGCTGCTCACTGCTCGACCGTGAATGTTCATGACCATTGTGATCTTGTTGCGATGTCTATAAAAATTCCCATGGCCTCTGCCATTCTCTGCTCGGATTACGCTGTGCAAGATGACCTTAGGACGGCTGACAAAAGCGCTACGTGTCGTCTTGTCACTCTTG
>Ga0058698_10000750_pt1 | contig 16511 bp, 17 predicted proteins | sample AgamicAsSfe_FD_67288 | JGI IMG/M metagenome (GOLD analysis project Ga0058698, IMG submission 67288) | Agave microbial communities from Guanajuato, Mexico - As.Sf.e | ecosystem: Host-associated > Plants > Phyllosphere > Phylloplane/Leaf | place: Guanajuato, Mexico | collected 2012-05-30
GAAGAAATTTGCGTCTTTTCGCGGCAGCGAAATCGAGGTAGAATGACAGCACGGGACGACACTCACGAGAGTCGCTTCGAGACTGTTCTCCGGCCTGGAGCTTGATTTGTCAGAACGTCGTCATCAAACACGCGCACGTGCGATGTGGAAAGCTTGGCTATACATCATGCCTATTTAGGAAATGTATCACATTGCTCAGTGTCGTGAATGCAATGCTCTTATTCCTATGCTTTCGATGCTAATATTACAAAATGCGCAATGCGATAAACCAACGATAAACCAACCATGCATGGGGCATCCAGCGCCGATGTCATGAAGCCATTCGTCTGCCTTCCATTATTTCCATTCCTCTTCCTCTTTATCGCCAGCGCCAGCACCATACTCCTCATCACCATCATCATGCAACGCACCAATCACCACTCATTCTTCTCATGGTACAGCGGAGCCTGTCTGAACGCTTCCCACTCGGCATCCTGATCCTTGTCATCATCCCAAGCAACCCTCAACTTGCCAGTCTTGTCGTCCCAATATGCAGAAGCATCGCTAGCCTCTGTGATGGGCTGAATAGCGCGCTTTTCCCGCTCACTGCCATCGAACACATCGTGAGGCATCCAAATGAGTGGAAGGTTCGAGGCGACGACTGGTGCGACGTATGCTTCTTTGCGCTGATCCTCGGAGTATGGGTCGAGAGGCTGGTCGAAGAAGTCGGCAATCTGGGGCGATGTACCTGGGTGGAAAAAGTCGCAGAACTTGCCCTTCCAGCCACCGGAACTTGACGAGTTCATCATGGTCTGATCGCCTTTGAGTCCCATCACGTTGTCACGTCCCGAAAGCGTGGCGTCATCCTGACCAAGTTCAGATTGGACGTTAGTAAGTCTGTGTTGACTCTCGCTATCGTGATGTAGCTGTCCCATCTCAAACTGGGTGTCGGTAGCACGACCGAACTCGCTACCAGCTCGCAGGTCGCGTGGTGAGCCACGGAGAAGAGGCTTGAATGCTACGTTCATGATGATGTGGAAGAGGATTGTGACGACTAAAAAGATGACCATCAAAGCCAATGGTCCTGCAGCTTGCGGGTTACTGCCCGTGTCCATTGCAAAGATACCGATCATGCAAAGCTCCGAAACATAGACACCAGTGGTGAGCTGTTGCAGTGCCTTGCGGTACGTTTCGCCGCGAGTGGTCATCTGGTTGGTGTCCAAAGCGTAAACGAGCTCATAACGGAATGCGATGTACAGAAGGAGCAGACCGACAGTGGCGAAACCCAGCACGAGTGGTGCAATCATAGAGTAGACAATGGCGATGACTGCAATAGTGGTGTACTTTGGGTAAGCAGATCCCCAGCTGATGCCGCTGATATTGATGTAACGGTTGTACTTCTTGCGAGGAGTCTTATCAAGGATAGCACCTAGGACAACATAAATTGCAAGTGCTGCAATGTTGGCAAGAGTGCCTCCGAATGTGCTGAGGCCTGTCAACACAAAGTATGAGATGTAGAAGTTGGAAGCAGTCGGGATGTTCTGGGCTAGTAGCGTGGGTGCCGAACTGGGGTCTTCGGCGATTTGCTTGCCAACTGAAGCAGCTCCAGATGCGAAAGTCTGGGTCATGAGTCAGAAGGTAAGAATACTCGCGGGGGGTACCAAATTGCACTTACTGTAATAAGAAACACAATGATAAATTGAAACCTATTGTTGGTCAATCACAGTGCAACTTCGCACGACTAAGAGACGTCATAACTCACCAGAAGTACCATCCTTGTACCATAAGTTGCTGCTCTCCAGTTGAGACGACACCAGCAAGCTTAGCAAACATTTTGAGGAAGATTGGCACGAGAGCCATGAGAATGACAATAATCAATGAAGGCAGCAAACCGGTGATCAAACCGGTAATGACGGTTGGCACCTTTGAAAGCCATTGCAAGAATGAAATGTTCTCAAGGTAGAAGATGTTGGTGATGAGACCAGCGAAGACTGTGAGAGGCGTCCAGAACAAGATCAACAAGCAGACGAGTGCCGTCGCAACAGCGTACATGATATCGCGTCTCCACCGTGGAATTGAGAGGTTCTCCCAGATGATCTCGTTGGGAGTGGTGCCGATCGTACGAGGCCGCATGACCTTCGGCTTGTGGAGAGGAAGTTCCTGGTATGCAGATTCTGCAGCTTGAATGGTCTTGAATTCGATGAAGACAGCAGGGACAAGCTCTGCACGTCGGTTGTAGTGTTCATCTTGCAGGCGGCTGATTTTGGGGTTCAACTCTTGCAAGTGGTTCCGGCACCAGTCGATGGTGTCAACCTTTGTGCCGATCAAGGGCTTCAGACGGTGTGTTGGGCGTTTGTGCTCGTCAGCCCATGCCATGGGATCTTCCAAAACACCACCCTTTTTCTGAACCTTGAGACGTTCTTTGTTGGCCGCAAACAAGAATTTACACTCTGCAGCCTCGAGCTTGAGCGCAGTCTTTTTACGGTCTTTGTCGAGTTTCTCCATGTCCTTTGTGTTGGTTGCGATCCAAACATGCAGGACATCTGGGAAGATCTCTCGGATTCTTTCTTCGCTGAGCACTTCCTTGGAAACATCTGTGTAGAGTACTGTCCTGGAAGAGATGCGACTTGCGTTGCGAGTTGAGAGAAGGTAGTTCTGACGAACGTGAACATAAAACAGTGTCTCGCGAGCAATCATAAACATGACGAAGCCGAAGAAGATCCAGCTGACAAAGACCGGGGCATAGTAGCGGTTCGGCTGACCGCTGATATTGGACATAGAAAGAAGATTGAAGTCTGTAAGACCTCCATTGCCCGTCGCGTAGACTGGGAAGAGTATGACCCATGTGAGGAGAGTGCCCACAAACACAATGAATGTGATGATTTTGTAAAACCGAAGATAGAGGTAGCCATCGATGCTTTGTGAGTTGAGGACGTAGGTGTCGGGGAGTCTGTGAGATGCTTTGATCAGCAAGATATCCAGCGGACGAGACTAGGGGCCAGTACTCACGAGTAAAAGTCCTTGACCCAGCCCAACGCGCTCTGATTTGTTCGTGGCGCTCTTTGATGTTCATTGAACTTTCCGAGATATGTTCTTGGCTCATAAATGCGACGGTACTTCCTGCGGAAGACCAGAAAGAGGGTGACATAGACCAGACAGAGGAGGCCAACCGGAATCAGTGTTGCGACGAAAGCGCTCACACTGGCGCCACCAGCTTGTCTGTTGCTACCTTGATTCTGGCGACGAACGAGAGAGTGGAGAGTGTCCATGATGTTTGATAGCGACGAGCGCGTAGTCGGAGAGAGCTGTTTAAGCTGATGCTGTGATATCTGTGGTGCAGAGGCTGTCCTGTCAGAGTGTGAAGTGTGTCTAGGAGATCAGGTCTCTGAGGAATGCGACCAGGTGAAAATGCTCGACAGGAAGTCGCGATGCTTCAGCTTTCGTGGAAGTTACAGAGAAGAGCGCGCAGCAAACTCTGAAGAAGAAAAAGGATGAAAGCTTCAAGCTCCGTCCTCACATACAAACATCGACATCACATCCGTCGCAATAATATCATAAAGTTAAATCAAGGCAGACGTCGTCGTGTCGTCATTGTAAACAATCCTCACCTCCGCAGGCCGAAACCAGGCGAAACTGGGTTCGTCCATCGAGGCAGCGCCCAATCAACGGCCAGCACAATCTTAAGAAACTTACGCACAGGCCCGCGTTTCACGTCATCTAGTAGTGTGTACCCCGTTAGCCATTACTGGACGGTCTAGACCTTCATCGTCTCAACCTGAAACACACACAAGACCATTGCTTCAAAGTAAGAGTCTGTGAGTGTTGCAACTGTTTGAACGGGGAGTATGATGCCACCCCGGGAGAACGTCCTGGTCGATCTTGAACAAACAATCACTACTCGACGAAGTCCCGGAGGCCAAGTCAGCACATGAGCCATGTGAACTCACAGTCAAGATGGGTACCAGCTTCGTGCTGACCACCCAGGCAGGAAGAACAGAATACCTTCTAGCTTTGAACTCGCGGCACCCGCTCGCAAAGGAAATATTACGGAGTTCGAGGATAGAAGACTACTTCTACGATCTTAGTCTTCTCGAGCATTGTCCACACATCACCTCGAGCCTTAGTTTATTCTGCAAAGCGATTACTTCACGGCAGACAACTTTGGGCAGCACACGCTGGACAAGTCCGGGTCCCTCACAACGACACTCGCTCTTCTTCGGTTTTTCAAATAAGTCACTTCTGCAATCTGAGATACCTGCGAGCTCGACAAACAAATAAGATAGGAGCTCGACAAACAAATAAGATAATCAAGCATGGCGAAGTTCACAGACCTGCCAACCGAGCTCAAGCTCCAGATCCTCAGCCACTTGATCACACCTACGCAACCCGTTCATCTTGAACAATGGCGACTCTGTGCACGGACGCCTGATATCAGGTTTGACCCGGAAGACGCTGCCGTCAGGCAGTCATTTACCTTTCTGTCCAACTCCGTGCTTGACGACATCTTTTCTCCATTCTCAGCGGAGGATGCATGGCGCATCTTGATTCCACGCGCACAATGGCTGGTTACAACACTTCTCTGGCCTAACTCGCACTATTCGCTTGATCGCTCGAACTCCGCTATAGTACAATACGCACCACTTCTCACAGAAATGGAGGCAGTCTTCGAGGCAAAGGTCAGGCATGTCGTTGCTGTGATTAGCGAATACACACACTTCTCGGATCGCTCGCATCCGAACCTCGCGCATCTTGGGCGGCACCGGTGGGCTAGGTTTATGACTGGACAGATCTCTTCGATTCTCAATTCTTGCAGTGGCCTGAAAACGATGGATGTCAAGCTAGAGATGGTCGTGGGTCTAAGGCCCGAAGGTGCCACTATTCATTCGACATTTGATCGCTTCTACAACTCGCAACCTTTCAGTGAGCTATGGGACGTGCTTGTAGGACAACACGCGTTTGCCAAGCCGCCAAAATCCTCGTTTGACGAATTGTACATTTGCTGGAGGAAGACGTGCCGGCGCAGGGTCATCAAGCTCAAGATCCTTGCAGTACAACTCGTTCCGACCTGGCAGACCCAGGACGAGGGATTCACAGAACGACACAATATTCAACCACGCCGCCACGAATGGTGCACGGTGTATGAGGAAGATATGACTGAGTTCTGGGATATTCCCAAGTGTATGAAGAGCAAGGCAACTGATCCTGATGTGGATATCGACCCGGCAGGTCTGCAGTGGGCGATTGAGCATCAGATTGCAAGAAGAACTGGTAAGCAGGTTCCGAGGAAGAGGGAGCATGAAGCGATCATGGGTACTATTTGCGAGTGCTGAGTTGGGTCCCTTTCTGGGGGTTGCACTTGTTGAGGAGGCGAAGCTCATTGACCATGAGGCTATGGCCAAGCTCGACAGTAAGGGCAATTGCTCATACAATCGAACCATCATCAAGTAGCGACACAAAACAAAAATAGGAACAAATTGCAGAGTACCTTTTTTCTTCCACTGCGTGCCGTCCGTTCCTCCGTCCCCTACTTGACAGAGATCACACCACGACATGCTCAGCGCAATCCTCTGCAAATGTCGTACGGATAGGATGGGAAGATCTTGTCAATCAGACTTCATGATCATTGTGTCTCATATTTTTCGCGCGCTATGTCTAAAGCTAGCTACCATGACACTCACTTCCAACCCTGCGAAGCTTCGTCCTGATTTCCCTTCCTCCGCCATGCAACCGACAGGACTGCGCACATGTACTCGCCCTCGGAGACACGCCACGCCACGCCACGCTGCGATGCCCTAGCTTCCACTTCTACTTCCACGAACCTCGTGACCAGAACTGACCACGCCGCGTGCCCCGAGTCGGCGCGCGTTCTCGGACTCGGGATACAGCGCTTCGACTTGCTCAAACAGAAGTGTAGCCGCGAAAGTGATTGTGGTGAGTATCGAGGTCATTTCGTAGCTGTACCATGTCACAGGTACCATACTGCTTCTGCGTGTGCCGATATACCGAGGCTGGCTGTCATGCGTATGGAGGACCTGGTGGGCAGAGTGACGTGATGAGAGGCAGGCTATCAGATACTCACTGCGGACCTCAAACCTGCACCCTCATCAATGTGTCATCAAGCTTTCTACAATACGGATTTGAAAGTGGAAAAGTCTCGTTGGGGGTGTGCTATGATGGTATGAATCTGCGGAGTAAGATCGTGTCGTTGTGGTGGAAGGTCAATCTCAGGGTACAGCACACTTGAGTGAAGACCGTGCATGCGCAAGACGGGAGATAAGCACGAAGTATTTTTGCTCGCGGAGGATGCAACCTCTGTCTATGGTACCATGCCATTTCGTTCGACTGTTCTCAGTGGCAGTGACGCCTAAGGAAGGTTTCTGCATTAGTCGCTCGAAGGAGATGCCATTCCTGGAGCGCTCCATGTCGATGACATTTTTAGCTACAAGAAGACCGACCTATCGAGTCTAGTCATTCAAGCACATCTTTGCGTTAGCTCAACTGCGGCTGTGCCATCACCGTGCCGAGCACTGTACTCGTGATTCTGGTCTCATCCACAACAACGCATGAGCTGAGCCACGGCTGGAACGGGCACAATACCGGGGCGCCGGTAGGGAAATAGGTTGAACGAGATGGCTGAGCAAGCAGACTGGTGGCACAAGGTGGCGTGTGAATCGGCTGTGATGGTATGTCTGTTCTCCGCAGCAGCAAGCATGCACTGTTGTGCGTGTGTTGCCTTAACTTGACGTTCGTCTTGATCCGGTTGCAGTGCTTGAGACCCATATGGTACTCTACGTTCCCAAACTCATTCACACATAGTTCATCATTTGTAGTGTCATTATAGCTCATCATCAGTCGTCTCATCATCATCAACAGATGCAGGTTGCGCATTCTTGACTGCCGTTGGCTGGTCCTTTGTCGTTGCCGGATGTCGAAATGGGAGGGGTCGAACTGGAGGCGACTTTTCAGGTTTGGGTGGCGACAAAGGCTTCTCCCTCGCACTGCTGGTTGGGTTTTGCGAGGCGTGACCATTTGATCGCGTTCGCTGGGACAAAGGAGGAGCGTCTTCGAAGCCAGAGTCGGAGGAATCGTCATTCACCATGTTGGCATGCGGCTTCTGCATTGACTTCGTTATGTCGGACGGCAGTGGCGCAGGTGTTTGTGTCGTGGGTACCGTGTTCTCTTCCTCATCTGTCGTGGCTTCTGTATCTGACTGGAGATCTGGACTGCGTACATCCTCGGGCTCTGTTTCGAGATCTTCCGATGCTTGCGCATTCATCTCTTCGTCATCATCGTCATCAAGTCGACGCTTTCCTTTTCCTTTCCGGTCGATCTTCTTCTTCCCTGTTCCACCTCGAGACGTGCTAACGTGCTCAGCTAGTGAATTGTCAGCATTAAAGTCGATAGTCCACTCCTACCCAAGAATATCCACATACCAGTAGCTCTATCGACCTTCACCGTGGACAATAGTCTCTTTTGATCGCGAACCTTTGCCTTCTTCGAGTTCAGTAGCAATCTGAACTTTTCTAAAAGCTCGTCCTCGTGGTGTTTCTTTGCTTCCGTAAGCTGCTGGAGCTGCTTTCGCAGATCTGCGACATCCTGTTGCTGTTTCACATGATCGTGCTTCATGCTCGAGACTAGGCCCTCCGCTGCGTCTCTCTCTGCCAAGGCGAGGATGTTCCAGTCAAACAGACCGAGTTCCGCAGTATCATCATATAGCAGTCGAATAGTACCGAGACGATGCTAGGCGCTATTCAGCACTCATAGGAAACTCAGTAGAATCGCTTGCGAGGAAGACTATACCGTGATGCCCCTGATATTCTGACGAACTATTACATTGATTTCCTTTTCGAATTCGATGGAGTGCACCACAAGTTCGACTTGATCCAATTGTATTGAAGAAGTGGTAGTCGGCGTTTCATGCAAAAGTAGCCATTTCAGGATGGCCTGCCACTCTACATCTGTGCCAGTGTAGCTTGAAGCACGCCATTGCTTGCTCTGTTTCTGGAGGACTTTCACTGTCAGATTGATGATAGAATATCTCAGTCGAGGGCTGTTACCTTTGGAAGAATAAGGTGCTTCACCCTCAGTCGCCAGAAGGTTCAATTCAAGCAAGTCAGGCTTTTGAGCAGACACATTCACGAGTACAATGATGTTAGGATCTTTGTGATGCGGGATGCGCAAGAGACGTGAAGTAGTTGTCATCTCAGCAGAGACGGTGGCTGCAAGACAGTATCGGAGTCACTAGGTCGGCGTTGTTTGTTGACAGTGAGGTAAGGTCTAGCTAAGTGCTGGAATACTTCATGAGATAGCCGAGCCACGCCACTATAATCCAAGCTTCTGAAACGCCAGAGTGATTCGCTTCCAAGCTCATTTGGAATCTCATACAAGCGACATTGCATCTAATAATTGCAGGGTGACGAGCCCAGCTGGAGGCCTCTAACTTTCTCCCTTGACCGGATCTGGCTGGACCCTGATCCAGCCTCGCGACTTCCGTTTGTTCGTTTGCAACTTCCTGCATAGTTACCAGTTTCACCCATCGACACTGCCTTTTCCCTCCAGGCGGGAGGTCTGGTTCGCCTGCCGTGATGGACAACATTGAGAGCTGGGACGATGAACTCGACTTCGATGGCCCTGCTTTCGCTGGATCAAGCCATCAACCTTCCATCTCCTCGCGCCTGTCTATACGATCCGATTCAAACGCTGGAGAAGATGAATGGAATGTCCCCTTGACTCCCAACGACGAAACCTCGACATCGCAAGCTATACTATCCGCCAAATCAGTCGGCATCCCGATACCTGCAAACGTCCCAGCCTCTGCACTACTTGGAGGCACAATCAAAAGGCTTGGCAAGAAGACTTCGCGTCAAAAGATGAAGAATGACGACTGGAATGAAGACATGGACTTTGGCGATCTGGATGATGGAACTCTCACACTGAAACCGAAGCCTGCAATCGCAAGCCTTGCGGCTGATGAGGAAGATGAGTTTAGTGATTGGGCAGAAGGAAGTCTAGGTATTCGCGATGCTGGCGCAAGACGCGATACCACTGGGAGTACTGCCAGTCATGTCATGAGCCCGAGTTTTGCCAGCACAGCACATGACAGTGAAGATGATGGAATGGATGGACTTGTCTTTCCTATTGGGAATCTAAGTCTGGAATTGAAGAAGCGCAACGACAATGATGACACCGTGAGACGACTAGACGCACCAACGACACGACCTGCACCGATTACACCAATTGACGACAAAAGCTTTGATGAGGATTTCCTTGACTTTGGAGGAGGCAACACTAGTCTCGATCTTCGAGCCAGGACTTTAAACAGGAATGTCAAGCCTAGCTGGAAGCCTCCGCCTGTTCGAGATGCCCCTGCGAAGTCACAAACTACTTTGACCTTTTCTGACCGTGGCGCCGGCACAAGAATACCACGACCAGTTCCTTCACGAACAAGCAGACTTGACACTGTCATGGAGAGCACAACACCAGTCACACACAAGCTGCAACGACCTGAACCCATTTCATCAGTAATCCATCCGCTAGCACCTCTCACCACAGCGTCACATACATCAGGACCCCAGCTGCTCAGATCGAAAAGATCAATGCCAGCCCTTCGCAGTCAGCCGTCAGCAACGCTGAGACCTCCACCAATGCCCACCAACAAACTACATTCCGATCTGCAAAATGCACGATCAGGTCAACATATCAACCGTCGTGAGTCTGGTCAAGGAAGAGCACAATCTCCAGTCCTAAGAACGCATTCCCGACTCTCCCACGGCCATACCTTCGTACCAGAGACTCCGACACGCTTAGCACGTCGCGACGTTGCACCTCCATCACTAACACGAGAAGCCATTGCGAAGCGCAATATCACCAAGCCTGCTCGACGCAAGAACTTTGGTGATGGAACGGAGCTTGACACATTCGATGATTTACCTACATCTGCGGTGAAGGAAAGCAAGTTCATGAAGGTGCCAAGCATGCGCGGTCCACCGAAAGTGCTGCGGTCACAACCAAGTCAAAGCAAGCTGCGGGAAAAGATGACGACACCTCTTCCACCATCACTCCCACGCAGTCCGACGAAGACTGCTGGCAGTCTTCCATCGTGGGCACGAGATACAGCAGCAAGCAGGAATGCTCGAGAGCAGAAACTCAACACCATCAAGCCATCCAGAGAGGCCGTTCAGCCGAGGACCAACTGGGCGGCGCAGGTCGCAGCTCGTACTCCTCATAGTAGTCCAACAGCAAAACGATCAGGAAGAAGAGGTCCCACACTGATAACTCCGATGGGTAAGGACAACATACGACATTGTAAGTTTGAACGTCCTGATAGTATACCTCGTACATGCCTAACATTATCATAGTCCAGGATGATGCTGTGAAGAAGGGCATGCACTGGAATCCTGTCTTGACACGCTGGGAAGGCAATGATAGCGCGCTATCAATCTTCGAAACCACACCACCGCCATCACCGCCTCGCCCTGCCCTAATCACGAACATCAAGAGCTCACAGGGAGTTCAAGTTGTGGGTGGCATGGTCTTTGATCCTCAACGCATGTGCTGGCTCAAATTGGGCCCGAATCACGCCAACAATGATGCATTGTCTGTCTCTCTCGACGATGACGACGACCCGTTCCGAGACATTGAGGACCTGCAAGACAAGAAACCTGCCGAGAGCGGAGGCGCCTCAACAGCTGGCCGTGGTCTAGTTGGCAACGAGTGGCTTGTTGGCGAGGAGTTTGACTTGGGTCCTGAGTTCATTCGACGGCAAAAGGAAGAAGAGGTTGCGTGGCGACAGCGGACGGGTGCGTGGTTCGTGGGTGGAAAGTTACTTGAGGAAGGGGAGGCGTACAAGTGGGCGATCAGGGAGATTGCAGGCACGGTGGCGGTGTAAGGAGTTCATGTGGTGGGAATGTAGATACCCCAGCGAGAAACAGACTTATGGCATTCTGGTGTACTGTCTTTGTGTGACCTGAGACTACTGGTGTCAAGGAGCTCAGACATGCAGGCAATCGCCACAACCCGGAACATTCGGATTGTAGTAGTACCTCGCACCTAGTGATTTCGAAGTATACTTCTTTGCGAACAGACTGCCTCCAGTAATGTCGCAAAGGTATAAAGTCAATCAGCTAGCACGGAGAAAGCTACCGTGGAGCATGACCCACCGTGGCTACCAAGAACGTCTAGACATCACACATGCTCAAGGTTAGTCGCTGAAACAACCACAGTCGCCATACACCCATCGCGACCTTCGACGCTCGATTTATGTACATATCCTTCGGGTCTCTGGGCTATCATATCGCATCTCATAGCAGTACAACTTGATCGCGACAACCCTCTGATCTAGTCTGGCTCTTCTTCCAACAGCATCGTATTCAAGTCAAGGTAGACCTCCCCATATTCCGAATCTGGAGCCAGACTCGATAGCTGCCTGAACATGCGCTTACCATCAGCAGGATGGAGTGTGCCATCACAAGCTATTCCTGAACGTGCGCGATATCTCTCCATCGCTGTCTCCCTCGATCTTCACGTCTTGACTGGCGCCGCGGTCGACCTCGATAGCGGGGAAGTGTCAGATTGACGGCAACCATTATCACCATTTATACATGCCATTTTCGACCTCAATTCTAGTTTGTCAGTCACAATATCTACGGCATGGACTCTACCTTCACATATGGCTCCCCCGATTTCCTCAATACGGAGAATGACGGCTATTGGAATCAAGATACCACACAATACCTCTGGGATTCGCCGCGCCCAGATGATACGCTTCAAGATTTTAGCTTAGAAGATACTAATTTGGAATACACAGCCGGCGCATCCCAGCTCGCCGATATCACGAACCAGTCGAGTCAAGATTATACAAGCGGTGGCATGCCGCAAACCACAAATCCGAGCGCATTACTGATACAACCACAACACGGCATATCTACAGCTGCTCCATCAGTAGCATCGGAGGACTCATCACATAGCTCGACATCGGAACACTCGGGCAGAATCAAGCGAGAAACATCCTCGACCTCATCTCCAGCAGCGTCAGGCGGTAATTCGACCACCGGTGTGAGTCTGGACCCGACATCTGTGAGTATAAAGCTGGAATCTGGGTTTGGGGATGGTGAGCATAGCTTCAACTTTGAAGAGTCTACACTACCGCATGTGGGTGCGGGAATCGACAATCTGTCGTTGAGCAATGCGGGCACGACAACACACAGCCCAGATTTCAGTTTCAATGCTGTGAGCCCAGATCCTATGAGTGCAGGCATGTTCGGCGGGCAGGGTATCGAATATATGCCTCATAACATGGGTGGTCTCAGGTCGATGCATTCTGCAGGAGCTTCTCCGGTAAGTCTTCGGCGAGATGCGGTCGAGTTTTGACTGACATGAGATGTTCTCTACAGCAGATGACAATGCAGCCTTCCAAGATGTTCGTGATAGGCGAGGCAAACGAGAACTCACCGAGTACAATGAACATGATGAGCGGCATGGAGGATACTTCTGATTCATTCTTTAACATACCGACGTCCATGGGCATGGGAGGAGATGCATATCCTGGCACTCTCCCGCCAGATGCGTCCCTACGACGAGGGAATTACAGTAACCCTGCCGCCATGTCATTCAACAACCCATCATCCACAACACTCAACCCTGGCCACCCTACACACAAGGTGGAAGGTGCGCAGCCACCGACAGCATGGCCTTGTAAACTGACAGTCGAATCTATACCGGACAAGTCACGAGTCGAAACGCAAATTCCAATCCGATTGACTCTCACGAATGCGCCGAAGAACATAACAAAGCTACATCTACCACCTTATACCATTTCTAAGCCTAAATTCCAGGCTAAACCACCATTCGTCACATCGGATGACATTTTGGAACTGTCATGCATGCTAGTCTGTGCAAGCGCTATGCAGAAAGAGGGTCTGCGGGATATAGCATTCAATCGTGCTGCAGCAGAAGATCCAGACGCTGAGGTGGAGGAGAAAAAAGAGTCTACACCACCTGGACAGTTGGACGAGAACGACCCTATGAAGCCCTTGAATGGTGGTCCGGTGACGATCTGTCAAGGCTGCATAGTACGAGAACGCAAACGAGCTGCACGAAAGAAGACAAAAAAGGCAGATGAAGAGGAGGAATGGGCCAAAGATGAGGCTAAGCGGGTGATTGTCTTCAATTGTCCTGAGGTCCGAGATTGGTGTGTCCCTGGTACTAAAGAGACATCTGTGAAAGAGCATGACGGTCCGATTGATCAATGCTTTGTGACTGCACCGATGCGGGTCGCTTGCTATTGTCGACATCAAAGTGAAAAGGTCGGCTTTCAGTAAGTTTTGCAACGTGCGCGATATTCAACATCGAAGCTGACATTTCTAGGGTCATCTTCACGATCAGAACATCGTCTGGCAAGATTGTCGCACAAGCTATGTCCGAGTCTATCATGATAACAGATGACCACAAGCAACCGACCTCAGGTAATGTAGCACAAATGCCATTCACCAGCAATCCAATGTCATCGACGGGAATGTTCACACCGACCACACCATTTGGAGTCTATCCAACATTCGCCCAGGACATGCCATTCAGAACATCTTGGTCAACAAACGATCTTCGCACATTAAATCAATACGCTCCACAACGGCGACCGCCAAACTTTTCACGACAAAACTCTGGCAGCTATGCATCGACACAAGTCAGCACAGCAGCGAGCACAGCAACAGCCACTCCTCGAAACCTCTCACGGCCAGCATCACCAACGAGTCCTTCAGGTCATTCGACGAAGAAGAGAAGATCAGGAATTGGACCTAGTCAGCACAAGATGCCAGCTGGACTTGCCATGACACGAATGGACGATATAACTTCCACCCCAATATCAGGCACGCAAGTAATAGCAGCACCTCCATCAAACTTCTCCTTCAATTCCCCAGCAGGCTACTCCGCAAACATCTCCCAGCAGTTCGGCCCAGCCATGCCAACACCAGATCCCTACCGCTCAGGCCCCACAACACCCATGCCCAACGTCCTCTCCAACAACGCCGCCTTCGCAAACACAACCGACCCCTACGAATTCTGGTCCGCGCCAACATCACAACACGCAAGTCGCGCGCCATCACCACGCCTCTCCCGCCAAAACTCCTTCACTCCCGCGGCCGCCGCAGCCTCCGGTGCGATCCCTCAACAAGCCGCATTCGCCCTTTCAAATCTACCTCAAGGTCTTAACCTCCAACGACCGCCCACGATCCAGCGTCTCATCCCTCCCGGCGGGCCCCGCACGGGTGGCGATGAAGTCACCGTCCTCGGCTCCGGCTTCTTCCAGGGACTGGACGTCATGTTCGGGGACAAGATGGCCACCAACACGACATTCTGGGGCGACACGACCATCGTCTGTCGCGCGCCGCCAAATTCGCACGGAGGCATGGTGCCGGTGGTGTTCAAACACCAACACCACACTGCGCCGCCCGAAATGCTGCAATTACAGGCGATCATGCCGACGAGAGTGGTCGGGTATAGCTATTTTGACGAGCCTGGTACGGGTGCGAGTGCCGGCGGGATGGGAATGCAGCAGCAACAACAGATGCAGATGCAAGCCCTAGCGATGGGCTTTGCGGCACAACAACAGCAGCAGGCGCAGGGGCCGGGCGGGATGGTGCAGGGCAGGGATCTGAGTCAAATGAGTCAGGAAGAGTTGGCGAGGGCGTTTATGGCGAATCAGGCTGCTATGACGGGTTATGCGGGTGTGGGAAGGGGCGTGGCGGGCCCGAGGAGGATGGGGCAGGTGAGGCAGCATAGCTCGAAGAATGTGGGGGTGGGTAAGGCGGCGAATGGTGGCGCGGCTGCTGGAGGAGGAGGCGGAGGAAGTGCCAGTGTGAGTAGTGCTGGAGGGGTGTCTGCGGGACCGGTGTCTTGAACGGGAACGAGGTGAGCTTGCAGCAGGTGTGACTTGGCGGTGGGACTTCTTGGAGGATATATGGGACGAGAATGATGATGAGCTTTGCGGACATGGGCACTTGGTGGCGAGGAACTCAGACTGGTAGGACTTTGGATGCGATGCGGTCGTGTGCGCGATGTCGCAAGGAACGTTTGGATGGGGTATTCATCATTCATGGTTCATGTGTAGTGATTGGATGGCAGTGGGCAGGCTGCATGCACGCATGATGGTGGAGTCGCTGCACTGTAGGCAGTACACGCACATACTCCTGTTTTCTTATGTATATTCTTCTTATCACTGACGGTACTGCATAACACGCATGATTGTGGCAGAGCAGGGCGGGGCACAGCAGGGCAGCTCGTCTATCTGTCTGCCGAATGGATTGGATCGTTTCGAACAGAAAGTTTCTTTTCCTACTCATCCACCATTCCTTCCTTCCTCGCCAGCCTTAGCCCGGAAGTCACAGTGATGTCCTCCCCACCGACCCTCCGTGTGCCCGTTGACGCAGTTTCCTCGATTTATCCTCAACTCTCCATCGATCGAGGTCTTTTGAGAGGACTCTTACCACAGATACTAGACCCTTCTGGAGACAAGCCGTCCCGCTATCCAGAGAAATCAACACCCATCTCCCCAGCAACCTCCGTCCCCACACACGCCGCCAATTCCGCCACCACGCCCTTCAGCGAGCTGGAATCGAAATGGTCGCCCTCGGCCCAGCCGACGAGGCGGGATGCGGGGACTGTTCGCGGTTGAGGTTTGGAACCAGCGCCGCCACGTCGAGAGGGCGTCGGACTGCCGGGTAGGAGGATCTTTGTAGCGTTTAGGTCTAGGGTCGAGAGGAGGGTGGGAAGGGGTGTTAGGCCTGGGAAGGTGAGGGTGAAGAGGGAGAGGGCGGAGGATTGGGCGAGGGCGGGTGTGGAGTAAGCGGTGGTGTCGATGGTGGTGGGGGGAGAGGTTTCTGTGGTCGTGTCTGCGTCTGCGTCCTGACCAGCATCGAACACCAAACCACCACCCCTGCTCCTGCCCGGCTCTACGCACTTCCCCAGATCCACCCATTTCCCCTTCCCTCCTCCCTCACCCTGATCCAATACCATCTGCGGCTTATACTCCGCTTTATACCGCATCTTCACACAATCGTGGATATAGAAGCCCATATAATACCACTCGTATCCTCCCTCTAACGCCAATGCTGCTTCCCTCAGCGCGCTCAACTTACCCATACTATACTTCGAGTACGCAGGATTGTAGAGGAAATACACACCGCTTACGGCGTGCGGGAGGAGGTCAAGTACGCTGAGGGCGATTAGGACGCCGTCGAGACGGTAGACTTGGTGGAATGTGCCGAGAGGTTGTGGCGTGTGGGCAGTAGGATGAGGCTGGGTAGTGGAGACGAGGGGTGAGGTGCAGAGGAAGCGGGTGAAGCCGGCGGGAGTGATGGCGGATGGGGCGTCGTGGTGGATCTGGGATTGGTAGAGGGCGTAGAGGGCGTACTTCTCGGGAGTGAAGGTGGGGGGCTCGAGGGTTACGGTAAAGGTGTGTGCTGGTGTTGGGGTCGGCGTTGTTGGGGTCATACTTGAGTCTGAGGTTGGGTCCGAGGTGGAGGTCGGGGTTGAGG
>Ga0058698_10000751_pt1 | contig 16460 bp, 18 predicted proteins | sample AgamicAsSfe_FD_67288 | JGI IMG/M metagenome (GOLD analysis project Ga0058698, IMG submission 67288) | Agave microbial communities from Guanajuato, Mexico - As.Sf.e | ecosystem: Host-associated > Plants > Phyllosphere > Phylloplane/Leaf | place: Guanajuato, Mexico | collected 2012-05-30
GGTGAGGATTTGGCGGCGAGGGCGGAGGCGGGGAGGTCGGAGGAGAGCGCGCGGATGAATTGTTGGCACATCTGATAGGAAATCAGGTCAGTATGTTTGCGCATAGCAGTCAGTGGGTATACTTGAGGTCATACTCACGCCACAGTAAAAGTGCCGAATGAAGATGATCAAGACTTTCATCGGCGCATCGTCCCCTTGCTTGCCCTTTCCTTTGTCTTTATGCAGGCTGCCGAAGGAGACTGCAGTGCCCGAGGCATCGTATACTGGGAGATTGTCGCATTGCGCGAGGACTGCTGGTGTGGGTAGGTCGTCGTTGACGTTCGCGATGACTTCGTCCTCGTTGTTTTTCTCAAATAAGCCTGCAGCGGTGAGGTTTGAGAACTGGCCGCCTCGTGGCGAGAAGACTCCTGGCATTGTAGTATGTTTTGGAGGTGCTTTTGGATGTATTTAGGACCAGGAACAATGCAGTGTAAAAGCCAGGATTCGCGATCGCGCACAATAGGATGATCGATGACGAAAGATGTCTGTCTCTGCTGGCCCAAAGATGGGCCAGATACGGACCTTCCCGGATTTATGGATATCGTGCATGCGAAGCTAATCTCTAAAAGCACTTAAGCTCGGCGGGGCATGCGGGAGACTGATGATCTGTTGATCTGTGCGCGGATCACATAAACATATATTGATATCGAGTCCGCTGGTCGCAGGTCGATCCTTGACCTCTTCCTTGCAATGTAAGCAGCGGCGATTCCAGTCTGACGATACGTACGAAAGCTACACTCATATGATGTTGAGCTTCAGCCACTTATTGAGTGACGCCTGCTAGTGCTCCTCCTTGGCAGGAAGCTGAAACTTCGATTGGACGTCAGCGGAGTGACATGAGTTGAACGGTTAGCCGACCACCTCGTGGCTGGCTATGAAGCTGTATGTGCAAGACTTTGGTGTTGGGTCTCACGAGAGGTGCCAAGAGTAAGCAAAGCCTGCCACTCGGAGGTGTACTATATTCCCGTGCCTTTGACAAGCTGAACTGCACCCATGTTCTGAGTCGGCTTCTTCACTCAGTGACATCCCTACCTGAAGCTACATATTTCGGTCCTCGCAGTGCCAAGTCACTCAACCCTACCTTTTACTGTATCTGGAGAGTACTTACACCTTGAAGCTCCTGACTATCATCTGATCGCCACTTGTCATAACAATGTAGCTCAAAAGTCCTGCGTACTCGAGGGTAGCTCGACGTATAAAAGAGGTTGCAGGACGCTTCGGTCTCTCCAGCGAAAAGCAACAAGCAACTGTTCCAGCAAGTTGTATCCGCACTCAACTTTCAGACACCATCCTCCCAACAACAATCACAATGTCCGCCACCATACGCCGAAGCTCTCATCTCAGATCGTCCGCGATTGAGTACAGTATATTGATTGGGTTGTGCAAAATTTGAACAGCTGGAGTTGTCACCTGTTAGCTGCGCGTGTCTATGTATTAATGTATCGATGTACCAACTACCATCGATACTGATATCTCGCGGCTACCATTTCGCTTATCTTTGCCTCTCGCTCGTATCACTTCTCATCGTGGACGTGCCACGACGCGTCTCCTGAAATAAGCACATCAGTTTATCATTCCTCGGATGATTAAACCATGATCTCGGCGAGCGCCAACACATGTAGATGTGAGTAGGAGAGCGATGTTGCAAAAGTGGAGTTTCAGCTGCCACCGAGACCGGGAAGTGACAAGGATCAGACGGGAAGAGATCAGCACATAAGCATAAAAACTATAAATCCCCAGATCCATGGATCAGGCGGGCCGGCGCAGGTCGATGGAATTGGATGGATTTGGACAAGGTTGAGGCACGTTTCATCCCGTTTGAAGAGTCTTAGCAAACTGCGATTCGTCATCTCCAGCTCGGTCTCGTGTTTGGTCTGGATTTGTATCTCCACCATCGAATGAACGTCTCTTGTCCCGTCTGCGGTCGGAACACCCCTCATCAACTATCACTTTCCCATCATCAAGGCACAGCCCTTACAATACGGCTTCTCCGGCAAAGCTGCTGTTGTCAGGAATACGAAGGAGAATGGACTACACACTGAAGGCGCTCCAGAGGATAGGAGCACCGCCAATGTTCTCTCGACCCGTCATGGAGATGCTTGCAGATCGACCTGCACTCCCTGCCGATGCGATAATCCCTTCAGGTATATCTTGAAGACAGACCAAGCGAGATGACAGGACGCGACTAACACTCCTCCAGCCGACTTCACACGCGCAAAGAAGAACAAACTCCCGCAAGCAATCGCGCACCGAGGCTCCAAGATCTCCTTCCCGGAAAACACAATGGTGGCCTTCAAGGGCGCAGTGGCGGACGGAGTCGATGCGTTGGAAACGGACGTACACATTACGAAAGATGGCGTCGTAGTGATTTCGCACGTACGCTCGTCTGGGTCGAAGAGCACAGGACACGCTCCCTGACACGGTGTTACAGGACCCCACGCTACAACGATGTTTCGGCGTGGACAAGAAGATTGCAGACTGCGACTGGAAAGAGCTGAGTGAAGCGCGGACGCTGCGAGAACCGCATGTCGGGATGCCGCGATTGGACGAGTTTCTGGAGTATCTGAGTCAGCCTGAGACTGCGCATATCTGGGTGTTGTTGGATATCAAGGTGCGTCTGGGACGGGCAGGCGAGGAAGGACGAGACACTGATCAGTGACCAGCTATCGAACAACCCCGACCAAATCATGCGCCTGATTGCCGAAGCCCTAGCCAAAACCCCCTCTGCACCAGGCACGAAATGGCACGACCGAATCATTCTTGGTTGCTGGGCCGTAAGTGTCGCAATATCACCATACATATCTTCACCGACTAACGATACCTTTTCATTAGGCCCGCTTCATCCCACACGCCCACACCCACCTCCCCCTCTACCCAATAACGCACATCGGCTTCTCCATCCCCTACTCCCGCCAATTCCTCTCCACGCCGCACATCTCCTTCAACCTTCTCCTCGCCGCGCTCTGGTCCCCCTCGGGCCGTCGCATGATTGCCGACGCAAAAGCAGCGAATCGTCCCGTGTATGCGTGGACGGCGAATGAGGACAAGGCGTTTGATTGGTGCATACGCCAGGGGTTGGATGGAGTCATTACGGACGATCCGAGGAAGTTTATTGCGTATCGGAAGGCGTTTCAGGTCGGAAACGAGGTGCCGAGATGGGAATTAGGGACGCTTCTGAACTATCTCAAGATTAACCTTTTTGCCATGTAAGTGCTGAGGGGGGAGAGTGGACCTGGCGGTGGATGGTGCATGGGAATGCTAACCTGGTGATAGATTGTTCGGGATTATCTTCTGGGTTCGGTATGGGTTCGGACTGAAGCGCGAGGTGGCGAGTAAGAAATGAACAAGGTGAAGGTTAGACTGGTTCGGTCGAAAGGGTGCGCGGCAATCTGACGGTGGCTTTGCTGTGCGGCAATCTTTGGTTTTTTCCTTCATTTAGCGATGGCGTTGTTGGGTGGGAGGCTTCGAAAGGAGGAGAGCTAAGATGCTAGAAGGTAGAGTATAGATAGAGTGCTCCGAGACAATGCTACGATGACAATGACAACAACGACAAGGCCGACGATTGCGCAGAATTCCCCTCCCAGCTCTTTCAAAGACGAGACGGGATGATCTCTGATCTGTTGCGTGTATATCGAGTGTATCACAATTATTCGCCATACTCTGCTGACTTCGCAAGCAGCTCTGCGCCTCGGCCACTAACATCTAGCGCTCCACTGCCCCTTCTTGGCAACTCCCCCTACCAGACCGCCATCAGGACGAGCACACCCGCTCCATACACTACTGCCAACCCAACCCGTGGCATAATCACACTCACACCACTACTCGCGCTGAATACCGCTGCGTTTCCCGTGGCAGTCGCTGTAGCCGTCACTGTGATCGAGACCGAGACCGAGACCGAGATATTCACTGTCGCCGTCCCATCTGCACCGCAAGAAACAGGTCCTGTGCTGAAAGGAATGCCAGGTCTGGCTGTACCGGTGCCAGAGTTTGCGCTGGTGCCGAGGTTGCCACCACCCGCTTGAGGAGATGTTCCAGACACGCCGCCACTGGGAGCGCTGGGAGATGAGCCTGCACTTGCGGGCGCACCGGGGTAGGAGATCTCGGTTGAGGATCGGCTTTGAGATGTAGCTGATGTCCTGAGGATAGTGGTTGGTAGAGGTGGGCCTCCGCCGTATGTGGTTGGATCTGAACCCGGAGTTGAACCTGAACTTGATCCTGCTTCTGGGCTCGATCCTGCTGATTCTGAGCCAGATGAGCCCACTGCTATTGTTACTGAAGCTGAACCTGAAGACCCTGAGGAGCTCGTTCCTGATGAGCCGGTTCCTGATGAGCCGCTTGTTGAGGAGCCTGTTCCTGATGAACCCAATCCGGACGAGGCCGTTCCCGTCGAGCCCGTTCCCGTCGAGCCCGTTCCTGAGTTTTGGCTTGATCCTGAGCCGGATCCTGATCCTGATCCTGAGGAGCCCGAGTCCGGGGATCCCGTTCCAGATGAGCCGCTTCCTGAGAGACCCGAGTCTGGACTTGACCGTCCACCTGATCCTGAGTCTGGATTCGATCCTCCTCCTGATCCTGAGTCTGGATTTGATCCTTCATCTGATCCTGAGTCCGAGCCTGATGAGCCTGTCCCGGATGAGCTTGATCCGGACCCTGACCCCGGCTCTGGGTTTGACGTTTGAAGAGGTATCACACCGACGGTGTTCCCAAACGATGACGGTGGTGAATTACCACTAACGCCTGCGGTGCCAGAAGGTGGAAGCCCAGCAGGTTCACCAGTCACCTGAGAGCCCACAGGTCCCAGTACTGGCGTAGCCACTCCTGAGCTCGAGCCGCTGTGGAATGGCACAACACCCTGTGTTGACGCTGCAAAAGATAGTGATGTAGAAGACGGCGGTCCAACAGGCACTTCTAATGCCGGAGTGCTGGTTGGTCCTGCTACCTGTGGAGCTGGCCCTATGCTCGAGGTCACACTTTGAAATGGTGGAACAGCCTCTGTAGGATTCACATCGATAACAGGTGTGGGCGATGTTGTCTGCCCTGCCACGCCTCCAATGCTCGCACTTGATGTTGCGAGTGACAATCCAGATCCCGTATGCGGAGCCGCCCCACTTCCAGATGTGCCTGGGGATTGAGGCACTGAAACGGAAGAAGTCTGACCCTCACTGCCTACAAGTCCCACACGTGCTGGCGAGGGTGACCCTAGCCCAGATCCTGCTGAGGTCGAAGTTTGCTCTATGTTCGGACCTGGCTGCTGCGTCGACGAAGGTGATCCTATGAATGGTACGACGACTAAAGACACTGTTGGTGCGGATGCCTCGGACACAATACTTGGGGTTGATGGGAGCGCTTGAGGGCCTGTATCTGACGAAACCGGGGATGTGGTCGTCGGCAGTGCACGAAGAGGCACATTACCTTCCGATGCATTTGAGGCCTTGGATGGTGGTGCCGACTCTGTCGTACTTGTCGAAGTATCCGGCTTAGGTGTTGGAGATGGAGGTGTCTGGTCCGTATCGCCAACTGATCCAGCGGAGCTTGGTAAAGCGGAGTCATGCGGTTGCTGCTGCGATGTTGGTGACGGCACTGGAGCTGGAACCAGCGTTGATGCCGGTGTGGATACTGGGGTGCTGAAAGGCACAACGATCAAGGACGCTATCGTCGAGGCGGTCGACGTTGACGGTCCTGGAGCGAAGACAGGTGCAGCTGAACTTGCTGCAGGCGTTGAAAAGGGTATTTGAACGAGAGAAGCTTGTGACGGTTCAGACACGCGACCGGTATTCGTGGATGAGGATGATGTCGATTCCAGCGGTGCCGCTGACGCAGAGGTCTGATCAATGGGCTTACTCGACGAAGAGGTGCTGCGTTGTGAGGAAGACGGTGCAAGAGTTGTTGAAGACTTGGCGATTAGAGTGCTCGTTGGTGTCTGGATAGGTGAGAGCGTACTGGTACTTAGGCTGGAGCTTGAGATGGGAGAGCTTTCGGAAGTACTCGTGCTTGCCTGGATATGTGAAACAGGAGCCGAGATTATTTCTGGAGCCGCTGCTACCGGAGTAGCGCTATCGGTGGCTTGAGTGGTAACAGACAGAGTTGATATGTTTGTACTCGATGGTGATGTCGTTTGAAATTGGACGGTTTGTACCTGCTCATCACTGATAGCTGTTGACCCAGTAGTGCTCACACTTGACGTGGTCGAAGGTGGTGATGTCTCGGCAACACTGGTCGTGATTTTACTTGCTGGGATGATTGACACAGGAGTCGTAACCTGTTCTAGACCTTCTGCGATCGGAGTAGTGCTTCCAACAGTGCTCAGAGCTGTTGTCGTGACCGCATAGAACGGGACCACAGACACATAGGGTTCTATATTGGGTGCCACACACGTCGAAGCAGCAGTCGAATCTGTACAGCTGTCGCCAGGATTATGATTCCTTTGATGAGTAGATGTGGTACTGTTCGACGTTGGTGGTGGTGTCGTCTGAAAAGGCACCACAGCGAGAGTACTGATGATCGCGGCAGTGCTCGCACTTGTCGAGATCGAGGATGAAGATGTTTGGAACGGAATGACACCTTCACTGGCGCCTGATTGCAAAGGGTTTGCAACCGACGTGCTGTGCCGGAGAGCGATCCCGCCAGGAGAAGACAGCGATGAAGAGGACTGCGCGTCGAGAGCCGATGTTGACGACGATGTAGTGATTGTGATCAAGGTGCTGGACGTGACAGGCGTCGATGAGGAGCTACTTGAAAGAGATACCGTGTCGAATGGGATCACGCCGACGGAAAGGACATTCGATGGGGTGCGAAGACTGCTCGTTGTGTTCTGGTAAGTGGCAGCAGAGACTGCGCCCAGAGGCAGCATGGCAGTGAGGACGGCGGTAACCTTAGCATAGTTGCAGGACGGCATGATGGTGAGCGAGACCTGATCAACGATATTCTACAATACATAGTGGGCGAAGGCATCGTCTTTGTATCATCTGCCATTGTGTCACTGTCGACTAGGTGTAGAGTAGAGTATCTAGAGTATCCGGATCGTGCCTATTTCCTTACTCGGATGCTGAACTAAATCTAGGTCTGAAACGAGGCTGAGGCTGAGGTGCAGCGGAGAGGCTGTGATGCGGGAGCGCCAGCGGACTTTGAAGACGACTGTCCACCAACCAAGACAACACGTCAAGACTGCTACACTGCAGTACTGACATCTAGCGACAAGGATACAGGATCTAGCATTGCTCGAACATGGCCTTCTTGCTATGGCGTTGGCGCGATGCTAAATTATCGACGGAGCCTCGTGGGCGCCACCCGACTACATATTGCACTCGCAGCCTCGTCTTACGACTGTGGCATCGCTAGCTTGTGATGGGCGAGACCAATCTCATAACTGTAGCGTCACCCTATAGATCGATATGACCGGCTATAATGCTCGGTCTAAGGTTGCAGCATGTCTCAACAAGTCTACACCGGTCGATGGACAGATCAATCCTACAACTCCATCGTCGGTGATCGCATCACCATCGCCACCACTCATGGACGCTACCTGATTGCCTTCGTGGCTACTTTTGACCTGTGGGTTGGCTTTGCTGCTTGGTCACTCCTTGCTTTCATCATCCATCAGTGTCGCAGTACTCGAGAAGCTCGAGATGCGCTTTTTCATCAATCTCAAGTTGCACTGCGTAACTCTGCAACAGCTACCAACGTCCTCACAGCTACTGTGACAATAGCTTGGGCGTGGAGAAAGAAGTCTTGCCATGCTGTAGCCAGACTTCTCCTACTTGCGGTCGGACCTATCCTTGTGAGTTTTGCCTTTGCAACTGCTGGCATATTCTCTGCGCGTATTGCCTCGACAGGGGATGTTCTTCTTGTTGGTGGTGACTGCGGATTGAACCAATCAAATAATGGCACCGGAGTCCAACAGCTAGTCGCTGAGCTAGTGTCGGACTTTGAAAATGGTGTACAGATGTCGTTGAGCAATGCCTATGCTTCTCAGTGCTATGTCAATCCGCTGGACCTGGATCTTGAGCAAGTCACTGCTGATCCTTCACATCTCTCGTGTAACGGCTACTCAACAGCGGCTCTCAATTATACTGCAAGCATGAACAATACATGCCCATTTGTGGAAGCATGTTCAGTGCCTGACAGTGAAATCCTCCGACTTGATACTGGCTATCTAGATTCACATCATGATCTCGGCCTCAATCAACCGCAAAAGAATCGTGTCTCTTTCAGGAAGATTACTACCTGTTCACCTCTAAAGACAGAAGGTTATTCCAGCAATGCTTTCAGCGAAGTGGAAGGTTTCGGAAATGTATCAGTTTACTCGTACGGAGCCAATCAGTATCAGCCTACGAGGTTCGGAATTACTGGGAGTCTGCCATTCGAGAATACAACCTTTTTGTATGGTGCGGACTCCTATACTGGCTCTCAAAGCGCCTACTATCTGATGTACGAAATGCAGCATACTTGCACTGCTCAACTAATGACTTACTCTTCTCCACAGGATAGCCTCGAACCTCCAGAACGGAAGTACAGGCTGGCAATACCAGCCCTCCCCAAGTATAATGCAAGATCCAAGCAAACCGATGTCACTCATCTTTCTCGCGAATCGTGGCTTCTACGAAGACATGGTCAATGATACCTGGTTCAACGCAACACAGCCAAAGATCGAAGTCGCAGATCTAGGGACCCAGCAAGTACAGCAAGCCCTCTATCTCAGCAGCAACCCCGGCTCAGTCCTCGCATGCACCGAACAGATTCAGATCTGGTAAGTAGTTGCTCCAACCATCCCTTCTATCAGCGTGCTAACGCTCTTCAGCAACCCCAACACAACCCCACCCCTCTGCACTGACCCCGACACCTGGTACCTCAGCGGCGGCTTCTACTCCTACTACTTCGGCACACCCATGCCCGCCCTCTCCTCCATCGCTCTCAATCCCGTCCAAACAACGACCGCCCTAATCCTCCTCGACGCCGCCGCCCAATCCACCCAATGGGCCGTCGTCGACCAACTCGGCTCCAAATCCCTCATCGCCGCCAACTACATCTCCCTCGGCGAGCTCTACTGGTCCCGTTCTCTGCCATCCAACCAATGGGCGATTGAGGCTGCCAACTGGTTCGCTATCGGTCTGGCGCAACTGCAGAGGAATTTCATCACGAATTACCGCCGGCCGAGCGATCCGGCGTTGTTGGCTACGTGGATGCCGTTTCCGAAGGAGGCCACGGCGGCGCAAGCGTTTTGCGGCAGTCAGAAGGTCAGGAGTGCAGAGTATACGACGTTTAGTGTTTTAGGCCTGGCGATGAACTTTGGGCTTGGGGGACTGCTGTTGTTGGCAGGGCATATCGTGCCGATTGCGGCGCAGCGGTGGAGAGCGAGGTGGAAGAAGGGGTCGATTGGGAGGGAGAGGTGGATCCTGGATGGTGCGATGCAGTTGCAGCGCATAGTGTTGCAGGGAGAGGGTAAGGGTGATTGGGTCGGCGAGACGAGCACTGTTCCGATCACGAGAGAAGTGGTCAGCTTTGCGGCACCGGTGGTGGCGGAAAGTGCTGAACCGCTCTTGGCGGAGATGGAAGAGAGGAGGCAGAAGGATAACGACGCGTCACCTGTAAGTGAGCATGTACTGCTCGGGGACGGAAGCGATCTCGAGAGGTAGTGAGTGATGTTGCCGAGATATTCGACCTCCATCGGGGTTTCTACCTGTTTCTCAGATACAGCGTATCGTATCGATGAACCCACTTGCAGACATTTGCGACGGTGCTGCTATGCTGATCAGTGGTTGGTTCCGAGAGCTCTATCAGTGAGCTGAATTACATACATACATCTGACAGCAAAGCAAGGTGATTTGACTCTGCCGTCCTCCAGATCTACCCTCAAGATCCAGCAGCTAGACTGTCGCGATGCTAGGTCATCGAACCCGAGTTGACGACCATAATCCTCCTTACAGTCAGCAAGTATCGGGCAGCGGAGCTCCTTGACCAAGGAGAATATTGGTAACCTTGCTCTGGCAGGAAGTCGTCCTCTCGATACCCGTGAACCCAAGTAACGGATGTTGGCGAGCCATATTAAGAGTAGCAAATGTTTCTTCTGCGCGCGCCGTAGACAAACTTGATCACTCTGTTGTAATGACAGTGAAAGTACCGTACCTGCTACAAACTGTCTCGTGAGATCAGCAAGATTTCGAACTGGTCGAGATACGAGGACGCATCGTGGAGGCTAAGCATGATCAATGTGATTCATTATCCGCTATATACATCTCCGCTCACTGTGGAACTTTATTAGAATGAGCCTGTTGGCCTGTATGGCACCTCCACACTATCCGGAGCTACGTGGTAATTCGTGATTCCAACCACTGTATCGCTCTCAGTATTGTTGCGCGTAGTTTGTATCTGTTGGTGATGCACATTTTCGACCGCAGGTTGCACCATTGTACTACCATTGCCGACTTGCTGCTGACCTTGCAAATTGCCAAATCCTCCTGCTGTACCATTAGATGACGTTGTTGTTGCCCGAGATGTTTGTTGTTCGTGAGGCGTAAAGGTGTTCGCAGAGTTCATAGTATGGCTACCCAAAACACTGCCCTTGATTGGTCTCGAGAACTCGAATTGTTGGTATCCAGTAGCTACTGGACTGACTGGCGTATCGTCTGACTGTTCCAAGATACGTTTCGACATGGGCTCAGTGTCATGAGACTCATGGCGGTTAGATTCAGGATGTCCTTATCCAGTTATCAGTCTCGACTTCTCCTCCTGTACTTCTTGACTAACCGCGATGCGCGGATCCAGAGCCAGCTTGGTTCAGATCTGGCTGGGTGCCGGACGACTGTTGATACCCTGCACCATACGTCGAGGGGCTGTTCTGTTGAGGAGTCTCGGTGTCCCTCATAGAGAAGCCCTCACCGCCCAAGCGTCTGATAGAAGAGTCGCCCTGGTAGTCGCCCTCGGTATAGACATCATTTGCCATTCTTTGCACGTCATTTCCTCCAGCAGCTCCACCCAGACCACCCGAGTTCTGAAAGCCCTGGTTGGCTTGTCTAGAACCTTGTGTGTGCATCGCAGTCGATAGTCCTGGAGCAATCCCTGCTTGAGCTAATGCCTCTTCAGTTTCTTCCAGTTGAGCTTCGAGACGATGTAGCTCTTGTCGTTGGGTGACTATGGCGTGCTTCTGTTCTTCGAGATGAGATGAGAGTCTTGGCAGGTCTCCTTCGAGGTTGAAGTCAGACTTTAGCTGTGCCGAGAAGTTCCGTGCTAAACTGGAGAGATTATCAGCTGCTAGATAATGACAGCATAGTGATGTACTAACGCATCAGGACGATCGCCTCCACTAGACCGGGGTTGCACAGGGTTAGACATTGTGTTAGGGATGATGAGGTCAATATTGATTTCTGAAAAGGTGAAGTGTCGTTGCGGTATATTCAATAGAGGCTATAGCGTCTTGGATAGAGCAGAGGAGTTGTCTGATAGTCGGGTTGGATGCTGCCAACATCCGACCAGGGATGGGAGGATGGTCAATGAAGCAATGAGGTGACGTACGTACTGGCACTTTATCGATACGGATAAGGTAGGTCAAGAACCATGGTACGATAATCGTTCGCGTAAAGGGGAGAAAGTGAGCATTCAAAGGACAAACGACAGCGACGACGACGTCCACGACGACAGCCTAAAACATTGAGCGACCTACTCAAGGAGGACGAGCCCGAAGAAAAGTTCGATCTAGGACACCTTAGCTGGTCGACCTAGATATTCTCGAGCTCCGGTTTTGTCGACTTCTTATGCCATTCCTCGACTCTTCGCTTTATATCGAAAGTCGTGCGACACACCGTGGGATGACCACCGTCGCATCTCCACCACATTTCACGCCTTTGGAGTCGCTATTATTGTGTCAATCTGTCGCCCAATATGGAGTTGCAAATGCGCCATTCGAGAAGATATCGGAGGATCTGCGTCACAGCGTGATTGTGAAGAGCGCGGTGGAGTACGACAACGGAAGACTGGACGCAGATGCGCTGAAAGCACTCTTCCTGCAGCTATTGAAAGCTGAAGCGAAAGAACACCTGCGTAATGCGCTCAGGGACGATGCGGCACAGAATGGGAATGGCAGTATCAAGATTACAGAGGAACCGAACAGCCCGCAGCTATCTAAGATTGAAGATGCTGATGAACATGCCCAACTCATACCGCAGCTGGTCGACAAGCTGTATTTATCATACAAAGATCATGCGTTCCGTGAAATACAGGCCGAGGAACAACGCTATGACAAGCTCATGGCAAGCATGCGAAAGTCAGAGGTGAATGAGGCTGAATTGCGGAAGGTTGACATAGATATGAACGAGGTGCAGGGAGCGACTGGGCACGAAGCTGTGGTCCGAGAAGATGGTGCCCTGGACATCGAGGCGCGAGAAGTCCTAGCACGGCAGCAGGATGCACAACAGAAAGCAGGTGGCCTGTTAAACCCCTCGGAAGACATAAACTCTACCGAATTGACTCAAGGCTCCGCTAGGGTGTATCAGCCAGACGGCCTGCAAAGTGGGCGCAAATCACCGGAGAAGTCATCACACCTATCACCTCCAAAGTTAGGTCACCCGGCAGTACATCAGTCTTCACAACAGCAAGATGCTACAGTCACTCGACCAGTCTCGGAACCAAGAGCACCAGAACTCAAGATTGATTCCCTACTCAATCCAGAGCCCAGAGTGCTTCCACCTATGGACATGTCAAGGTCGCCTTCCCGAGGTGCACCAAATGGTATGGCACCAGGTCCCGCCAGTCCAGGAGCTCAAACAACATACCCTCTCGGTGCAGCATCCCAATACCCTGCATCTTATGCACAAGCAGATTCTCAGCAGGTCTCATATACTCAACCTGTTCGTCCGCATATTGGAGGATCGCCAACTTTTTTCAATGGGCAGTCTGTTTTCAATCCTCCAATCCTTCCTCCCATCCCGGCTATGGCGCCACAACATCAATCGTCATCTCATTGGAGCCCTGTTGGAAGCCCTGTATATAACAGATCGGCTGCAATGTCTGCTCAACCGCGGCGGCTACCATCCCCAGAGCAGATGCGTCGCCCTTCTCTTCCGCTACAACCAGTCACTACGCCTGCATTGCAGCAATCTAGGTCTTCCTTCCAGGCGCCCGCCGGAGCTCAATATGGTTCACGGCAAACGCCCACTTATCAGCCGCCAAATCATCGTGGTGGCGTCATGCTTCCTCCTTTCCAGGTTCAAGTACCTCAGATGCCCCAGAACATGGCTTATCAGCAAATGCCGCGATCGAACGCAACACCAACAATGGGTCGAAACTTGCCTCATTCCCAACAGTTTGCCATGTCAGAACCTCGCCCCTGGCCGCAACATCTTGTTGAGAACACCTTTGCGCCAAGAGGTGGATCTGCTCGGACTACACCTATCAGGCCCGGCCAGTTCGCAGCGCAAAATGGTACCGCATTCTATAGCCCTGGCAGTAATACCGGTTGGAAGGCTGGTGCAGCTCTTCGACGATCGCAGACTGTGATTCGGAAGCCATCACTAAGTCCTGAACGAGAACATCCTCCACCTTCAGCCAAAGGTCAGACACCAGGTTCAATTCAAAAGTCGACTGGCAAGTCCGCGAAGAGTAGCACAACGAAGAAGCAAGGGACAACTACGAAACAAACGCAATCAAAAGGTGTGCCTGCCAAGAGAGGAAGGCCCGCACGAGATACTAGCAACACACCAGCTGTGATATCGCCTAAGGACGACGCTAGAACCAGAAGTCATTCTACGACATCACATCAGGATGAGCCTTCTTTCATGAGTGTAGCGTCAAACGATCGGGATGACAATGATCCTGCTACACCAGCCTTCATTATTGAGGACACAAGCGAAATATCTGAAACACCCACGCGCGCAGTATCAGGACGTGGACGGGGACGAGGTCGTGGTCGTGGTGGACTGAGCACCGTCGCCATGACCGCAGCCGCGACCAAAAAGCGCAAGCGCGAGCAGTCCTCTATGCTCTCTGACCTCACTACCAAGCCTTCGCCATCACCAGCGCCCCTCGACCAATCTCTCTTCGCTCCCCTCGACAGTGATGAACCACTCACTATCCTCGCATCCCGCAACTTCCAAAGAATGACCGCACCCATAATGAACAACATCACCTCTCACAAGCACGCCTCTATCTTTGCTAATCCTGTCAGACTGAAAGATGCGGAAGGCTATACTGATATCATCCGCAGGCCACAAGATCTAAAGTCTATTCGCGCGGCTATAGTGGCCGGGTCGCGTGCTGTCGCAGCTGCCACAGCGGGTATGACGCTTGGTACGGACAGTCCTGCCGCTGGTGTCGGGACGCCTACTGGAGCGTCTACGCCAAGTGGTAGCTCCACGGGTGCGAATGCAAGTGGACTTGTGCGACTTCCATGGAGCCCGGCTCTCGTGCCGCCGTTGGGCATCGTCAACGGTGCCCAGCTTGAGCAGGAATTGTGTCGCATGTTCGGGAATGCTGTCATGTTCAATCCCGGCAACGGTGGTGTTGTGCACGATACTAGGGAAATGTTCGAGAGTGTGGAGTCGGCAGTGGCAGCGTGGAGAGCGACGGAGAAGGAGGTCGGTGAACTTAGTATGGTGGAGAAGAGTATCAAGGGGAAGGTGAGGAGATCTGTGGAGGGCGAAAGTGAGTCAAAGCTGGACAGGGAGGCAGACGAGGATGGAGCTAAGGACGGCGATGAAAGTATTGATGAGTTGTCCGCACCTGTGGCTGCCAGTGGAAATAAGAGGAGGAGGACGCTTGTGTAGTGTAGGTAGCATCCGTAATTCACTGCAATGCATATTTCCCCTCCATAACTCTTCCATGCGCAAATGACCACCTCACCCAACCAAGCTTGTGTCTTGCCACGCTTTGTCGGTGGCAAGTCATCACAGGTGACTACCCGTCCCTTCCCTGGTAGCAGCAGGACTCGACGACATTCAAGCCGACCTTCAACACCGATCATCACATCACACGACAACAACAATCTTGCGTGCAAGACAAACAAAAGCTGCTTGCCACTATCATGATAAATCTTGACCACGCAGCTTCGCCCAAGCGCTGGCAATATGAGTGATGAAGGTGATCTTCGCCTGGTGCCGTATGCTTCACAGCCTCGAGAGGTCGTTCTCAGGCGTGGAAACACTGTTGTCCGCTATAATGAGGACGCGCAATCGATCGAGCTTGGCTCAGTAAGCTCTTCAAGCGACGATGAGACTGTCCCTGATCGCTGTCCCACCTGCCAGCGCCCATTTGACACTTTCACCAACGATGGGACAAGAACCGCGAATCATGGGACTGGTCAAGACGACTATTACATGAATGCCGAGTACTTCCAACTGCTTGAGCGTAGTCGACTTGCTTCAGCAGTGCCCTCACGATCGCCATCACCACAACGCCGATTGACGGCCGGCGGTGTGGTTCATCGTGCTTCGGGTGGCAGTACGACACCTTCACCTAGAGCCACAAGGTCGTCCACTCAGCAGATTCCCATTGAGTCGTTCTCTCAAGGATACTTCAAGACCTTCTTCGTTGAGGATCGTGAACTCGGTCGCGGTGGGAATGGTGTAGTCTTGCTTGTGCGACACATGATCAACGATGTCGATTTAGGCCAATTCGCATGTAAGCGTGTTCCGGTTGGCGATAATGCCGAGTGGCTTCGCAAGGTGCTCCTGGAAGTGCAACTGTTGCAGAATCTATCACACAAGAATCTCGTCAAGTACAACCACGTCTGGCTCGAGAATATGCAGATCAGCACCTTTGCCCCGGCTGTACCTTGTGCATTCATACTACAGCAGTACTGCAACTCTGGCGACCTGCATGACTATATGTTTGGCCTGAATGAGACAATCACGAAAGAACAAATGAAGAATCGAGCACGTCGTGCTTCGAGAGGTGATCGTCCGGATCTGAAGCCTCTTCGAAGTGCCAGGCATTTGTCTTTCGAGGAGATCTTTGCATTCTTCAGAGATATTACTTCCGGCTTGAACTATCTACACCGAAGTGGCTATGTGCACCGGGACCTGAAGCCAAGTAATTGCTTGTTGCATAAGACTGGAGATCACATTCGAGTGCTTGTTAGTGATTTTGGTGAGATGCAGGACGTGAACAATTCGCGAAAGTCTACTGGTAATACAGGTAAATATCTTCGACTAATGCCTGTCATCATGTCATTCGACTTTACACGTCACTTATTGCAACATGCGCTAACCCAACTATGCAGGCACCATCTCTTTCTGCGCTCCCGAAGTCCTAAAACTCAGTAGCACAGGTCATCTCGGCCAATTCACCGCCAAATCCGATGTCTTTTCCCTCGGCCTGATCGTCCACCTTATGTGCTTCAGCCGCCTGCCTTACAACAACGCCGATGTCCTCACCGAGGAGAACGACGACATTGACAAACTCCGCGCCGAAATCTCAGCTTGGCCTGGCCTGGGCGC
>Ga0058698_10000752_pt1 | contig 16460 bp, 17 predicted proteins | sample AgamicAsSfe_FD_67288 | JGI IMG/M metagenome (GOLD analysis project Ga0058698, IMG submission 67288) | Agave microbial communities from Guanajuato, Mexico - As.Sf.e | ecosystem: Host-associated > Plants > Phyllosphere > Phylloplane/Leaf | place: Guanajuato, Mexico | collected 2012-05-30
CAGAGGTTGACGACCCCTACCATTATGCCCGCAAGACAAAATGGCTCCTGACCATCCTCGTGGCATTTATGGGAATGGCTGGTCCCATGGGATCTACTATCATAGTCCCTGGGCTCAAGGACATCGCAGAGGCCTTCGATGCTTCCCATACCATTACGAACATGAATGCAGCCGTCTACATGCTCTCCATGGGAATCTTTCCGCTGTTCTGGTCCAGCTTCTCAGAGACGAGCGGGAGAAGGACAATATATATCGTCTCCTTTGGCCTCTTTGTGCTCTTCGGAGCCTTGGCTGCTGTTTCAACGAATATGGCTATGCTGATCGTCTTCCGAACGTTCTCGGGAGGAGCTGCAGCATCCGTCCAAGCTGTCGGAGCAGGAACGATTGCCGACATATGGGAGGTCAAGGAGCGGGGCCGAGCAATGGGAATATTCTACTTGGGCCCCCTTTGTGGTCCACTCTTCGCACCAATCCTTGGCGGAGTACTAGCAGAAGAACTCGGCTGGCGGAGCACACAATGGTTCCTCGTAATATACGGCAGCATGACACTCCTCGTGCTAGTCTTCGTACTCCCCGAAACTCTGCGTTCGAAGACGCTCGCCGCTGCTTCCCTTCCTGCTTCTACTCCCGAGAAGCGACCAACCGGAAATCTCAAACGCGTCTCAACTACACAGTCTGTTGCCGAGAAGTCCAAATCTGTAGCCTCCCACCTCCGCCGCATCTTCGTCGATCCCTTCTCCATCCTACTCTACCTCCGTTTCCTTCCTGTCGCCCTCACAGTGTACTACGCCTCCATCACTTTCGCCTTCCTCTACTTTCTCAACATCTCCATCCAAAAGACATTCTCATCCGCTCCCTACAATTATTCCACCCTTGTCGTCGGCCTCCTTTATATCCCCAGCTCCGTCGGATATATGCTCGCATCTCTCTTGGGTGGAGTCTGGATTGACCGCATCATGCACCGAGAAGCGCGAAAAGCCGGCCGCTACGACGACAAGGGCAAACTAATCTTCCGCCCCGAAGACCGGATGCGTGAAAACGCGTGGATAGCAGCCTTTCTCTGGCCCGCGGCTCTCATCTGGTACGGCTGGACCACCGAGAAAGGCGTCATATGGATAGTGCCTATGGTCGCCAACTTCTTCTTCGGCATCGGATCCATGCTCATTACGTCTGTCAGCACCACCATGTTGACCGAGTTTATGCCGAGTAAAGGCTCGGCGGGGATGGCTATTAATAACTTCTGTAGGAATTTGTGTGTGTTTGGGGCTACGATTGCGGCGGATCCGGCGATTGATGCCATTGGGAATGGCTGGTTGTTTACGATATTGGGGTTGTGGGCTTTGTCGACGGGTGGGTTGGTGCTGGTGGCTATGAACAGGCGTTCGGGGAGGTGGAGGGAGGAGATGGTTAAGGCGTTGGGGGAATAGGGCATAGGGGAAATATGGCATTAGGAGTTAGGCGTTTGGGTTGAGTGGCTGGTCGATGCATGGGCCATTCTCAAGGCATTGCTTCCTTCAAGCGTACAATGTAATCAGCGATCAAAGTTGATGGGCTTGGCAATCGAACAAGTACATGGGAGTAAGAATGGCTTTCGAAGATCTGATGCATTGACGGCCGTCATAATATTTATTACCCCCAACCGAACTCCCGTACTCGAAGAGAAATCCCTCATTGAGAGAAAATTGGTTGGTTGCCGTGCAGGCAGAAGAGAGGCTGCAGGGCTAAGCAGACATTCACCGGTCTGGAGGGGTCGGTATGTCTGCTATTGGCGCGTTAGATGGGATGATCCGTTCAGCTTGATCTGTTCAGCTTATGCTATCAGCCAACTGCGTGTAGATGTTTAAGAAGACTTCATTGCCTTAGCGCTGTGACATTGAAGCAACCTCCAGATCTCCCTATCAGATCACAAAGCTAGAAGTCATCTTGTGGTATAGCGGGTGCGAATGCGGGGTATCGAGATGCACGACGGCGGTGACAACAAGCATTGTATGCGACTTGTTTCTCGTAAAAACAGCAAACGCGCAATTCTGCGATGATACAGACTCTGCGACAGCGAAGGCCATAGGTATAGTGGAGCGGAAAGAAGGGTTGATGCATGGGGTGCAAGGCAGCAGCTAGCGGGCTAATCCGTCCCGCTCCGAGCCCTAACCAGTGTGAAGGTGGCGCGACCCTCATCGCACCTTCCAGCGAAAACTCTAGTCAACGAACAATCGCAATATAGCTGATAGCCAGAACTGTCCAGGTTCACTCACCCGAGAGACATTCTCTTGGGCATTGTTTAAGTACTGTGGCGTGTGACCTAGCTTATCCGGTGCACGACAGCAAGTGCGCAGGGCGCGCACAGATACAAAATGTGTTACGCCCCACGGAACGCCTGATTAGCATCTAGACTCTTTTCAAACGGTCGCATACTCCTCAATATCGCGATCATACCATTGCAACCATGCCAGTGACAGGGAGGCATAGACGCGCGAGGCAAAATAGCTGTTGGACGTGCAAGCTACGTCGCAAGAAATGCGACGAGAAACAGCCGATCTGCGGAGACTGCGATAGTCTAGAGATCGCCTGCGTCTATGGACCGAAGCCACACTGGATGGATACTGACGAGGAGCAACGACAGAAAGCCATCTTACTCAAAGAGGAAGTGAAACACAAAGCAGCTTTAAGGAGAGAGAAGTCCACCACGGCCACCCACCGAACTGCACAAGACGAAGCTGTCCATCAATTCAATATCGTATCAGATATCGTGGTATCGAAGCGCCCTTCGTCGATCGACCTCGCGGATTCTGTTGTACCAAACGAACAGACATCGGCCTCAACAAGCATCTTGACACCTACTGTTATGCCCGTGCCATTTCCCTTTTCTCTACTATCCAACGATATACAACACTACCACTACCCTCAACCCGTGCAGGAAAAGTCACCCATCGAAGCAGACTTCATCAACAAGTACATCGACTTCGTCTTTCCAGCACTCTTCCCCTTCTACCGACCCTCCCTTTTTGACACAGGTCGGAGTTGGGTCCTGCAACTGCTGGGGAAAAGCCGCATCGCACATCATGCCGCTCTCAGCATATCGTGTTACTTCTTCACTATGGCACTCATCGACTTGGAGGGTACTTCTGGCGATCATGCAGAATGCAGAATGCTGCGTTGGGATGAAGTTGAGCGACATGCTGAGAATTGTTTCGATAGCCTAAGAAAGAACATACTAGCTCTCGATCTACACACGCAAGACATCGAGCAGTTAGCCAGGGTTGAGGCCTTGGAAAACATTGTTCATCTCCTGATCTTCGAGATGGCACTGAGCAAAGCTGCTCCTTCGAATCCTCATCTTTTGACTGCATACACTTTACTCAGGCAGATCATGATCTGTGATCCGTCGTCTCGCGAGAATCAGATGCAGTCAGAAATCACAACAATCCTCCTACGAATCGAGCCTCCACTTTGGACTAACCCCGCCGATGGCACTCACATCTGGTCGCCTGCCCAAGCTGGTGTCAGATTCTGTGCAGCGTTACTGATCTTCGTCGATATCGTAGCAAGTGTTGCTCTCCAAGAACCACCGACGCTTCTTCCTTATCACGCCACAGTCCTCGCTGATACGGACGATGGAGTAAGTCTACCTAGCGATGCCGAGATTCGCCTCTCCGCCGTTATCGGATGTCGCAATGGCGTCATGAGGTCAATCGCCGAGATATCAATGCTGAATGGTTGGAAGAATGAACAAATTGCTACGAACAGCCTAGATGCCATGGAGCTCGTTGATCGCGCCTCGCAGATCGCACGCTTACTCGAAAGCGATACGATTGGGATTCAGAACGAGAAGATCACAAGATTTGAGACTGACTCTCACACCCGCGGGCCGCTTGATCTAGCTCTCGATCCCTCTGCGTCTTCTACTTCAACGCTAATATGGGCCCGTGCAGCACAGCTGTACCTCACAGTTGTCGTATCCGGTTGGCGATTGCTCAGTCAGGACATCAGGACCAACGTTGGTCATATCATCGTATTACTCGAAGATGTCCCGGCGTACCAGTTGCGCGCACTCGTCTGGCCGATATGCGTCGCTGGTTGTCTAGCCCTAGAAGAAGAGGAGACCTTCTTCTCAAGACTCTTCGCAGGTCTAGGCAAGGTTCACACAGCTGGAACACTAGATGACGCACGCCAGATCATGGTAAAGGTCTGGGAAAGAAGAGAAGCGCCGAACATGATCAGCTGGAATCTTGCCTCTTGTTTCAGCATACTGGGGTCTCCAATTCTATTAGTCTAACTACAATGGAGCTCGACATTAAAATCGTAAGATTGAATCTTGTCCATCACAATACACTGCGCTCGTTCTCGTAATACAGAAGACGAACAACTCATTTTCCTTTCCAGGACCCAACAACGTCCTCCACACTCTTGGGCTTTATCTGAGGAAACTTCTCGTTCAAGCTTCCTTCATGCGGAACAAACATGATTCCATTCACAGCCCACAGCCCGAACTTGGCCAAGAGGCCGACAAGTAGCGGCTTGGGGAAGTACGGGTACAAATGTGGGTGAGTAGGCAATTCGCTAATCTCGCCGCGTGCAAGCTTCTCGACAGGGTCGAAAGTCACGGTAAACTTTGAACCTATTGTTCATCAATGCGTGGTTCGTGATTTGGGGAAGAGGCGGAAAGCATACCGCGGGCTTCTTCAGCTAACTGCACGAGGCGAGACAAAGAGGTGTTCTCGCTGTAGCAATGCAGCGCTTCTTCCCAATGTTTCAACCCCATGGCTGCGACTACAAATTTTGCCAGGTCTTGCGTGTACGTGAAGCTTACGGTTTCATCGCCCGTGTTACCAGGGAGCGCTGCTGTCTTGTGCGCCATGTCCACGAACACAACGAGAGGTGTAAGGTAGGTGGGTATGTGCGGCATACCGTAGTAGTCTAAAAAGAGGCCGACGTAGAATTGCGTCCATTCCAGTCCGGTCTTGCGAACAGCGGCAATACTTGGCTCACGAAGGCCGTTGAGTTCTAGCTGGAGGGATCTAGCAAATAGTTGTTAGGCTAGAAGTCCTGAGTGCAAGGAAGGAGGGCGTAGGTAGAAAGGGGATACGTACGGTTCCTCCGGCGTAGCGTTGCCCCAGTTACTTACTACGAAGCGCTTGGTACAGGAGGACTTGTCTGCAGCTGCAATGAAGTTTCTCTCTGCCTGTGCAGCTTCGGGATCATACATGACAATGGTTGAAATGACGGTATGAATATTGTTTTCCTCAAGCGTTTTGGTGAGCTCTTCGATGTTGGTGTAATCGACCGCGATGACTTTGGCAGCGCTCTTGCCTTCCGGAACCTGCATATTGATTAGTACTTATGGTTCACTTGATGATACGGAAGTATGATAACGAACCTTGCGAGAGATTACAATGACCTCATGAGTGCCTTCTGCTACGAAAGCGTCGACGATTGTTTTGCCGACAGAGCCTGTCCCTCCGATGACTGCTACGGTGACCATTTCGTATGAATTTTCTTGAGACGATGGAGCGGATAGCTATCTTAGAGAGAATATGAGATGTTGATGCGACGAATCTCTGAGAGATGATGCGATGATGGCAGATGCTAATCTGGCTGGTGTCCGCTGGTGCTGATGTCGAAAGTCGCAAAAGCACGAAACCCACCTCTTCTTATAGACGCCTCTTTGACAGTCTCCGGCGCAACATAATTCCCGTCGGACTCAAAGAAATCTGTATATCCTAGCATCTTTGAGGCCTGAAGTGCATAAGTACCTGGTCAAAGAGATCGTTTGGGGTTGCGCGCGCGGCCAGAGTTGGTGGCGGCAACGCTAGGCTCAATTGGAACACCCGCGCGGGCTCTGGTTGTGGAATCGCGCAAGGCTGCCATTCGTCCCCCGCGGTCCGTTGTCATTATTAGAGGTTGACGGACTTATCGGGCGCTCGAGATCTGGTCGTTGACGTGACGAATTGGTGCTTGATGGTTGGTGTTCAACGTTCTTGGTTGTTCGTCTCCCCCAAGGGGCGTACATAGTGCACGCGCCGATCCCAGACGGTTCCAAGGTTGTGCCATCTCTGGGATCAACCATGCGTCGACACATCCATTTCGCAACGTTCGATTTGAACATTGTTAATTCAATTCAGTAAGCTATAGTTCACCTTGGCACGCTAGGTAGATGCGCCAAGCTCATTTTTCAATTAATGTACAGTATCCTTCAACTCTAGCAAATCCTTCCGTTTTCATCGCATACTTCCGAGCTCTTGTGGTGGCACTTGCGGCGATTGATGACCCTGCGACCATGTTGTAGCCTCGCTGTACGGTCTGTTGTAATCGCCATCCGCCGCGTGATGTGCAACCGCAACACCAGTTGGTTTCTTGTATTGCTCGGGGTCGGTTTGGTAGCTTGCATGTTCGTGCGAGTCTTTAGCCTTGCGGGATCTGCGATAGAACAGGTACGCAGCCGCTGCGAGAAGTAGAGCACAGGCACCTACCACAGCACCTATGCCACCCTTGGCTCCTGTGGATAGACCACCGCCATCACTCGTGTCTCCGGAAGAAGTGGTCGTGGGCGATGTCGAAGACGTCGAACTAACAGGGCTTGTGGTCGCAATGACAGTGGGGACCGTAGATATAGCGCTTGATGAAATCGTCTCGTATAAGTAAGTCGAAGTTGAGTCAAAGACTGTTGCGGCTTGCGTTTCGACGGAAGACACAGGTATCACAACAGAGCCATCGACGTAATACCCAGTTTCTGCCTCAAACAATTGAAGCGTACATTGTGCAGGCCAGTCATCATACACACGCCCTAAGCCTATCGGTGACACTAAGGTGGACCCATTCTGCTCGTCGATGATGAACGTCTGTCCTTCAACCTCGGTTAGCAGCATCGCTATTATATTAGGCAGGCGTAGTGAGATTACCCCATGAATCCCCTCCTGTGCTTTCTTTGCAGTTGATGCTCAGCTGGTTAGCGAAATTTGAAGTGTAATATACCACGACGGTATCCTTGAAGTTGAGTTTCACACTGTCCTCAGGAGTAGGCCATTCAATCAGCCCTGTTAAGTTCGACATGACGTGAGGAATTCAATATGGCTTGTTCGATACAAAGCAGAGTGCTGATAGAGTGCCAAGGACGAAAGAAGGGAGTGCGAAGATACAGTCGCCAGCAGGTGCACAAACCATGCATTTGTAGAGCATCGCAGCAAGCCTATCTCCAAGCTGTATTGCTCTCATTAGGAACTAGAAAGGGTGTTGGCGAGCTGAGTCGGCGTCGTGCGAATCACAATGCAGAGTGGCGCACGGCTGATAACACCACAGTGCACATCGGCCCCCGATCAGCGCACGGCACTGTACACAAAGATGTCCTTTTGCTTGTACCGCCAATCAGAGTATGTTCAAGGCAATGATACGGTCATTTGACATGTGTTGCGCCTCATCATTGATAGTCAGGATGCGTTGGTCCGATGTGGGGATGTTGACGAGGTCACAGCCTGATGCGCCACAGAAACTCGTGGGTATTTACGACAGCCCATGAGAGCTAGAGCACTCTCGCATGATTCCTTGCTGCCATATGCAGCAAAAAAAGAATATATCGAAGGTCGTTTGGATTGTGAGCTTGAGGAATTCTGGTCCCCTATATGTTGTGCGTTACCTGCCATTGAGTGGAGCGCGTATCTCAACGAGGCTCTGGTCTGACTAGAAGGGCGGAGCTTTTTTCCACCACAAGGCTGAGCCGCAGCCAAAGAAGCAATCACTGCACACGCCCCGCGCCGCATACTTGGCGCGTCCGCTGAGTGGTGGTGGGAGTGCGTACGCGGCAAACACGGCAGTTTACACACGCCTAAGCCGATGCCTACTAATTCTTCGACTTTCGAGTTTCTCTCCTCTGTTTTGTGGATTCTTAACAAATTAAACAGACCTACATGAAGCTGATAGATAGGTTTGAATGAAACGCCCTGGCCACGTCTTCCAACCCCGTCACATGCACGGCGCCATTATCGCTCGTGATCTTCACGTTGCCCGAGTCTACACTCCTCCCACCAGACATGATCTTGACAGCGCTACATTTGACGAGACTATCGTCCTGGACCCAACCAGCGATCGTGATATTGGCCAACGCATTGGTGTCTTCGTAGGAGCCAGTCATTGACGTAGTCAAGGTGGCGTTAGCAAACGAGAACTATCCAAAAGTCAGCAGTTGATTCCACAATCCAGACAGTTCAGAATCCGCACGTACCTTAATCTCCTTGATTTTAGTGGGCTCCTGACTCACACCGTCGTCGAGGTAAAGCTCCCCTTCGGCTTCCCGCTTACCGTCGAGCGCGACTAGGATGCTCCACGGGTTCATCCTGGTCGTTTTGGTCGTATTCCCAGGCTTCTGACTTGCGATAATGCTGCCACCACGCACGTGTACTGGGATGTGCTCGAGCGGTGCATCTGATGTTACATTCTGACCTGGCTGGGCGTGCACCTCTTTGAGCGTATACCAATCGTACCGCCGCGTATGTGGCGCACCAGGGAACACTCCTTGTGAGACGCGCAGCAGTGGAGCTAGTACCGGTGTGATCAAGATGGAAGGTCCGAGCATGGACTGATTATCAACACTTTTCAGCGACTCGTCGTCAGGAAAGTTCCATGACAACGCGCGCAACACTGTTTCACCGCGCTTGTGCGCAGCATGAAGGAGTGTGTATTGGTAGGGCAAGAGACGGAAGCGTACACCCATCACACGACGAGTGGCTTCCGCAGTAGTCGCCCACCGGAATACTTCCTGCGCAATTGTGTTGCGGGAGTTGTGGTTGCGATATAGAGGGAAAAAAGCACTGAGCTGCATCCATCGCGTGCAGAGCTCCATGTCTGCATTTCCGTTGAAGCCGCACGTCTCAACACCAAAGTACGGAATGCCAGCTATGCTAAAGGTCAACGCTTGAGGAATGGTCATGTACATGTTACCCCAGCGCGAGTTTGTGTCGCCGCCCCAGTGGCCAGTTATAGCACTGGAGCCGGGTGATGTTGATCGCGCGATCCAGAACGGACGTTTTCCTGGGAACACAGACAGGAGCGCGTTATAGGTTGCTTTGCCAGAGACATAGCCGTAAGTATTATGCAACTCGTACTCGGTCGTGTTGTATCCATCATTGTGCGTGGCGTAGGGAGCAACTGCTTGACGCAGGAGTGAGTGCCCTTCGAGAGTCAGGTTCAAAGCATAGGGCGGAAATGTTATGTTCCGGACGCCGGGAGTCGCTGAAGTAAATCCCACAGTGGCCGTGCCGACAGTTGTGGTTGGCGTGGGGTAAGCTGATGCTTGCGACGCGCTTGCTGCGCTCGCAGACGCTGCTTCGGTCGCGTTTGTTTGGTCAAAAGCTTCAGGATAGTCGTAGTTGATCTGACCAGGCTCTCCAGGCAGCTTGAAAGGCACGTGGATTGGATTGTCCGCAAGTCTCCCTGTCCCACACGAGTCAGTGCACCACGATGACAAGTCAGAGATGTCGAGCCACCAACCATCAAATGGAAGCTGATCATGATACAACTGCATCTCATTCGTCCAAAAGTTTTGAGTCGCGTTATGCAAAAAGTCGGGCCACACGCTGAAGCCTGGCCACTGGATGCCGATGTAGTCATCTGTGTGCCCTTCTCCATGCTTGATATAGAGATCAAGTGCTTTTCCGCGATCGTAGGTAGGATTTGCGTCAGTCCCGTTGCCTGGTGCCGGCACATACACGTTAGGATCCAGGATAGGCATCCAGTACTGACCGTTTGCATGCAACTTGGCGAGGAACTCCGTGCCTTCATCGATGGGATACGTATTGTTGTCGTGAGTGAAGATGCGATACTGAAACAGGTAATCCAAGTCGTTCCAGATAGCTTCGAGTTGAATATTCGCAGCCGCATATCCATCGATAATTTCTTGTAGAACAGTCCAGTTCTGGTAGCCCCAACGAACTTGATGGAAACCAAGCGCCCAGTAAGGCTGCATGACAGGTGTGCCAATTACACCAAGCTGCTGCTGCGCCATAGCCTCCGTTGGCGAAGGACCACTGAAGAAGTAGAAGTCGAAGCTGCCACCGATTGTCCGGTAGATGATACGATCCGGGCGTAGAAGCCATTCTTGACCGTGGAGGTTGCGACCGTATACCACGTGAGACTTGGAAGACTCGTTTTTGTAACGGGTCTCGAGGTAGACTGGGTGTGTGCTGTGCATATTTGCATCGATTGGTTGATCGTTCATCTCATTGTATTGATTCCAGAAGGTTTGCGTGTACTGGTTTGGTAATCGAAAGCTTCCACGTATCGCCTCCGGCAGTCCATAGACATTGTACTCTGGCACCATGTTTGTGACTAGCTCGAGGAATTGGTCTTCGAACACGATCTTATGGCCGTAGGTGTCGAAAAGCGCCTCACCAGTCTTTGCACGCTTCACTCTGAATTGGAAGGTAGGATCATTAGTCCACTCGAACCTCAAATCACTGTTGTTAGCAGTGCACCCACGGGAGACACTGCCACTAGGGCTGAGAGACTCTTCCAAGATGTACAAGGATCTGTTTGATGGAGTAACGTATTTGGGGTAGATCTTGACGTTGAGCTGAGCAGCATTCTGGTACTGAACTTCAAGGACAAGGTCTGAAATTTCGTTTCCGTACGCATTGCACGCAGGACCGGCGAGAGACAGGTCTGCAGTGATGGCGTTGTCGGAAGTAACGACGTTAGCGGCTTTGTATCCAGGGCAAATTCTTTGCGCATCTGGCGCATCTGGGTCGATGATATTGGGTGTGACACTGGATGCAAGGTTGAGTGTGGATGCTAACGTTGATGTTGGGGGCCATGTGTTTGGACCAGGCGGCTGATCGAGTGTGGTTTGGCCTATATGTATGAGACTCTCGTTGCAGTATATTTCGAAGGGAGGGCATACCTGAGGCCGTAGCGGCCAATGCAAAAACAAAATACGTCCACATCGTACACGAGGCAGGTGAGAGAGAACTGTGGATATGTGGAACACTCGATGTCTGCCGACTGATGTAACTTCCTTGAAAAATTGTAGCCTGTAACATGCAGCTGTTAAAAGACGCCTACGCTTCTGCTCCAAAACCTTAAACCTAGACACCATTCGGGTGTCGATCATGCTGGCCGTCGGCTTGATGTACGTGAAAGATGCGAATTGGAATTAGCATGATGATCTTCCCCTACACATCAAGATCCGTGTTTGCTAGAGGTTTGCCGGACATTTCTCCGGCTTGACGTGTGGCCACTGCACAAGCGGGTACATAGGCTGTCCCCGCATCTTGTGCTCCTTCCGAAAGCCTTAGTCAGGTACTAAAGCTAGTTTGAGGAACGCCGGCGGGATAAGCCGATATGACACAAGCTCTTGGTGATGTTGGGGGGCCGTCTCGATGGGAGATCGACTTGGTTGCTCATGTGGACGAATCATGGCTTTGGGAACGTTGAGCAAAGCTTAGATGGACTAAGCTCGGCTATGTACATTTTAGCGTCTCCCGGACAATGAAATCTGTGATGACGTCAACTAAGGCTTTCCGCCAAATGTTTGTTGCGCACTCCACCCAGGTATCTACCTAGGTGCGTTCGTAGGAAACCAAAGATAAGCAAATGAGGTATCTTGTATACTTGCTTCGGCTCTGCGTGCTCTCAATGGTTCGAGGAACACGTCCTCGGCTGTCGTAGTGGGTAGATTCCATGGCCACGCTCCAAAAACAGGATTCCCCTTTTTGTTATACCCACCCACGCTTGGTAACACAGAATCAAACAAGAAATTCAAGTTGTCGTCGCTGGAGTTCAGACCAGTAGTGCGAGCATGCGTGGTATCGGTTATAAACTGACGTGCTTATTGGGCGATTCAGGTTCTGAGCGCCGAGCGCGTGAGATCGACGATTCACACTCGGTATGCTTGCCTCTCCCTTCGAGGACGCCTAAGAAGCGGGGCGCACGGGCCAGAAGGTCGACCCATCTTGATGAATGTGTTCAAGCACGACCATGACTATCCTGCACAGTACACGATGAATGTGGCATGCTTGTTGGTTTGCAGCTAATACAAGGCAGATGAAATGCTGCATCTAATGCTGCATCCATGTCCCACACAGGAAGTGCGTCAACCTTTGTATACGTGATATCTGTGTTCGCCTCAAGCCTACAAGCATCTGCAAAGCCACCGGGCACAGAACTGATCATATGTGTATTGATTCTACTTATGAGATGAGCATCTCTATCGTGTAGCTGCGAGCTCCGACGGCGGCGCCTGTGACGGCTGCTGTACCTGCGACCAAGTCGTGGCGTCGCTGTATGGCTTATCATAGCCATTACCCGTGTGGTGCGCGATCGAAACACCAACTGGCTTTTCGTAGTGTTGCGCTTCGGGTTGATAGCTTACTCTATCATCTAGGTTCTTCGTGTTGCGATGCTTTCGATAGAACAAGTATGCCGCCGCCACAACAAGCAATGCGCCAACACCAAGGCCGGCACCGATACCAGCCTTCGCACCAGTCGACAAGCCACTGCTGCTCTCCGTACCTGCCGTGGTGGCATCGACCGGACCTGTAGGTGTGGGTGTGGGTAGAGTTGGAGATGGTGTACTAGCAGGGCTTGAGATCGCGTCTGGAGATGGTGTCGGGGTCAGCGTTGGCGTTGTGGAAGGTTGTTCGGTATCCCATGGTACGGTCGAAGACAATGCCAAAATAGATGCGCTTTGAGAAGTCGCAGAAGTTACGCCTATCGTGGCTCCTCCGATAGCTCCACCGCCCGCTTGTGAGATCGAAAGTTCGCAACCAGCGGGGATTGACCAGTCATCGAATCTCCTAGAGAGATAGACTGGCGACCATGGCTCTGTTCCGTTCTCTGCGATTTCTATGGTAAAGCCTTCGTTCCTCGTTAGTGGAGCTACAGTGTTGAGGAAGACTGATTTGGGACTCACTCTCTAACTGTCCATTGATATCGCCAGCCTCATAGCAGTTCACCACGAGTGTATCAGCAAAGGTCGACCACCATGACACTTCTACTACATCATCAACATTCAGAACAACATGATGCTCCTCGCGTGGATAGTTGAAGGCGCCAGACATTTTCAAAAAGCTCGCGGCGCTGCGAGATGATTGCAGGACAGCGATGAACGAAGTCAGGAATTATACGAAGCGATAGGATGGCTGTCGGACACAACTGCTTCAGCGGCAGCTTTGTAGAAACTCTCAATACGCCTATCTCTGCGTCGCATATCCCCAAGCGTAGTTCCAAGAGGTCTTTTGCAGCCTCGATCGAGGCAGCACCAACCACGAGGCAAGGTGGCTTGAGGCTGAGAGCACAATGCAGCGATGTGGCCCCCGATCAGCGCACCGCCCGCTGCCCAAACATTATACTTTTTCTCGCTAACGAATGAGAACAACCCTCGTGTCAAAGCCACAGGAATGTTGCATGCCGTGCTGTATCATTAACATTGTGTGGAGTGGGTCCACGATGCGCGGAATTCGATTCCGCGGGCTTGTGAGAAACGCTGATAGGAGCTGAGGCAATGTCGCATCTCATGGCGCCAGCAGATGCCGCTCATTTGAAAACTCCGGGGGATGTTAGATTGTAAGCTCAAAATAAATGGGTGTAAGGGCGTGATTGTCTGTTGTGGGGGGCTCGAAGTTCTATGAGGCTAAGCCGCAGCCGAGAACGCGGGTGCTGATCATCTCGCATGCGCTGCGCCATATCCTTGGCATCCTCCATGATTTGCTGTGTTTATTCATGGGCGGGAAGCATGGCCATTCACACGATCTTTAACCGACGCCTGACGATCCTCCCACTCTTGACCAGGTCGGCAACCTCGCCATTCATATAGCCATACACGAAACCTTCACCCACAACCCACCAAGTGTCTTGTGTTTCCTTCCTCAGGACAAGCGGAATGCTGCACCCGAACAGAATAGCAACAACATCGCCCGGCTGCGCGCGACACGGTGCCACACCAACATAGCCCTGTTCGGTGACCATCAACCGACGTGCTTTCTTCCGCACAGTATCGTGAAAGCGCGAGAGAAATGTGTCGAGCTTATCGTTCATCTGGTGCATGGGGTGGGACGGTGGTCGATGAAGTGTTGGGGGTGGCGATGTGAACTCGGTGGGTACCTGCTTCACCAGATCCTCTAGCGATGTGGTGCCGAACAGTAGCTTCCTGTTATGCTCGAACCATGTGGAGAAGCTCCAGTCGACTGGGTCGCCATCGATGCACGCATGGCAAAGGAAGAGGAAGTCGGTGATGTAGTGCACTGGTGCTTGGAAGCAGAGGTACTTGTCCTGGCGGTCGATGACCAGAGAGCGTGCTATAGATTCGAGCCAATCCATAGGCAACATGGTAGCTTTTGGTGCGCTGCGTTGCTCTCGTTGCAACTGCACCAGCTCATGGCCAGTCTCGCTACAGACGAAACTCTGGCATCGTAGTTCCTGACCGTCAAGTCCTCCAAGGCCATGTATGGTATCTAAGATGACACCGTCACAGTAAAGATCCTTCAGATCACCGGAGAAAGAGACGTTTGCTTCTTTTCTCAGGCGGGATCCAGGCGCGTCATATGAAGCTTTCCACCGCGTCGACCGCAGCGGCCTGAAGTTTCCAATGTGTTCGCAGGCACTTTGGCTTGCCATGAGCGGTACAGGTGAAGCGAAGTCGATAGTCGTCCTCCAGTCTGGAGTCCAGGTGGGTGCTGCATCTTTAGCGCCCGGATCGCTGACCGCGGCGTGGCGGCAGAACAGATGCGTGAAACAAATAATGTCCAGCGATTTGTGAGCATGCCAGAAGGAGCGAACAAGTTTCGCAAATTGATGCGCAACATCGGTAGTGTATTCGGCGGGTCCTATGAGCTCTCGATCCTTTTCGCTGATCAGGCCAAGAACGGAGTATATGCGGTCTCTGCTGTCGGTCGCGGAGTGGTTGCCAAGATACGCCATGATAGCGATCAAATTGATGCCGACCGAGGCTGGTTTAGTGAACCATTGATGAATGCGACGACGATTGAACGCTCCATCGAATAGCTTCCGCGGTACGAGCTCGTGTTCAAACTCTTGGCTGATGGTGCTGCAAAGAAAGATGCTGTAGATTGCACTCTTGAACCTTCCGCGGCTAATGCTCGCCATGCCACAGTACAGCTTCGCCTCTTTCGGAAGCACAAACTCCTGCAGAGTCCACACTCTTGTCCACCACGGCCTGGCTAGCAGTGCGCTGACGGCAGCGCACTTCTCAGTGAACTCAGGGTTCTCAAGCTTTTTGCGCATAGCAATGTCGTCTCCATTGAATGCGATCTGTAAAGTGGAGAGGTAGTGCATAAATTCGATCGCATCTGTACAGTCGCTGTCTCTCTCTTTCTCTTCACCAAGCCATACTATCGCTCTTCTTGCCTTCTTGTAGATGTCGGCCATGATGCGCACCTGTTTCTCGCGTTCGCGGCTGTCGTCGAGGTTGATACATAATGAATCGATCCACCACCAGTCACTAGCTTTGAAATCACTATGACGAGTAACCATCTTTAGAAAGGGCACAAGACTGTCCAGTATGGGCAGTGTTCCAGTCTTCACATTAATCGTAAATCCCGTGTACTTCCGCTCGCCCCACACATAACTGGCTGTGTAATAGTGAGGTGCACCAGCGATCGGGAACCGCCGTAACCTGCCAGTGAAGATGCCATCTTCAGACCGCGAGAAGTGTAGGAGACGGATGGAAGTTTCATCGACAGGTTCCGCGAAGGCTGAAGCGCTGGGTCGTGAAGGCGTGCCAAGTTCCATAGGGATTCATGATGCAGGTGGGTGGTGTTGGGTGGGACGGTGCCACGAGATGCCGGGAGTGGCTGATCCAATTACCACCCCACACTCGCTAATTCTTGGCGGCGCCCTTTACATCGTGAGCGGCGCAACGACTTTCCAACTACGATAGTCGACAGCTTAGTAGAGCACAGCTTCGGTATGATGCTATTCACATCGAACTCAGTGACTAGTGTCTAGTTTATTTTGACACGTTGCATTCTCGATTGAAACGCGACCCATCACACTCTCCTCCGCCTCCAACTCCAATGCCCTTCCAAATCTCCTTTAAACCCCTCCCACATCTTCCAGTTTTCCGTCCAAACCCCGTCTTTCATTTGAATAGCCTCTTGCGCCTTCTCCGCATAACTCAACGCCTTCTGCCTATCACCAACAGCACTATATGCCAGCGCCGCAAACCCATACGGCATGTCCATGAAACCCTCGAGACCCTCTTGGCGATAGAGCGATAACAGTTCTTCCGCCATGTCGACCGAACCGGAAGAGGAGGCGGACGACCAGTCATTGAGCTTCTTTTCCAAAATCCTGATACGCTCAAGCGTAACGTCAGAACGGGGATCCGCACACCTCGTACACGTACACATGAAATGAAACCCCTGCTGCAGATGCTGCTGTCGAACGTCCGTTTCCTCCAGCGGACTCGTGTAACTTATCGTGATCTCCTCGCCCTCAGCGATCGGCCGCGTCACACG
>Ga0058698_10000753_pt1 | contig 16457 bp, 14 predicted proteins | sample AgamicAsSfe_FD_67288 | JGI IMG/M metagenome (GOLD analysis project Ga0058698, IMG submission 67288) | Agave microbial communities from Guanajuato, Mexico - As.Sf.e | ecosystem: Host-associated > Plants > Phyllosphere > Phylloplane/Leaf | place: Guanajuato, Mexico | collected 2012-05-30
GAGAGCTGAGAGCTGAGAGCTGAGAGCTGAGAGCTGAGAGCTGAGAGCTGCAGGGCTTTGTAAGATGGTGATGGGAACGATGGGAGCTGAATGTAAGCTCGAAAAAGGCCACGTGGACGTCATTTCAATGCACCACGCCACAGCAGAATTACTCGCCTCCGTTATGATACATAAGTACAATGCCTACTGATCCTGTGCTGTGCTGTTCTGTGTACACACTCTTGTATTGCCTCTTCGTCATCCCTCAAAGCAATTCAAATCCCATATCATTACATCCCATAAGCGTCCATGCTTCCTCCTTTGAGCCAACCTAAGCGGCCATGCTAAACATCTCATCTTCAGCACCATTAGCCGTTTGTACACCGGTCATCTTCTCACCATCCGACTGCTGAGGTATGTCCCAGTCATCATCGTCATTCTCGCCCATCTTCTCGTCTGCCTCCTGATTTCCACTGTCCGCAAACTGCCTGTCAACTGCACTTTCGTCGACAAATGTGAAGCCTTGGAAGTTGGCCTGCAAGGTAGGGCTTAGTGGCGTAGCACCGGTATCGACACCGGAAGCTATAGCTTGCGCGCGTGTGTTGAGTGAGCCACCACCGTCGAGAGCACTTGTGAACTCAGGGTCGAAGTTCGAGACATCGAGCTCAGACTTCAATTTCGGCTTGAAAGGTGGAACCAGATTCTTCTTGCCGAGAGCGACCCAGTCAACATCTGCAAAGAAAGGATGAGTTCTAAGCTCTTCAGCGTCGCCATTAGCTCCCAAGCGGTGTTTCGGGTTTCTGTTGAGCAGGCCTTTGACAAAATTGCGACCTTCCAAGCTCAGTGCGTCTCTTGGGAACCTCACTTTACCGAAGGCAATGTTTTTGTACATCTGCTGGGTGTCTTCGGCATAGAATGGACTCCATCCACAGCACATCTCGAATACCAAGACACCAAGAGACCAGAAATCTACCATCTTTGTGTAGCCATGCTCATCAAGTAGGACTTCCGGCGCAAGGTATTCGGTCGTGCCGCAGAATGTGTTTGTGGTTTCGTCCTTTGTCAGATTAGCCTTAGACAGGCCAAAGTCGCACAACGCAATGTGCCCGTTGGCATCGAGAAGTATGTTTTCTGGCTTCAGGTCTCGATAGACGATATCATGTTTGTGGAGATGATCCAGTGCGAGGATAAGCTCAGCAATGTAGAACTTTGCCCTTTGCTCTGTGAATCTCCCTTCCTTTTGCAAATGCCAGAATAATTCGCCTCCAGACATGTAGTCGGTCACAAGATATAGATCGCTAGGTGTCTGGAACGAGAACTTCAGACCGACAATGAACGTAGAATCTGCCATTGCAGTCCGCACAAGAATGTTTCGCTCGCCCAGCGTATGCGCAACCTCCTTCTTTTGTACAATGACCTTCTTAGAAAGCACCTTCATAGCATAGATCCTTTGCGTGTCGCGCTTCCTTACTTGGAACACTTGCCCGAATGTGCCCTTGCCAATGAGCTTCAGGATTTGGAAGTCTTCCGGGCCATAGGTCTTCTTGTCAGTCTTCTGAAACTTCACACGAAGGCGAATCTCGCCAGACACGTTCTCTTCTGACGCGTCTCGAGGCTCGAGTCTGAACCAAGAATCCAGTTGGCCTCCCTCTGTCATGACAGGACAGAAGCGCACATGACCGAGGAAAGCCTCTTCAGCTGAATGGTCATAGACTGATACCTCGACCTCATTCTGGTCACCGACTACGTCACTGGGAGAACTTGTTAAAACAAGACCCTAGCGTGAACAAGCTGTAGCGACTTACAATGTCGCCTCGTGATCCCATACTGGGTCAGTGACTTCCTGTCCATTTGCCGGATTCGAATCGCGAGACGTAGTGCTTGCGTGGCTACTCTGTCGACTCTTCATTGGCACACCCATCGAACGACCCATGTCACTGGCCGATCGCTTGATGGGCAAAGACCGGAGAGAGTTCACGCCACGACCATTCTCGCTAGTCTGCTCGCCTTGTGGCCCTTTCGAGATGTACTCGCTCCATTGGAATGAGCAGACGACATACGGATCGACACTCGGCTTCAGGCCTCGCCCAGCAGATATAGTGATGGACAATCTTCCTTTGGTCTCACCGGACACTACCTTTCGTAGGCTATCCTTTCGGCGTGATCGTGAACTATCTTTCGATCGAGAAGGTGAGGTGTGAGGTGATTCGCCGCGCGAAGCGACCGTGGATGATGGGGATCGGGGTGTCCTCGGAGGAGTACTCTGATGAGTTGCACTTCTCGTCAGCTCTTCAAATCCTGAAGTCGAAGCGAATGATGCTGGTGGGGGCTTTGAAGCAGAATGACGAGGAGTGAAGGGGGAACAAGGTTTTGTATGGGATATGTGCAGGCCAGGATTTGAAATGTGTGGTGCGTGAACGCTGTGTGCTGTGGTAATGCTTGACAAAGGTGCTGATGTGAGAGTGTTGCGACGCGACGATAGAAGGTGATCAAGAGGAGGAGGTTTTATGCGATGCGTATCTTGCTGTGCTGAACTGGGAACGTGCTGAGACAGGTCACCCGCGCGACCCTCTTGTGCATCGGAAAGTGGATGGGGTGTGGAAGCGGATGAAGTGGGAGGTGTAGGGTATCCGTGCTGGAAGTATTGCGACGTATGACCAGAGTGCGGTGGTCGCCGTTGCTCTTTCTGCTCGTGCTTTGCCATTGAACGCGACTCGACTTTGCTTTGTGTGCTAAAAGTGGAAGAGTCACGAACCTGACCAAAGTAGCCGCTGAACAGGCTTGGATTTCTCTTGTCTGGGAGGACGTCCGGCGGATGTGGCGTCTGCGCACCTGGTGGTGTGCTTGAAGGAGTCTCGTCGTCGTGGTTCTGCTCGGTCGATGAGGCCTTGGTAGAGCTTCCGAAAAGATTAGCGAATGGCATTTTGGAGTCCGCTCATTTTCTAGCACGAGCGAGATATCACAGAGAGGCGCAGGATGATAGGATGCTGAAGAAGGCTGGATGAGACGAGTTCTGAGGTGAAGGCGAAGGCCGTGAGTATGAGATCTTCAGTCCTGCAGCAAGGACTCTTATTTCCCTTATTTCCGCCGCCAAGAACCCCAGCCCGTCTCAAATATTTCGTTCAACAATTAAACAGTCTAGGCCCAAGCTCGGCATATCGTCGCGGTGTTCTTATACAGAGTTCAGACAATAGCATAGCATGCTCTAGTGGTGCCGAATTTGGAAGCGAATGTTCATGGTGCTGCTGTTTTGTTCAGGAGATCCCACTGGAGACCGATATAGAGTCCGGTCGATGTCGACGTGACAGTGTCGGACGCTGCAAGGAAGAGAGCACAAACCAATAACTGGAAAGGTCTACTCACTTGTTCATCAGAGCCTGATGAAGCAAGTCGCCATGGCTGATCTCCGCTGCATGCTGCTGGTGGGACGAGACAGACAGCATGATGTTGGGGTGTCGATGTCCTTCGGTACGGATCGATATTGTTCCTGGAATGTTGCTTGAAACTGGGTGAACTGAGGTTCCGTAGCTCGACTGCCTCGTGAGCTCGCTGGTAAGCTTACTTGTGGTGATGGACACGATTAAATCTGCAAGGTGGGATGAATATGTAGCTAGACCTCGTAGTCGTCCAGGTTCTCACTACGGTGCTTCCTCAGTGGACGCGAGATCACGATGGGTGGGAAGTAAAGCTCCTGAACGATGACGCACAATACAAGCAGTAAGCAAGGAGGCATAGCTGCCGACACAGCTTATGCCACCGCCAATAGGACACCGGGTACTCCACCGATACTCGTGACCTCGACCTGATCTCGGGATGCTGATTATTGATGACATTCTCCTTCTTCCACCTTCCATTCTCAGACACAGCCCTCTCCAAGACGCCTTCGTCGTTTTGCTTAATGACTACCGTATCACAACAGGAGCCTGTTCTCTTCGTGTGTGCTTTGCTTTCTGAGCATTGTGACTGAGTACCTTGCTTTGCCACCATTGCCACCACTTGTACCACAGTACCTGTATCTTCTTGTGTCTTCCATCAAGGCACCAGCTGCTTACCACACTTCGTGCTCGGCATCGCAGCTCAGGTTAGAAATGAAGACGCCGATATGCTCAATACCATACATCCAACACTTGATGCTCGGATGAGACGCTTCAGGTGGCAAATAGGTATGGCAGCGTGATGTGAACATTGTGTATGCAATTACTTTAAGACCAGTATGTATGTGGAATGTTTGCACGTCACTTTTACAACCCGTACTCGTCCCCCCGTTCATGCACGAGACATCACACTCATCGTGAGGTCTGCTTACCATAACCGCTCCTCCACAACCCGATGTCTCATTACAACGTTCCCGGCTTGAAGCTCTCTGCCGGTTTCGCATACTGCTCTCCGAAAGTGCTATACCACTTATCCACCAACTAAGCGGAATTAGCATCGAGGTAACGGTCATCAATATTTTAGAACTCGCCTCCACTCCCATTCCAGCACCTATGGTATCAAGATTGTCTTTCCAGCCCTTGGTCAAGTACTCCATGAACTCCTCAACCGTCAAAGCACTCTTGTTCTTGTGCTTCTTGTTGTCGTCCGGATCGGTACGATCTCGGTGCAAGTCTGTGCCGACGGAAGGAGGAACGATCTCGACGACGCGAATCTTGGTGTCCTTGAGCTGTGTACGCAAGTTCATTGTGAAGAAGTGAACCCAAGCCTGTTTGAGCTGTGAGCAGAGGTACTCTCGAGGAGTAATCATCCTGCTGTTGAAACCAGACATACCTTTGTGCCGTTGTATACTGGGTTCATGATAGAGAAGGGCACATATCTATGTAGGTCAGCTGTTGCTCCACTCGAGGCGCACAACAAACTTTCAATAGGACTGACCCAAGTACACTCGACACATTCATAATGACACCACCATCGGGCAAGCTCTTCAGATGATCAAGGAACGCAATAGCCAGATGCATCGGGCCTCTGATATTGATATCAATCTCCTGATCCGCCTTCGCAAGATCAAACGCGTTCACGTCCAGTGGCCTCTGCACCCCAGCATTGTTGATGACAGCATCGACCTCCGGATGCTCTTTGATGATCTTCTTGGCAACAGCTGGGATGTCTGCGACCTTGCCAGTATCGAGCACGTAGTATGGCGTGTCATTACCAAGCGTCTTGGCTGCTTCTTGCAGCTTGGACTCTGTACGGCCGACGATGATGACCTTCTTGCCTTGCTTGATAAGCCAATCTGCCATAGAATAGCCTAGTCCTCCACTACCGCCAGTGATTAGGGCGCACTTGAAATCGAGAGTGTGATGCATTGTTTGTTTGCTTTGCTTCAGGCTACTCTTTCGCTGATGGTTTGTGTGTTTTGCTTCGGTTAACTCTTTCGCTGATGGAGCACGATTACACAGGGCACTAAGTAGTTGTAGTATAGGGATATGTACAAAGATGTTGGTAGATGGTCAAATATGTGTCTAAGTTATATGTTACATGCTGGTGTCTGATGACGTCGCGAATGATCGGCCGCACTTCCGCCGGCATTGATCTCCGCTATCCAATGCTTGTCCTTGTCCTACCCAGATGCAACCGAGGGATCCGGGGGATGCCGTGTGCCGTGAAGACAGCATATGGTGGCATACTAGTATAGACTCCGATATTGCTATGCAAATGCGAATCCGAGTGCTGTCGTAGGCCAGTCACTAAGCTCTCTACTTCGAGTCACTACCGAGTGCGTTCTGAACGTTGCCACCAATAGCACCGTCAGTGGCTAGTGATTTGTTGGTTAGTGCTGCTCTATGCGTTATGTAATTTGCCTCGTAGCTTAATGTGACTTACTGAAAGCCTTTCCAATGACTGTTCGTTAGAGATTAGATGATGATTATATTGTACTGGCCAGGTGCAAGTTACTTACCACCTTCCTTGTCGAAAGGTCCACCAATAGCTTGTGCAGTACCACCAAGTGCTCCTTGGGGAGCTTTTGAGATCAAGTCAGTAAGAGACTCTCGATCTTTAGAAGGACAATCGTTCCAGGCACGACATACTGAATGCTTTGCCGATGGAACCCGAGGCATCGAACATGCCAGCCTTGGGACCAGACTACGGATAATTGTCAGCAAGAAGTCCTTGGACACTTGTAGTAAGCAGAGACGCATGCCACAGTACTCACCGCATCGCTGCTGGACGGGTTGACAGCATCACCATGGGTGGCGCCTACACTGTGACCACCGAAAAGGCCGGATCCGCCTGGAGTTCGTCGGTCAGCATCTACCCAATCGATAGAGGGCAGACAGTACTGACCACTGTTGGCAGGTGTGGGAATGGATGAGGCTCCTGGGCACTGTATTAGGGAGATTCAACAGAGAAGGCTGGTTCAACTTTTACCGCCGGCCGTAGCTGGAATATGTTAGCATGGTTCGATAATTGTGGTGGATTGGTTTTACCGGTGACATGTTGGTTGTGAGACGAGTTCATGTTGGTAGGAGCAGAGGTAATAATATGATAACGCTGTAGTCTAATACTACAGAGTGTCTGGGTCGAAGCAAATGGTGGCGGGATAGAGCGAGTCGATACGAAGCAGGGATGTCGTGATGTAATCCATAGTTGTCCCGAAAGGGAAATACCCTATTCCATAAACAGCAAAGCCCCTATCTTCCTGTAGCGTTTCGACAAAGCCCAAACCTGAAACAGACAGGTCCATCGATGTTGCGTGGTAGTCATGCATACTTCCGGAAAACATCATCTTTAGCTTTCTAAACGACGGTATCTTCACACGAAGCGACTATAGTGCACGATTAGTGAAAACACAGATCTCGTCATGGTATCGCGCGAAGCCACCAGCATGCTTCCTGTCAGGTCCAGCAGAAACACGTCTAGACGAGGTGACATCTTCCTCTGGACAGCCCATGACGACACAGCGAGAGCGGCATTCGTGGACGGCCGACGAAGACGCAAAGCTTCACCAGGCTCACAAATAGCGGCTAGGCGCTGACTTGATGCGCAAGACATATTTTCCAAGCCTTGATCTTACCGCACGCGAGATCTCAGGCCGGCGTCGTAAGCTTATAATCGTAGATAGCTCAGTACCATGATCCACAGCTGATCTGGAACTGGTTCGCGAGGCTTCCAACGAAGGTTTGACAGATCTTGAGATGGTGGCAGCACATTTCCCAACGCGGACAAAGAATGCTGTTGCGGCTGAGGATTCCGTCCGGAGAAGAACCTCAGGTCGTAAGATCCTAGTCCGACATGAAGAGCCATGGTCTGCGCAGGAGGACGAAGTAGTGTCTAAAGGTGTCCATCAAGGCAAATCCATACATACTAATCAAAGAGAATCTTTTCCAGATCGTACATATGCCAGTATTAAGTTTTCAAGGCGTATATCACAAAATCAAGCTCATTACAAAGCCGGAGGCTTATCAGGTTCGCCACAAGATCAACGCATTTTGACACTACCCGAAAGGTCTTGCATTAAATGATCGTGCTTCAGGCAGGTCTCAGTGATGCGATCGTCAGGCGATGCCTCAAGAACAGAGGGCTGCCGGCAAACAAACCTCTAAGGCATGGGCACGATGGTCACCATTTCAAGACGCAAAGCTTCTCTCACTTGTCAAACCCGGAACACAAGCTGTTCCGATATCAAAGATTCTCGGAACAACTCAGAGTAGCATTAGAGGCAGATGTGCCAGGATGAAGCCCAAGGATGAGCTGCTCTCGATGAGTGAAGAAGACCAGAAGTGTGCCATACGATGGCATCAAGAGGGGCACTTTAACAATATAGCAGATCACCTGCAGAAGATTGTGGTAACTGCTACCACATCGCACACTGGTAAGCACATAGGAGAGTCTGAGGCCATCCGCCTGTGGACATGGGAACATGTCAGCCCGAAAGGACGTGTAACATCGAGTCATGATGATACACCACCTAATGGGGAGCGTGAGTCGACCCAAGGCGGCTTGATATAGCTCATCATAAGCGGGGAACACAACACAAAGAGGTATGGAGAACTCCAGGAAAGTGTCATATTCATTCTGCTCAGACCGATGCTCGGTAAGAGTACACTCGGTAAGAACATCTAGACCAGTTGTATACTGTACTGGTTCACAAGTCCGAAAAGATCCCTGGGGCAGTGCCGTAAGGATTTGTATGCTCGCCGAGAGTACACTCGACCAGAGAATAAGCATTTCAACTAGTGCCTACCTCTACTGGCATCATGACTTTGAGCTGGTACCATCGACATGCAGGTCACGGCAGTCTCGCCTCAATTTCACATTGGGTCGAAAACTCCGCCACGAAAGCGTAGGCCTACAAAGTCTTCGAGCTACGACTATGGCCGATCAGGTCCTCCACATACTCCATTCGTCTTCCTCCTCATCATCTTCATCTCCACTTTCACCCTCTGGGGGCAGTTCCTGCTTAGGGACTGCTGCCAGCGCTTTGCCAGCCACCGGCTCGACACCAGCCACCGGACCACTCCCCATCCTCAACGCCTCCCTCTGCTCTCGCAGCCTCCGTACCCTTTGCTCAAGCGCCTCCATTTCATCAAACTCGTCCTCCAGCGCTCTCGTAGCATCTTCCTCTTCGCCCTCAACCTCAGCTTCTCGCAGTTCCCGTTTCGACGCCGCTGTCTCCTGCGCTTGCATACGAAGCTCTTCCGCTGTCACAGGCTTTGCGACTATCTTAGCGTTCGTAATGACCTCCGGAGCCGGCCGTAAGTCTGGCGGCGGTGTCGCTACGTCGCGTTCGAACGCTGCCCATTCAGCTTCGTCGATGTCGGTTTGTGCTTCGGGCTTTGGTGGTGGTGGCATCGCGACAGTGGCTTCTATGTCCGCTTCAAGGTCTTGCTGCCCCAGGCTCTCTGCTTGAACTTCTGGGGCCGCAACATTGGCTTCTGTGTCTTCAATCTCTGGTACTTCTTCTGCAGAGCCATCATTTCTAGATTTCTTCCTGCTATGTGTTTGTTCTTCTGTAGCTTTACGTTTCCGATTGCTCGACTCTAATGTCGCTTTCTGCGCTTCTTTTACAGCATTCACATGACCTGCTGATCGTACATGCGAGTCCCATATAGCTTCTGTCTTGATAGGTAGGTAACATAGGGAGCAGCTGAGTTGGCCATTGGCAGAGTACGATGCATTCGCATGGGTGACACGACGAGAAGCGCGCTCGTTGCGCAGAAGAGCACGGACGTCGGTCATTGTTTATAAATGTGTGCAGGTAGAAAGACAGGCTTCAAACACCTTGCTTGGCGATGTTGTTGTTGTTATACGCAAACCGTCATAAAGTCATGTTGCGTTTGATGTCGGTCCGATGAGATCAGATCCGGCTAGCGCCTCCGCATGCTCTCCGAGGTCTTTGAGCTTCGAAGCTACTCCTCCTCCCATCGTCCATCTTATCTTCCATCATCAACAACAAGCAAAAGCACCATCATCTCAACCGTCCCTCAAACGCCAAGCAGCTGAGTGAACAGCGACGAATATACTATTGAAGCAGCCAGCCAGTGTTGTGTCCGCAACTTGTGATCGAGTCCCGCACTGCTGATCCCGTTTGCGCTGTGCGACGCAAAAGTCCAAAGCAAGCATCACGCAGCCTGCAGCCCGCAAGCCGCACCAGACATTGCGCGACAGGGTTCAGACGAGCTACATAACTGCACCATTGCGCGCAGGGAATAGCAGAGAACTGGGTTGGCTTGTTTTAGCAGTTGGGAAAGCTTCAGACGCGTACAATAGGCGTACTGCTCCGCTCTTAGTGTGAAGCGCATTCTACCCTTCATTGTCCTGCGGCACGCTCTTTATCTGTTGTTGATAGTTTATATCGTGAAAACACCTCAGCCCTCGTTGCCTGCGCGTCTTTGCCTACAAGCTCTTCAGTCATGAGTGGTAAGCCTGCCCCGTTAAGCCGGTCACCAGTCACCCAGACCCACCTTCGAGTTGTCCCAACTACATTCCACGCGCAAGGTGAAGACCAGAAAGCTGACCATACGGCGCACACAGAAGCCACACGACGGAGCGGCCGCGCCACGAAAGGCGTCACCACCAAGAACCAAGAAGCTGAAGCCGCCGAACAGAAACCGAAGAAAGGAAAAGCAAAACCTGTGAAGAAAGGCAGTCAGCAAGCTGAACAAGAAGAGGATGACGATGAAGAAGAGAACGCGATCATCCGCTGCATCTGTGGCCAGTACGAGGAGGATGATGAGCCACGAACTATGGTCTGCTGCGACAAGTGCTCGGCATGGCAGCACAACGATTGTATGGGCATAACGGAAGATGAGGATGAGCTACCAGAGCACTACTTCTGCGAGCAGTGCAAGCCGCAAGATCACAAACCGCTGTTGGCTGCTATGGCACGTGGAGAACGTCCATGGGAGGCTGCTCAACAGAGGAGAGAAGAAATAGAACGACAACGCAAGCAGAAGAAGGGCAAGAAGGGCAAGGGTGGACGACAGTCCAAAGCTCAGGAGCTTTCGAGAGAGCCTGTCGACGGCGAAGCCAGTGAAGTGGCCTCACCAACAATGAGTGAGGGGAACAAGCGCAAGTTGGAGGACAATTCGGTAGAGCAGGAACAGGTAAGACTCTCGCACCATCTTTGTGGTACAATGCACTAACACACCGCCTTTAGCCCTCCAAGCGCAAATCGGTTGTCCAGAGCGGAGATGACGGCGTGCCACCACCTCGCAAAACCACAAAAGGTCGAAAGTCGTCAGCACCACGACCAGAAGTCATGGCAAATAGTATCGATGAACTACCAAAAGAGCGACAAAACGTCGCGAAGGCTTTGCGGAAGAAGCTTGACGAACAGATTCAGGTCTTGTCCAGGGAAAACACCTTTCGTATACCTGATCGCCATAGTTCATCCTCCTTGGCAGAAGAGCTTGCAATTGCTATCGAGCACGCCATGTTTCTCAACTACGCTGCAGAAACGAAGAACTTCTCTGGAGCGTATAAGGGCCAATTCATCGCCATACAGTCCAACGTGGTGAAGAATGTATCTTTGCTACACCGTCTTCTGGATGGAACACTGTCTGCGGATGAGCTAGCCAAGATGTCAACCGACGACATGGCTAGTGAGGAACTGCAGGAGCAGATCCAGAAGATGAAGGCGGAAACTGACAAGCAGTCAATCCTTGTGCAAGAAGAAGCTACTGGTCCTCGTGTTCGTCGTACACACAAGGGAGATGAGTTTGTCGAAGATCAAAACTCGCTAGCAACAGAACATACAAGCACAATGCCAGTACCGAGCAGGAGCGACAGTACCTCGAACGTGCAGAGTCCTACGATCCCACAGGGAGCCTCACGTGGATCACCAATGCAGATAGATACTGCACCATCCGGCAACGCAGACAGTACAGCTAGGAGATCATCCTCGAACTTCAACCTCGGAAACGTGTGGTCAAGTGTACAATCTCCAGTTGGAGCATCGGCCCGCGCCCTGAAGGACTCTCACAAGCGTGCCAGTATCGGCGCACACCGGGCACTGTCAAATGTTGTCAACAAGCAAGAGCACGACGAAGACATCGACCGCCTACTAAAGGACGAGGCAGACGATGACGTGCTCTCTCCCGAAGAGGAGGCTGCCATCGGCTCAACCCTTTGGCGCGGTCTCGTCGACATGCCTAGTGCAGGAGGTACAATCGCCAAGTTCCAAGCGTCCGCTCACCACGTTGCGGGCAACGATCTCTTCCTCCGCCCCATCAGCTTGCCCAACATCTTCCCACCAAGCTTGACCCTCCTCGGCCGCATCGCCGCAGATAAAGCCGACGAGTATCTCCTCAGTCTGGCTATGGCGCACAACACCGACGTCACAATCTGCCGCATTGTACCGGACGCTGATTCTCCCAATGCGCAGTCGGAGTTCGACAAGCTACACCACTACTTCCTCAGCCGTCAGCGCTGGGGCGTCGTCAGCGAAGCAGACCGTCCTGAAAACATCAGTGACTGCTACCTGATCCCTCTTGAAGCAGGTGCTGGCGCGATGCCAACATCAGTCGACAACCTCGCCTACTCAATCATCGAACAGCCCCGTCCAACCGCCATGTTCCTCCTCGCCATCGTCACGAAGTGGAAGCCTGCTGCCATCGACACCAGCAGCGGCACTGACCGGAACTATGTTACACAACCTGACGTGTCGACTATGAGTCCGTATACCCCGAATCCGGCAATGCAGCAATATCCGAACATGCCGCCGCCTGCGCATCCACCGGCTTCGATGTCGCCAATTGCAGCAGGCGCCCCGGGACAGCAGCAGATGTCGGGACAGCTCCCGCATGATGGTATGCCACCGCCACCACAAGGACACCAGATGCAACACTATCCACCGCCTCACGGCAGTCTCCCCTTCGGCAACCCGTACGCGCAGCAAGCACCTCCTCCACAACAAGTTCACCAGGGCCTAAACCCTCACACCTTCCCTCACGCTCCTCCTCCCCAGCAACAGCCACAACCCCACCAACAACATCAACAACAATCTCAACAGCCGGCACTTTTCCAGCCACAAAACCGCCCCGCCACAATCGCAGTCGCCCAACAGATCCTCGGTCCCTTCTTCGGCTGCAGCGTTGCGCAGCAGATTATGGAGAGTCAGAGCGTGCCCGAGAATTCATTGGTTAATATGAGGGAGATCTTTGAGGTTAATCCGAGAACCAGGGATGATATGGCCGCGTTTGTGGAACACTTGCATGTTAAGCAGATTGGAAGTACGTGAGGGGAAAGGCGAAGCGGGGGCGGATGGGTGTTGATGTGCTGAGGTATTGGCAATGACGTGGGCATTGAAATGGCAGGAGAACATGAGCGTGTGGGTGTATGAATCCAGGACTGGATATGGTAGCTGAGGCTATGTACTGCTGGCAGGGATTTCATATCGAAACGAGGGCGATGTTATTTCGGGTACAGTGCAATTGCCACGGATGATCTCGGATGAGCTCGGGATCAATATAAGGATGATCGACCTGGCGTGCGGATAATGGGGAAATGGGAAATAGGGAATAGTAAATGGGAAATATGAAATATTCCGTCTGTACTTTCTCGTAATGATTTGATTCTTGTGCGATGGATGTTCTTCTGCTAGTATTGTATGTCAAGATCGTGGCTTATCAACGCGAAGGGTCAGAGTCTGCGATGTCCAGTCGTATGTGTGTCTGATAGCTGGTGGTGGCAGGACGCAGTTCGAGGAAGGATGCTTTGGAAACGTGATCGCTATATCATGCTTTTGTATATCGTACATACAATCCTACTCTGTCGACCCATTCATGACAGTCATCTATCATCTCTTCCAGTCTATTGACCTCGCCCCCGGCCGCCGCCCTCTCACTTACCCTCCTTCCTCCGCGGCCAACAACAACCTACATTCACTACTCAGCTTTCGCCTTCCTGCCGAATTGCGCCAACATCCTTTTCAATCCCCCAACCCTCTCCGTAATCCGGCCCTTGAGCCCTGAATTCGGTGGCACCTCATCGGCTGCGACGAAGCGGCGCACGATGACGTTGAAGATGCTGCCGAAGGCGAGGGCGATGACGGTGGAGGTGAGTATGATCTGTGAGTCTGGTCAGTCAGGGTTCGTGAGGCGAGAGAGCGCAGAGATTCGACGGAGGGACAGAGAGGAAGGCACAACATACCACATTATACGGCATTGAGAAATCCGGTGTCGGGAGGTAGAGCAGCAGACTTGTCGTGCGAAGGTACGATGCGCTGCTGGCATTTCCTGTAGTGGCACCCAGCACTTTGACGACGGCGGGTGGAATGTCAAATCCGCGATTCGCATCGGGAGGATACTCTGTATACCTCAAAATCGCCTTTTCAAAATTATACGATAGCGTCAACGTGGATGCAGCCGGGACCGTGAGCACGAGTTCCATATGGCTGGCGCGTGTGCGGTCGACGGCGGGGCGGTAGTACATGTCGTTGATGGCGCTGGAAGCCAAGGCTGCGTTTGTCGATTGAGACATGTTGAAGGAAGCCAGGAAAGGCCGAACTTGGGCGGAGAGGGTATGATAGTGGGGTTTCATGAACCAGGGGAGGGTTTCGAGGTAGATGAGCTTGATTGAGGTGGAAGGGGAAGGATTTTTGAAGGTGATGAGAAGACCACCGGATTGTTGGCCGCGGCCCGAGAGGGTGCGGTCGACGAGGAGGGTTTGGCTGGAGGTGGATTGGGGTGGGGTGAGTGAGGCAGCAGGAGAGAAGCTGAGGTCGAAGTCGGTGTTGTCTGGAGGGGTGAAGCATCTTTTACCTGCTGATCCAATACTTTCGGTGTGTGGCTTGCTGGTCGAGACCGATACTTCTTGGTCGTCGGATATGTCTACGCAGATAGGGCCGGTAGTGGACACGTCGCCGGAAGATGGACACACTCCATGTATTGGACGGCCAAAGATCTCTTCAACTCTAAACGCCGGCTTGGAAGGACCAGGCAATGGCATGCAAGAGTCTCCGTAGTTGTGGTAGAACTTCGATTGATCGCAGTTGAGCTGCTCAACGGGAAGGGGTCGAGGTATCGGATCGTCTTTCGCAGGTATCAGCAGAGCTATCATAATACAACATATGAAATTCTCACCTCTAGATCGCTTTGCACGGTCAAGGTTGAGCACCATGTCTACTGTCTGTTCCACCTCGATGTCACAGGACGTGCCTCCCACATCACATTCCTGGCGCACATCAATGGCCATGCTCTGCCACGAAGCGTCAAAAAGCTTATGGCCGTCTAGCAGACTAGAGATGCCGGCCTTGCCCTTACACGGCAGAAGCTTGAGGAATGGCGTCAAGTTCTCGGTGCAGATGACCTCATTCGGGAGCATGCCATGCAGTAGGTGTGTGTTTGATCTAGATGAGATATCTTGAACTTGGTGACCTTCATGGTCAAAGATAGAGTTCGGTCGAATTGAGCGAGTAGCATCGATAAAGTTCAATGAGGCACAAAAGAGACCGGAAAGTGAGTTGACAAGGGTCAACCATCGTGCATTCGCCCTATACGAATATAAGTATATGCTTCTTCCTCTTGCGTTTGAACAACGAATTCATGCACGCACTCCGCCTCGCTGTCACCATGCATCCACGCCCACAATTCGACCCCAGTCCCTCCTTCTCTGCTACCATTCCATGGTCGTTCTCCCCAGATTTCACCATCCCATCTTCCTGTACTGAATCGTAGATGGAGCTCTTCCGTGTGAGAGTGGAGCAGGATTTGTCCTAATGAACGAGGAAAGGTCTGGAAATTTTGTGCGCGAAAGGACGATTCGGGAATGCTGCTTCGAAAGTTGAACGAGCCAAGTAAGGAGGACTGGGGAAGTGGTCGCAGGAGAAGTTGTTCGTCGTAGGTCGAGGCGGCGATGCTCGTGACAATACTTGCGATCAGCAGAACTAGGCTGGTAGGTAGGCGCGTCCAGCACACCATTCTGCAGCGACAGTCGCGTCGAACGTGTTTCAAGTTCTGAAACACTGATGTGGTTGAAAGCCGTGTCACGTGTCATCACTTGAAACGAGAATGGTTTTCAGTTCATCAGCCTAACCCACATACCTCGACCTGCACTCTTCCCTTACTACACCAAGGCGCACGTACGACTAGTCTGCATACTCCGCATATCGCCACGTGTCCCACTATTGCAGCGAACTCGATTGTAAGACCAATACCTAGGTCACAAACATGGCGGCCGAGCAGCGCAAACTGCTTGAGCAGCTCATGGGTGACACACTCATGGGCAGCGCATCCGCAAAAGAGATACCACCAATAACGGACTATAAGGTCTGTCGCTCGTACCTTGCTGGAACATGTCCTCACGATCTGTAAGCTCATAATTCCACCTAGTGAATGTCACTACAACTGACTAACATCAACCAGCTTCACAAATACCAAAGGCGACATCGGTCCCTGTACGAAACTACATTCAGAAAAACTCAAGCAAGAATATGACGCCGCAGATGATGCACAAAAAGCAAAATGGGCCTTCACATACGACTACATGAAGGATATGCAAAGATACATCGACGACTGCAACCGCAAGATCGACACAGCACATCGTCGACTCGACAAGACGCCGGAAGAAATCAGGCAGGGCAATGAGCTGACGAGAGACATTTCGGACTTCAACAAGACAATAAGTGCAGGCTTGGCCGAAGTCGAGATGCTTTGTGAGGTCGGGGCAGTCAACATAGCAGTCACAGAATTCTTCAAGATACGGCAAGCCCAGCAAGTCAAAATGGACAGAGAGCGTGATCTGAAGCAATTACACGACAACTCTGGGCCCTCTGGACATCAAAAGCTGCAGGTTTGCGATGTATGCGGAGCGTATCTGAGTAGGCTGGACAACGACCGAAGACTGGCAGACCACTTTTTCGGGAAAATGCATCTGGGATACGCTCAGATGCGCAAGGCAGCCGAAGGACTGCAGGCGGAATGGAAGCAGAAAGGAGCGCCGCAGAGGGACGACTATCCTATGAATGGTGGGCAAAGAGACGACGGCTGGGGCGGCGGAAGAGGAGGTGGGTTTGGTGGTCGAGGAGGTGGGTATCGTGG
>Ga0058698_10000754_pt1 | contig 16447 bp, 15 predicted proteins | sample AgamicAsSfe_FD_67288 | JGI IMG/M metagenome (GOLD analysis project Ga0058698, IMG submission 67288) | Agave microbial communities from Guanajuato, Mexico - As.Sf.e | ecosystem: Host-associated > Plants > Phyllosphere > Phylloplane/Leaf | place: Guanajuato, Mexico | collected 2012-05-30
TATGGCCTCCAGTATCTCCTTCTCCGTGATCGGCGGTTGGCTGATCTGTCCAGTGTACTGCACACCGTGCGTGTCTCGTAAATCCGCGACGGGTGGTCTGGGAAAAAAGGTGTTGACGTAGGTTCGCGCTGGACACGAGTGTTGCTAGATCGTCTGGGGTCATCAACCTTGTAACGACCCCGCTTTCGCTTTTTGTCCACACAGCTCTTGATCTCTTGAGCCATTTGTTTCTCCTGCGCGCCGCCATCCATCCACTGCGGCTTTGGACCATAGCCTGCACACTGTAAGTCGAGAGAGAAGCACAATGAGCATACATCCTGCTTTTCATCGCACTTCTTCCGGCGAACGCGACATGTCCAGCATCCAGTATTGCTGCGACTATACGGCTTCAGAGCGCCCCCACTAGTATGTTGATCAGCCGTAGTGGTCATTCGTGCTTGTCAAAAAGTATTGTTCCGTTGCAATTTATAAAGTGAGACAAAAATGGCCACATAATGTACCGATGCCTCCTGTGGGATCGTCGTCATATATCAAGAGTGATATCGAGATCAACGAATGGTGAGAAAGCGTGTGAACAACTCGCAAGGGTTGATTAACGAGGTGAATAGCGCGGCGCTAGGCGAATCTTGCGAAACTATTGCGGAACCTCTTGTACGCCACAACTATACTACATGCATTCAGACTGGAGTGACTTCGTCAACAAAGGAAATCTCATAGTTCCTTTTGTGTAATTTTGACGGACGCCAACAGCAAGACAGGGTTCAGTTGTTCTCACAAAAGGTACGCTGGGGCTAGGAGAATTCACAATGACGCTCAATGTAGCACGGGAGGAATTGCGGCAAGGATCTTTTAGCGTGAAGCTTTACCGCTGATAAGCGTCAAGCTTATCTTCACAAGCAAGCGCCACGGTCGATCTGTCCTTACATGAAATTTCGCATTTCGGCTCCCTTACTCCATTTTACGCGAGGTGGAAGCATGGGCCTCCTTCCTTCTGTCGCAAAGTGATGATTGGGGAACCTTAGTTTCCCCGGCGTTAGTTCTTCTTCTAGACAGCCACGTTCTTACACTTCTGAGGATCGCAAGTATAGCTCCATGGTTTCTGGGTTACTCTGTGGCAACCTCATCACTTAAATGGAGAATGGTCCTGTCACGAAACTTTAATGCCACGAAACGATGCTTTAGCTGTTGGTTGAGATTGGCATTGATGCTATACAAGCAAACTTCATATCTACGCACATAATCCTGCATCCCCCGAGGTGAAGGGCATCTTTTGGGTGGAGTGTATAGCACGCCGCTATTCTGAGACAGGAAGGTAGCGTACAGCACTCGTGAGCTCCTTCTGCAGAGCAGCTAGCATTGCCCACCGCAACCTTTCATGTTCACGAATCATCTGAGCGAGGTGAGAGAGTGAAATCCTAGCTCGTCGATAAAGCAATCCCTTACTATCAGCATTCTATTATGTTCGATAACATGAATACCTCGCCTAGACGCACCAGAAATTGCGATGTGGAGCCGGATATCAGGCTACGATTCCTATTCGTGGCAAATCCGGAGAAACTGCCCTGAAATCAAGTTGTCCCGTACGGCGACGTCCATGGGGCTTTTTGATTTTTGCCGGGCTACTTCATCCGTAATTTCACCTCTAAGTCACAACACATTTCTGTGATCCAATATCCTTTGTTTGGCCCCGCATGAAATGGTGGTCATGGCTCCTTTTTTCTAAATGCCGCTGGCGAGGCTTACAATAACGCGTCCTAAGTTAATCGACAGTGAGTTCGTAGAAGACTGTTGTACTGCATTTATTGAGACCAATTTTACTTTGGTTAGGGATCGTCTTCCATATGTACTCGTCCACGCTGGCCTGATACACGATCCATAGGCGTAACCAAATGTACCGCGCGTGGTCACTGAAAGTGAGACGTAAGCGTAACAGTCTGACGCGGTCATGGTCTGGATGACATCTCAATCCGTAGTCGGATGTCAACAAATCGCAGCAAGAACAATGTTCTGGAGAATTTTGTAAACCCCGTAACCTCCAATAAGAATCCTCATCAGAACTTCGAATGTTTCCGCCATCATTGTTACAGGATCTGGTCCAATGTCACCCACAAGGAATGTGTTCACTTCTTCAATCCAAAAAACCAGATTCCTGCGGCCTGCGACCCAGAAACCACAAGCAAAACCAACCAGAGCCAATAAACTCCTGAATGAGAATGGCAATTTGACTGTGCGCTTTGTCCTCACATCATCGTGGCTGAGGAACCAAGCAGCTGCCATGCCTAAAGATGTAGATAAGATAATATTGCTGGCTGAAACCATCCGGCGCTTGCGAGTCCAGATTCGATAGCTGGGTCCGTCGTTTTTGGTTTACTTAGTCGTTGTGAGTGGCGCTATAGAGATGCCGAACGCGTGATCGAGATTCTTGACAAGCTCCTTTCGTCTGTATATGGAAGAGATGACAATGATCAAGAGGTAGGCTGGCAATTTTCAAGTTTGTTTTTTGCTGAGAGAGTAGAATGAGCGGACAGTGTGGATGTATGCGATTAGGAGATATCGTCGGCATTGTCTGTGGATAGGGGCGTGGAACCGCTTGACCCTCATTGGCAAATTCGAAGACTCATCCACTCTGCAAGACTATGCGCGCCTCGCTATCTAGCAACGGCGTGTAGGAAACGTCACACGGATATTTAATGAAGGTGACTAATGCAGCCGCTAGACAGATCTCGCGCGATTGATGTCAAACATCCTTTTTTGGCGGCATGGCACTACATCCAATTGTTCTGGACCATGATCAGATAAGAAGAGAAGCTTTTTCGATTTATGCATCTTTGATCTGTGTCGAGTGTAACAAAGAGAGCAGGACACCGTTGTCCTCGTGAAGAGTCGGTGAAGCCTGCTTGGAATTTTAATGACGCTAGATGTAGCCCTGAAGAATTCGGGGCAGGGGTTCAAGCTTGAAACCTTGCCCCTGATAAGCGCTAAACTTGTCCTCACAAACAAGTGCCACGATCTGCTCAGCGCAACCGCCGAGGATGCAAGAGGAGAGGCACCGATGGGGACACGGTGTAAATCCCAATATAACGGGCACTCGAGGATGTGATGGGACATGAGGTCGCAACTTGGAGTAAGGAAAATTTGAAGAATGCTCCGAGATGAAAAATGAAATGCTGCCGTGATGATGAAGGGACATCATGGCCAACAAAATGTGTGGCTAACACGCGAAACTCTCTCACATAGCCTACATAAAAGACCACCACTATCATCATCTGTAAATACCATTGGAAGCGTGTAATATCACGATCTGGAGCCCTACGCGCGGTGGCAACTTTTTTATTGGCGGCTATACACTCGCGTGGCGCGGTTTTTCACATGCAGAACACTTTACCACAGACGGTTATCACCACTCACGTTAGCATCAGAGGAAGTTTGCTCCGATCACCTCGACCATACGTAATTCAATCTACAATTCGTCCTCCCTGGTCGTCCTCGAAAGCAGTACCCACTATCACAACTATGCTGAGCATCAAAAAAATGATCAGATCACGCCAAATTGAGCGTATGGGTCTCACCGCCCTTTGCTTTGGATTAGCCACTGTGCTATACTACCCTTTACAAAACTATCATGGACTGATCGGCATGCTCGGCGGTGTGAAGCTCCTACCGAGTCAACTTGCGTGCGAAACCATACCATACGACGCTCGGCTCGTACACAATGATCCGTTGATGTTATACATGAATGATTTCATTTCGCACGCGGAAAGAGATTATCTGATCAACCTCGCGTAAGATTTACTCTCGCCAAAGTTGTTCATAGTGGTTTGCTGACGCACCATAAGGAAGCCGCATCTACACGATTCACTTGTTTGGTCAACCAATGGAGAACCTGATTTCACGGGCAAGACCGATGGACGGACTAGCAAATCGACACCGATGTCATTGGAAGACCCTGTCGTGAAGTGTATTGCTCAACGGGCTACCAGATTCCAAGGCCTTCCATCGACGAGCTTCGTGGAGGTTCAAGTAACTTCATACCTCCAGGGTCAAGAGTTCCAAGCTCATCTCGATCCTTTCCAGACCGTACCTCGCAATGGCTACCGAGTGGATCGGGAAACATCAATCTTTGCCATACTTGATGCCGATTGCTCCCAATGTGGAACCAACTTTCCCGAACTTCCTATCGACTGGTCAGTCCGAGACGCAAGCCTATGCAATTTTATGGAGTGCAACGACACCACGATCACAGCAAAAGCTATTCCAGGGAACGCCTTGTTTTGGCGGAATTTTCGAACCGACGGAAGCATGAATGAGAAAGCTGTCCATTCAGGTCTTCCTCTCCCAAAAGGGTTCAAGATCGGTATGAACATCTGGACGTGGACACGTATTCCTGCTGGCGAAATCGGACATCTTTCGTAGTCATCTTAGTTGATGTCTTGTAAGGCCGGCTTATCCAATATCATACACGCAAAGGCACCTTTCACGATATGACCAATGGGTTCCATCGCACTCTCTTGTATGCACAAAACCTGAACGGACACAAATGACCTTGAAGATACACATGAGGTCATCCAGAGGTATGAGTAAAGGTTTTTGTATCGCCTGAAAATGAGTTGACATCAACGCGTGAGATTTTGCTTGACGTATGAGATTCAAGCGATGACATGCGAATTTGGTTTCATAAACGCTTGGCTGAACTTATTCGGCTTAGAAGTCATGAGTGATCTGCTCGATTCAGGTCTGATGTGACAAGGTTCACCGAGTCTGCTTCTAGTATGTGTAGCAGAGTAGATCATTTTGTGTCCCCATAACTTGCTCTACTGTTAGCTCTGGCCACAGTCCACCAAAGGATAATTTGTCTTGAAGTGAAGCAGCTTCTTTCGACCCGCTCTCTTTCACGCCGTGATATTCTTTCGCTCTAAAAGAATGCTGCTGCTGCCACAGCCACCACATTCTATCGAGTTGGACATGATGTAGATAGAATATTGGATCTGTCCGGTTCAGCACAAGAGGTCACAAAATGTTCTTGGTGTACGGACGAGCCTTACCATTGGGTGACGACCATCTTTCGAAATCTCCACCAACGCCCCAGTGTATGCTGTTGTGCAACATGAATTCAGAGCTGTTCCGAAAACTGTCGTAGTCCTTCGCATTCTCGAGAGCACCTATCACCGCAGGAGCTATGTGTTCGCCAGAGATTTGACCTTCTACCTGCTTTTCGAAATGGTAAAATCGTCGTGAAATACAGTGTGGAGAAATCACCCCATCACCGTACATGACTCGAACATCTTTGAAAGGTCCGGTGGTGATACAGAATGATTGCAGGGGATTTGCTCCGTTGACGCTGTAAGGACTAGGTGTGCTTCGATTGCCATCGCCTCCAAATCCCGTGGCATTGTCCCAGATCACCGAGGCGGCGAGGTTGTCTCGATCCAAAGTCCAGTCCCAGTAACTATGTGAAGAATCAATCAATGTGTGATGAGCTCGCCGTCGACCCATGATCGATATGTATCACTTACGGTAATGGCTTCGCATAAGCACAATGCTGTCGAAGCATGCGCTCGTACAAGTGAAGAAACAGTCTGTGCCATGGGAAAAACGGCGCCGCATAGTGGACTATAATCATCAGTTAGCGCAGCCATATTCAATCATATGGGTACTCAAATAGTGACCTCTTGGCGCAATTTGCACATGAATGTCCGTCAAATCGTCGTACAACGATGTCTCGTTTCGTACGAGCGATGGGGTCCTGGTTAGACATAACACTGCTTCAATATAGTCCAGTCTTTCTCTTGACTCGAGTGTGCGCCATTCGCGGCGCACTTCCGGCTCGATACATGCGAGCTTCGCAGGCTTGGAAAGATTGCTGGCCGTGAGGACAATGGTGGTGAAAGCTGCAGTCAATAGGACGGTCGTTACCAATAAAGCCCATGCAAGAAAACCGAAATGACCTCTGTCGAATTTGATCAGGTTTCTGGGATTTCTGTATCAGCCATAGCCCGAAGGTCACTGCATGGTTGCATCTTACCCTTTCCTCGTTTCGTCATCATCACTACAGCGTAACGCGCTATAGCTTCCGCTCGCTTCCTGCGTGAAAGCGCTCGTAAAAGTCCATATCATGACAAAATGCGTCGTTGAACTGTGACGTGTGACATGAGCGTTCCAAAGACGTATAAAAGCATTAGAGCCTCAATTTGCGGTAGCGATATTGCCTTGCGTCCACCCGCGCGGCTAGTTCCACCCATAAGCGCCAGAAACCGACACTAGATGAACTCTATTGGGTCGCCTAAGGAATTTGACCTTTCATCTGAAGCTAGCCACACCCCCTACTGATCGTTTCTTGTTTGATCAAGTGTAATCTCAAAGTCCACAATGTATCGCACCGCCGAACAGCGTCTTCATCGAAGCATCTCTCCGAAATCTTTCTCTCAAACACGAGGATATCTCAGATATGTACCGCTCCTAAACTTGGATGCTCAGGAGGATTGTCTCGACACCGACACGCCAGAAGACTCAATAAGCGATCAGCACCTTACATCGCAAGCATATATGCGTGCATCAGAGACGTCGTGTCACATGGCCAAAGTCTTCTCATATGTGCTGGGAACTTGCGTTTTCATGTTTCAGATTGCCGGCCTCATTCTCATTTGGAACGGCAACATTCATGTCACTTTCGACACAGGACCTAGGCTGCCACCTTATAGTAAGTCCCTTCTTTCAGCATTCTACGCAAAGTCTGACTGTCTCCACGTATAGTGAGCCTCAAGACTCCTGTGGAATTCATAGAATCCCTGGAGTACGCCGCATGGAGTCCAGACCACGGCATTTCTGCTTGGAAGAACCAGACAGCGAATCTGGATATCGGAAGAGTTTTCGTGAAAGATCCGCAACAGTACGGTCTAGTCTCACCAGAACGGCCCTCTGATGTACAAGGACTCACACCGTATCCTGTGGCACTCTTTCATCAGCTGCATTGTCTTGTATGTGATAAACCATCTTTTCGAGTCAAGTTTACTGAATGAGTCCAGGGAACAATTCGTGAGATTTTCTACACATTGAACATTTCTGAAGAGATTGCATACGGCGGGCATCTTGGTCATTGCTTTGACTATCTTCGCCAAAGTCTATGGTGTTCCGGTGACTTGACCTTGGAATACACCTCAGTGGGGTGGAATGTCGAACACATGTGCAAGTCTCAGCACGAGATCCTTGATTTTATGCAAGAATTCGATCAATGATGTTGAAACTTGACGCGGTTTGCTCTATGAGAATATTATGAAGGTCCCATAGTGTTGCCAGAATTTGATGTATCATTTCGAATTGTGTTAGTCATCTTGCCGATCTCCGTGCCGTTCGCGTTACCTCGGAACAGTCCGCTGCATCGCAATTATCGCGGTTTCGACGAAGCGCGAGCCGCGTGTACGCGGCTCGCCATCTCTTCGGCTCGTGCTTCCGATGTGAAGGCTGCGTCACCGTTTCTTGCTGAAAATCTCCTTTTACAACATGTGCACAATGTCATGTCGTATCGTTGGTGTTAATTGGACAGAAAAAGATCTTCACCCATGGATGCCAACATCGATGTCGCAGACTCGACGGGTTTGCTAGGAAACGAGGCGTCAGAGGAGAAATATGACCATCGGGCTACGAACTTCAGAGTATGGCGACCCCAATTGACTCGAGTTCTTACCACCATGGTCGTTCTGCTCGTTGTTTTCAGCTCTATCCTGCTCTTCGGTCATTCACGAGTTCCGTGGTTTGACAAGAATACCGACATGAATCCAGATCGCAACTACTGTAAGCACATACCTTCAATAATCTTCACTCATGTTTGCCAACTAATGCTCGTACCAGTCGGCACTATTCCAACTATCTGGACGCCGTTCTCTCACCAATGGATCGGTCTTGAAAGGCAGGAGCTCCCAAATTATAGATATAAAGATGAACAATGGGATGGACTATTTCCCAGTATGTTCTTCCATTCCCCAAGAGCCATCAAGATGACTAATGAACGCATAGCATATGGGGGAATTGTCGCTCTACCATCGAAGTTTCGAACGGAGCACAGATTACCCGAGAATGCTGCACTGGCTCCCGAAGAGGAAGACAAAAAGTTGTATTACATCGCTGGGTATCATCAACTACACTGCTTGGTAAGTCTTTCATCCGTTGTGAAACACTAGAACATTGTCTAAACATTCAACAGCAGACAGTCAGAGATGCAGTCTATTACCTTAATGGTACAATGGAATGGCCAGGCTCTAACCCATTCATTTGGGATCATGTTCTCCATTGCATCGAGGCCATTCGGCTAGGACTCCATTGTTTCTTGGATCCGACGCTCATCAATCTGAACGAGACTTGGCCAGGGGTCCCAAATGAGCAAATGCATCAATGCCGGAACGCAGATGCTCTACGAAAGTTTGCGGACGAGTACGGACACCTGGCTCCAGTAGATCCTAGGAGCGTAACCATGTGAAGAACGCAGAGACTGCAAATAACGAGCCGCCATGCTGAGAGTGGAGTAACATGCGTGTCTCTCGGTAATTTTGAGATAATTCAATATCAGGAGACAGGAGATCTCAATATCAACCAGTTTTCAGGGATGTCAACCACCATTAACCAATCTATGAACAGCTCCAACAGCATGGACCGAATCAAGATCAAGACGTTACTGTCTTGATAGGACTTTGACTGGTTTTGACCAGCATGAATTGGAAGTTTTATCACGAACTCCTCAATAATAATCAAGACAATTTGCGTACCACGAAGTGTTTCATTGATGTCTGTGTCTGCTCGAAGAAAAGAAAAGGTTTAACAACGATGAAACTTCTCAATGGCCGAGAAGCTGTACTCTCAATCAGCGATGTGGCGGGATAGCCACTCTGATTCATAGATGGCGAGCTTTCCCGGGTGCAAGATTTCCCCGACTCCAAGTGGTACATAGAAGTGGTTCATCGCTGACTCACAGCAAACTGATTCAGTATTGTACATGATATCGAACTCTTTCTGCAGAATTGAGGGCAGGCACGGTTGGATCAAACAGGTTGAGATGTCATAAAGTCAATTCCAATATCATTGACCAGAGCGACCTTGAACTTGGTTGAAGACATCTCCGGTCCATCTGTGCGATGTAAGAAGATGGAATATGCATATTAGAAGCCTGTCATACCGGGCTATATTCGAGCGGACAGATATCTGGTAGAAAAAGATTATTTGGACTTCTATAAAGTATCATCCATCACGATAGATATTTGGCACGAGGTCGTGTCGGAAACTTGTCGACTAGTAGATCACCAGGGCAAGAGTGGAAAGTGACGGTAGCGATAGAGTAGCATTAATGGGCGTGTACTCTGTGGAAGGGCTCGTGATCTGTGTAAGCGAGATTCTTCTAGACATTCTGGTGATCATCCACTTCGCCAAAGGTACTGGTAGGAACAATTTGAAATGTCTCGACCATAGCACAATTTCTGATGCTGGTTATAAGCGCCGTTGCCAGCCGAAGGACCGACAAAGGTGTCGATCCACCCGCCAAAATCAATCGCCGAGTACTCTGATTTTATCCGCGGCCAGTATCCGAACCCTTCAATACCCATGACACAGATGAGCTGTCTGAGCATTCATCCAGGACTTTTTGGCGTAGCGCGCTCAAAACAGCGGGCCGCCCATAGGTGTGCGGGAAGTGAAGGAATTAGAAGTTTTAGAAAAGCGTGACAGATTAGACAACGCAAGACCTCGATCAGATTGATACATTCTTACTCCGAGGAACAGTCATCACGACAACAACAAATATCCGCTACGATGGTATGTGATCCTCATGACGTGCCATTACCCAATGGTCGGTGGTGCGAAGGTGATGCAACATGTGACGCAAAGCTGACAAGTCATTGTTGCGAGCGTAGCTCGTTACTCAGTTTTTCGCTGCAGCCTTATTCGTAGGCACGACGTTCGCGGCTCCTACGACCAATACTGGACCTGTCACTCTTGACGAGATCGCTCAAACCCTCAATGTTCGTGATGCGGACGAGCAGGGATTGTCATACGCTAGGGAAGCGTCGCCGCAGCCGCCGTACCCGTATGATGTTGGCATGAAGCCGGGATATCCATACGTGCCGCCCTATGCTTATAGGATTGGACGGGTCGCTGAAGATGAGGCGAATGAGAAGTGACGAAGAAGCCAACTGTTTTGTTTGTGAGAATTGGCTTTGTATGATGGACGCAAGTGAATCACAGGTGTTCGAAGCCTACACCAGATGATTTTCATTGCGTTCGAGTGAACTTGAGTATCCAGAGTTTCGAATCTTTGCTCGACCTATCGAAGGACATATCAAAGTTTGCAGTACTCCAGAAATATCATCTCGACATCGCGGTACACCATGCAATCACCTTCCACTTCAAATTCGCTTGACCCATCTTCAAACACTCCTTTAGCGCCGTGGAGTTACCTGTCTCTGACCTTGATATGCTCGCCGTTTTAATATTGCTGACGAGCTCCGAGAAGTGCTTCTGTGTCAGCCAGGCGTGTTCGAGGATGATACTGTTTTTGAGAGCTATTTCGTCAAGTGTTGCGCCCGCTCGTGGCAATGTTTACCCGGGCAAAGCAACGCCGTCTTTTGCCCTGGCTCATGGAGTAGAAGACCATTCGCTTGTCGCGGATTCGTGCTATCAGGGGTGGAGCTTAGAAGAGTGCCATGTCGGTAAAATCACCGCAGCCGAGTCTGCAAGGTGTGAGACATCCATAACTTGGCTTCTAGATCTTTTCGAGCACTTCGACATCACTAAAAGGACCTAGACCTGTAGCTCGCCAGCCACGCATGATGCTAGTCTTTCCCATTGCTTTTTGACGCGCGCGTCTGGAATTTTTAGTCCACTGCGCAGGACTGAGGCGGCCTGAATCTCTCGTTTTCGACCGGCAAAGAATTGATCAAAGCGAATTAATACCTGCAGTCACGATCGCTTCCTTTGGACCCTGCCTTGTGACTCGTCTATGAGTTCTTCAGCGGGGATTAGATAACCCTTAAAGAAGCATCACTCTATGTGGATCGGGATCCAATTCGATCGGTTGATTCACCCCATGCTCCGGATTATGACTATCTATGCCCCTTTGTGGCGCTCTGAATGTATTTCATATCTGGATCATGTGACATGAACGACCTTGGAAGACCATCACGATCATGATGCGTGGATGATCGTTTGATATCGTATTTAATGGGACATCCTCGGGATAGGAACGTCTAACGAGGTTCTAAGGGTTTTAGGATAAGGAAGGAGGCTCTGAGTAGCACACTGATCAAGTTGCGTTATGAACAATGACTTCAATTGTGTTACTTCAGTCAAGCACGAGGCTCCTATGGAAGATAAAAACTCCGCTGTCCTATATACCAAGGAGACTCATGAGGTATGCAACCTGCTCTGTGTTCACAGAGCATACAGCGCAGCAAAGCGACAGAACAACAGAGCACCCTGCAGGTCACGTGACACATCGCTCTGCTGCCTTGACAGCTGGTCGCGACGAACGTCGTCGCATACGACCTTTTGCTTGCCGCCTTTCTCACATCGAACACTAGGTGGAAGAACTCTTGCATCGTGACTGTTCGATACTGACTACCCGTTAGCCTGGCTCAATGCGTGTATTGCTGCCGGGCTCATCGTCAAAGTCGGCTGATTCCCAGGCTTTGGAATGGAGAAGATCTTATCAGAGTCGTTAATCGATCGAGATGTGGTCCATTCTTGGATACCGTCGAAATCTCCGCATTTGCGCTGGAGGTTGAAATCAGGGTGAGGGTGGTCGTAGTTGTCGTACCACGCATAGTTGATGAAATCTGTCGTTGCATCGCAAAACAGAGATTGTAGCAAGATCGAGACACAATGATTGGTGTGTGCGGTGTGAAGGTCTGAAGCTTTGCCATCTGGGTATACATCTCCCCAATAGTGTTCAAAGGACAAATCCATACGAATTCGATCCAAACAGTGTATTTTGTGCTTGATGTCGACGAGTATGGGATAGGCATCATCGCCGTATCCTGCTTCCAGGGGAAACTTAACGCTGGTAGATAGATTCCTGCCAGCGGCCAGCAGATCTTTGGAAGTAGCCCACGCTACATTCTCGGCATTCAAGGCAGACCATGCTTGATCAACCTCCAGAGATGGAGGCATGCTCCATATATCGTGAGACTGCCCGAGTTCTCCTCTCATCGTCTTCAGCTGGCTTGTGTATTCGAGTGCATCGGCAATTGGCGCTGATTGTCAAATAACCAAGTCTGTAAGATAGATGTACAAGCTCCAATGGTAGCAAAAAAGGACTCACAGGCTACGTTGAGCGTGTCCCACGCTTTCGCCGGACTACATCCGGATCCGGAAGCACTGGTGTAGACTGCTAATAGGACCAGCAGAGAAGCGCAGAAGAAGGAGATACTAAGGTAAAGATGTTGTGGTCTTGAGGATTCCTGTATGGCGAGTGGCTCGTAAGACTCCCTCATCTTTCGATTTGATTATTTCGTACAGCCGTCTTGCTGACCGTTTGAGTACAGGCACAAATTATCGAAATGAGAATGTGACACTTCGCATCCTTTTAGGCGCGTACTGCGCGGTTGCGTCTATTGGCGGGAGACAGACTTTACCGAGGTCTGGGCCGCAACTTGACCCGCTCTGACGCCATCGCCACCATGAGCAGTACTTCCATTACCATATCATTTCAGTCTCATTCTTGACGCTACGCGTCGAAGACATCGACGAAATTTCATCAAGACTGCAGAGTACATTTTCACAACCTGAGCGCGATGTCTGAGAAGTCTCAGATACCTCCTGCCACAGACCAGGGCAGAACGATCGTTGAAACCACAACCACACTTGAGCCACCAAAAGCGTCCGACATCACGCTCCAAGCAAGGAATCCTCTCGACAGTCAAGAACGATTGCCCCCACATTGGGAAGAACTCTCAGACAGTGACGGTGGGACATTCTACGCCAATCACATTGCCCGAACAACTGCACGGCAAAAACCTAAAGCAGAAACACTCGAAGACGGCAGCAATACGCTATCGAGATTACCTGTGGCTTGGGAAGCACTGAGGGATAGCGAGGGCAGGACATACTATGCCAATCATGCGTCGAGAACTACTTCTTTCGAGAAACCCGAGAACCTGACAGGCGAATTGCCGAAAGGATGGGAGATCTTGCGTACGCCCGGTGGTGTTGCATACTTTGTGGATCATAACACCCGCACCGTTACGTGGAATGACCCTACGCACCCAGAGGGATGATGTGGCAAGAAAGCATCACCAGCTAGTATTCGGGTGTCCGGTGACTTTTGGAGTGTTACTCATGCTATATCTCACAAATGATAATTTACAAAAGTCCTGCATGGTCTGATCATACTCCAGCGACTCGTAATGTAACATGATTCATGTGAAGCAAGCTTCCCGCTTGATGACCAACTCGTCTACCGTGTCAAAATTGAATCCACGTCCTTCACGACAAATTTTCCGTGCGACAATTCATGTGGGCATGGTTCCCGAGGTGGTTCATGCTTCGGCGTCTTAGTAATCGAGAGCCTCGACTGTATAACCGCCGTGTGGAAATTTTGAGCGCGTCTAGATCATCAATGCTAGCCCATCGTAATTGTACATCTCACCACGCGGCTCGCTTGGCTCATCGCATATAGTGTAATTGAGCGATTCGCGCTATGACTCACCGAATCAGATGTATGGCGCTGATACCCTCGCCGCTATCGTGAACTTCACTCGACGATAGAATGAAGCGCTCAAACCACTTGCGCGTTGTTTTTTGGCGATACGCCCACTTTTCGCGGAAGTGGAGGAGCGCGAAAGGGCTTCGCAAACTTTATATAGCGGCACTATATCTGACTGATAGAGAAGTAGCACATCCTATCGACATCAAGCACTCTTGATCACTTACACCACTCGAAACAACTATCGACCAAAATGAAGCTAAGCTCGTTCCCAATGCTTGCTTGTGCCCTCCTACCTGCGATGGCCACTGCTATCTGCGGTCCTGGAGGCCGTGCCGCAGGAGATTCGTGCCACAATTACAGTCCCGGAGATTTTGCATGCGGAGACCACGTAATTGTAAGCAACCCAACGACTTTCGAATATGAGCTTCTTTACATGAACTACAGCTGATCATTTTTCTCTCATCAGCTCCAATGTGGCAACAATGGAAACTGGAATGTATTCACCAGCTGTCGTTCTCAGAACGGCCACTGTTCGAAGTGTCAGTGCGTGAGCAACCGCGGACTTCTTCTCTTCGATCCGCTCGCAGAGTCAACATAAATTAGCTCCGATCGAGAGGCGGCGACCATTTTTGATCGCAATGAAGCAACAACAATTTTGACGACCAGGAGTTTCTCTTCCACGAGGGATTACTCATCGACATTCTCTTGATTTTGAACACAATCGTTACAGGACTAGCAAGGATACCTTAGAACACAGTTATAGCTAGAAATAAGCAATGCGATGCTTACTCTAGCCACAATTGTTGTCTAATTGGTGAATTCCTGATCGGGTCGCGGACTGGGAGACTAAGCATCGAGGAGGTCATATAGGGTGGACCACGAAATCCAGGTAGGTAATGCTTTCTTCATCGCATAATATGGCGATGCGGATTAGGACGCCAAGATGAGAATCACTTGCCTGTTGGTGGGCGCTTCCTATCGAAGAAGTCGAAGCTGCGGCTTCTTGCCGATATCGAAAGCGCGACCCTGATCGCTCTCTGCCTTCCTACAAAACCCTGAGAACACTATCACTCGAGTACAAGCGGTCGCATCCATCTTCGAAGAGCTCGCGGATGGCACTGAAGATGTTTCTGCTGTCACCCCCCTCGTGGCCCGCTACGTGCAAGCCCATCGCCTCTGGACCGACCATCCAGACCCTGCAGTCGACTCCCTGGAAGCGCTCCCTGGTACCCTCGGCGGCGTACGATACGTTCGAGCTGGAGCCGCCATCAGCGCAACATCACAGTCGCCGCGTAGTCGTGACATCCGCACGATCGAGAAGCACTGGGGCTCTGACTGGTTCGAGAAGATACCTGCTGACATGACAGATTCAAACTGGTCGAGAGCGTCTGATTGCTCCCACCAACTCCTCCAACTCATCGCCGCGGATGCTAAGAACGGAGTAGAGCTCGAGACGGCAAAGTGCGCTTGGGCGCGGTCAATCCGCCGACGTAGAGATGAAAGTGCGTGGAAAGAGTTACGGATGCGTTGTCCTCGCTTCCCCTTCTTCATCACGGACGACGTTCGACCTCTGAGCCGACCGCCAAGTGTCAAACCGCGATACTGCTACAAGAATGGTGTTGCTCATCCGAAAGATCCCGTCAGAGAGCAATTTGGGGCGCCGGGACTGGGACGAAGCGAACCTTCTACGCGAGAGCTTTGTGCAAGCATGCCGACGCAACGCAAGAGACGTAAGCGATCACGACGAGACTCGGACGCCGATGGCGATACACACGCACCTGCTGGCAGTAACGACCGTGCTCGGGCGCCGGATGATCACATTTGGAAACAGAGAAGAGATGTATACCGGGAGAATATATCCGTGCCATTACCGTCGCATCCACGGGTAGTGTTGTCGTTGGGTGAACCGACTGTCGTAAGATCTCACACGACGAAAGCGAAGATGCGGAGTAGCACTGGATCGATGGACGTGGTCTCATGCGATGGCCCTGCTATCGCCGTGGAACTGCGTCGTGTCATCGAAACCCTGACTGTGCAAGAGAAAGAAGACTCGACGTTGGTCAAGCTGACTGGCTGCTGTTGCACCGGCTGCCGATCGAAAATCAATGTATTAGACGAGATGATCAGTGGCGTTGTGCGAGTTGCCAAACTACTCGAAAACTTGACCGGTCATCCAATCAGTGTCACTGACCCCTCGTTTGAAGAGTGATCATGTAACATATCTGCTTAGTTAGCTGCTATCGTCGATTATTGTCGATTGCTTGTGGATTTCGTGACGAGCACCAACGTATATATCTCAGCTTAATGGAAAGCGATATTGGAGATGACTTTTGTTTAGACAGATACTTGCCACACTACACGCAGTGAATGCACTCTAGGTAGACTGGATTCACCATGCCCCTTTCGGCGCTAGCGTCCTTCGTACTCCGCGCTAGCGCGGCAGCGGCTTGCCCGCGTCGCGTGTCTCAGACACGCACCGTGCCGTTCTGCTTGTAGGACGTTGACGTTGAAGAAGCAGTCATGGACCCTTACTTAAGTTATCAGCCTGCCTATCGCATAGTGGTGTGCCGCCAATGCTCGATCGGCGTTTGGCCGCACGCGGTGACCGCACACTTTCGATCCGACGCCCATGAGTTCACGCTTTCGCAGGTTCGCTAACTCGTGCAAGACCTAGAAGATCAGCGATTGGACTTTTGCCGGCCAGACGAATTGCAGACTCCGGCCTCGCCAGTCGTGTCGCTTTCAGATCTCCCTGTGTACCTG
>Ga0058698_10000755_pt1 | contig 16426 bp, 17 predicted proteins | sample AgamicAsSfe_FD_67288 | JGI IMG/M metagenome (GOLD analysis project Ga0058698, IMG submission 67288) | Agave microbial communities from Guanajuato, Mexico - As.Sf.e | ecosystem: Host-associated > Plants > Phyllosphere > Phylloplane/Leaf | place: Guanajuato, Mexico | collected 2012-05-30
TACGATTCTGACGCACTCCTTCATTGCTAATTACATTACTGCCCATTGGCCCAAAGCTCCATTTTTGTTATTCACATATCATACAGTTATGATTCGCTTCCATGTCTCATACTCGTCATCTTCGTAACCCAGTCCTCCTCATCCTCTCATGACAGAATGCCCCCCGAGGCACTCGCAGTCTGCGTCTCAAAGATATCGTTCCTCCACCCATCCTGCCTATAATCCTCCACCAGCTCGCCCGCCCGCGCGGCCTCCTCATTCCACACCTTGACCACACTCCCCGGCGCATACACGCCCTTGAAGACGCCCTTCCCAGGCTCCTCCACCCCGACCCTCGTGTACACATCCGGATCCGGCCCACCGCCCTGCATCCTCGTCATAACCGCCTTCACGAACGTGCGCACATCCTGCGGATCCGAAATCCTCGTCGCCCTCAACCTCTCCCTCGCGAACAAGAGCTCCCGGTTCGCGGTGTGGAAGAAATCGCCCACGGCGCTGGCGATCTGCTTTTCCATCACTTTGCGCACGATGGGCTGGAGCAGCGGCTTGACTAGCCAGGCGATCCAGGAGAATTTGGACTTGGAGAGCTGGTACTTGAGTTTGTGAATGTGCACGCGCACGTCCTTGAGGGTCAGGATGCGCTCCATGCGGTCCTGACCAATCTCGACGTCAATGTGGATATCCATTCCGCGCTCGTCGAGCTGCATGCTCGCAATTCCTTGGTCCGCGAGGCGGAAGAAGCCCGAGTGGGCGCGCAGCCAGAAGCCGATTTCGTCGGCGCGGAAGCTGAGGCCGTCGATTTTGACGGTCACGAGGGACGTTACTTTGGAGACTGTGCGGAGGCGGGCTTTGCGGATTTCGAGGTCGTTGTAGGTTTCGATTTTGAGGCGGTAGGGGAGGAAGGAGCTGTGGTTGACGGTGTGGCCGGGCTCGATTATCAGGTTTTCGAGCAGGATGTCGGCTTCCGGGGCGGAGACTTCGATGCGGGGAATGGGGACATATTGGATTAGTTGGATGAGGGCGGGAACGAAGATGTTGATGGAGTCTTGGAGGAGTTCGCGATTGCTGTTGGTATCGGTGGGATTGAGGACTTGAGCTAGGCGGAAAGAGGTTGTGATGAGGCCGGAGATATCTTTGTCGCCAGCGACGGACTGAAGTGTGTGTGCAATCTGCTCGAGGAAACGACTGATGTCCTGACTGAGAGATCCATTCCCATCACCGGTGCCTTCGTATTCCTGACGAAGTTCCTTGATCTGCTCGTTTGCGCTGTCGAAGAAGTTCGGGTCGGTCAGGAGTTTCTGTAAGGCATTACCGACTTTGGTCGTGAGTGTCTCGAATTGAGGATCTGTTGAACGATGCTCGGTCACTTTCTGGAAGCGACTCTCAAGCTCGTCCCATTGTTGCTTTTCTCCAAAGGATGTGGCGAAAAGCCATGCGTTCTTCATTGCACGGTCGAGCTCCTCATTCGTGTTAACATCCTCCTCTGCAGTCTTTACAACTTCGTCCGCCGCCCTCGAATACACTGCGGCGTATCTCTGGATGAGAAGACCAATTGTGGAAACACTGTCAGAGTAGTCTTGTCGTTGTCTCAGCTTCACAACAGCCTTCTTCACTCTGTTAATAAGTACATCCTTCTCCCCGCCTGAGAAATGGTCCTGCACACTATTCGCTGTCTGCTTGCCAACCTTGTTAGCGCCTTCCGCGAGCGCAGAAGAGACATCCTGCACATCTGCGAGAAGTTCCTGCTGAGGAGGCGCAGATCCATCCTTTGATGCGTCGACTTCTGCAAGGGGCTTGGCCTCGACCTGCTTGGCCGCGTTCTCAGCAGCTTCGGAGATGGCAAAGGCAGAGTCTTTAAAGACCTCACGTCCCACATTTTGCAGGTCAGAAAGGAAGATGCGGAAGTCAGAGTTTGTGAGTAGGAGCGAGCCAACTGTTTGTAAACTCTTGTAGGCTAGTCAAAGAGTCAGTATCAACAGCCACACAGATCAAGTACGAGCAACATACCAGCAGCAGTATCGGCCTTTGCTCGGATGTTCGCCGTCTTCTGAGCAATGTCTCGGGCATCGATGGAAACTCTCGACTTTGTCAAGAACCACACAAAGTCCTGAATTTGGTCTTCACTGTTCTTGTGCAAGAGTAACTCGATGAACTGTGTCATCCACTGCTTGGCGAACTTGACGAGTTGCCTTCCAGAATCACTGAGCTCACCACTGTTGGCATTGAGCACATCAGACGCAAGCAGAGTCCGGAGGTTTATGATGAGCTGTTCATTGGATGGCATGTAGCCCTTTGAAAGAGCTCTGAGCATCTGGTACGAGTGCAGCTTCTGGTGCAGCCTCCGCTGCAGCACAGTCGCATCGTTGTACTGAGGCAGCAGCGGCTCACGCTCAGGGTGGCGATCCTTGCGGAAGCCCAAGCAGGATGAGATTGCAGAAGCCATGATGGTGAATGTGAAGTCGAGCGAATGTGTGAAGCTCTTAGCACCACAGAATCACGAGATCAGAGAATACCTTAGCAAAGTCGATCCATCGATCTTGTCTTTCCCATGTGGCCTCTCCCCGCAAACTTGGAAGTTGAACGCAAGGTACCAGTGACGACCACTCCGCGCATTCCGAGCCGCGATAGCCACGATGAACTTATCCGTGATGCTCGAGCTCACGGGGGCATGGAGATTTAGCCTCTAATCCGGGCGTCTATCCATGCGCGCTGCTGCCTGGATATGGTAAATCAGCACGCGGTGTCAGCCCCTCATCACCCGCACGCTCATGCTCTTTGTCACGTCCGGCATCTCGCTCGGCAGTCGACTGCCAAGACCCGACGGACTCATCGTTTACATTTGTAAAATACAACTATCGCGAGCTTGCACGCAATGCATGCTGGTCGCTCCCTTTTTAACACACAATCATTCCTAAAAGCTGCCAGATTGTCTTCAATCCTAACTCCTAGTAAATACTCTTCCAGACCTCTCATTACAACATCTCCCATCATGGCTGCACCGTTCACCATCAAAACGAAACTGCATGAAGCCCAGCAGAATAGGTAGAAAAAAAAACACATCATTCTCGTCACTAAAAGCTCCGTCTGACACTCCCCCGGCAGAGGCACACCTTCGTCCGGTGACTTCGAAACCGCATATCCCACCGAGGTCCGCAAGCACCTAGGAGTGTACGGCCTCACTCCCCCCGCTGTGCAAGACTTCAAGATCCAAGCCAAGCGCTGCCTCGATATCCTCCGCAACAAACAGACCGCAATTGACAAGTTCATGTACCTCACATACCTCCGAGCATCGAGCGTCCACCTGTTCTACCGCCTTCTCGCCGAAAACGTCAAAGAATTGACGCCACTCATCTACACACCCACTGTTGGAGAAGCATGTATACGATGGAGCGAGATCTACACAGTCCCCGAGGGAATGTACCTCTCGTTCTCGGATAAGGGCAATCTCAGACAGATCATTGACAATTGGCCGCACGAGGTGGAGATAACTGTTGTCACAGATGGCTCGCGGATTCTGGGATTGGGAGATCTTGGTGTCAACGGAATGGGTATTCCTGTTGGAAAGCTTGCGCTCTACACAGCTTGTGCAGGTATCAGACCGGAAGCTACCTTGCCATTGACTTTGGATCTCGGTACTAGCAACAAGGCTTTCAGGGAAGACCCGCTTTACATGGGCAGTAGGAGGGATAAGGTGACTGCTGAGGAGGAGAAGGAGTTCCTTGACGAGCTTATGAAGGCACTGAAGGACAAGTGGCCTGCTATTGTGATACAGTTCGAGGACTGGAAGAATCGTGAGATGGCCCATTCGGATCAACTATACATGGAGCTAATGTCTATCTAGCTTTCCCTGCGCTCGAGCGGTATCAAGACGTATACACATGCTTCAACGACGATATCCAGGGCACCGGTGCCGTTATCCTCGGCGGTTTCATCAACGCTGTCAAGACAACAGGCATTGCACCAAAAGACCAACGTGCAGTCTTCCTCGGCGCCGGAAGCGCTGGTGTTGGTGTAGCCAAGCAGATGGTGGAGTTCTTCATAAAAGAAGGCCTTAGCGAAGACGAAGCTCGCAAGCGGTTCTGGCTAGTCGACTCAAAGGTACATTGCCTCCCCCCACTCATTGCGCCACCTTTACTAATCCTCCATCGCACTTAGGGTCTCGTGACAAACGACCGTGGCGACAAGCTCGCCTCCCACAAGACCTACTTCTCCCGCGATGACAACGAGGGCAAGCAGCTCAAGACCCTCTCCGAAATCGTCGAGCACGTCAAACCCACCATCCTAATGGGACTTTCCACCATCGGCGGCGCCTTCGACGCCAACATCCTTCGCCGCATGGGCGAACTGAACGACAAGCCCGTCATCTTCCCCCTATCCAACCCCTCCGCAAACTCGGAATGTAACTTCGAAGAAGCCGTCAAAGCTACTGATGGCCGTGTCTTGTTTGCGAGTGGTAGTCCGTTCCAGCCGTTCGAGTACAAGGGCAAGACGATGACGCCCGGGCAGGGGAATAATATGGTACGTCGCAAGCCACAGCTCCCTTCGCTATACCCCAGCTAACCCACACCACAGTACGTCTTCCCCGGCATCGGCCTCGGCGCCATCCTCTCCAAATGCACCTCCATCACGCAATCCATGATCTACGCATCCGCCGAATCCCTCGCGTCCTCGCTCAACGCCTCGGAGAAATCCCAGGGCTGGCTGTACCCCGACGTGGCGCGGATTCGGGAAGTCAGCGTTGTGGTGACGCGGGGCGTGATTCGTGCGGCGCAGGAGGCGGGCGTGGATAGGGCGGAGGAGATGCGGGGGATGGGTGATGAGGAGCTGGATAGGTATATTGGTGAGAGGATGTATGATCCGAGCAGGGAGGTGGAGTTGGTCAAGGAGAGTGTCATGGGGAAGGGGAATTAGATGGTGGTGGACAGTGGGAGAGGCAAAAGAGGGTGCTGGAAAGAAGGAGGGAGTGAGTTGAGGACGTGAGGCGTGTATAGCTGAAGCTGAAAAGCTGGCCTCGATGCTGGTGTGATGAGAGGGAAGATGAAGATACTGTACAGAACCTTAGAGCAAGATGATACACAAAATGACAACCCTATGATATCTTCGTCTATCTTCATTCAGTCGCTGTTTGGACATACAAGCCTTCTTTGTGATTGTCGCACGTCTCGTGTAACATGTATTCGAAGACTGTGAAAATAAGTTTGATACGATCCTCAGCGCTCTCTCCAGACATTGGGTTCATGATTGTAGCATAGATATCTACTTCATATTCCAATATGATATACTTGGCCGTAGTCCCCCGTAGAACACGAACTATGTGTACAGCTAAATGCTGCTACGAGCATGAAAGTCTTAAACCAGACCAGCCGCCATGTCCTGTCCGCTGACCAGGATATGCTGCGCTGCAAGCATCCACCCTTTCACTTGATAATGTTCCACAAACCATTTGACCTACCTGCCGCCCAAACTCCCATCCCGCGGCCGTATCCTCGTGTTGTTGCCATTTCCCGATCCTGAATTGTGCCTCCCTTTGTAGTCCCAACCATCCCACCAATATAGAAGGGTAGTGTGTGCAATGCAATCATGATCGAAATGAAAAAGAGCCTACCCACCGCCCACTCCTTCCCACCCATATGCCTTTGTCCCAATGAGATATTGTCATGTCTTGTTCGTAGGATCAGTGAAGATGAGCTTGAGAGCTGTTTCTTGTGCTCAGCTGAAAATGTTTCACCATCTGGCCATGGTAAAGTCGTAAACTTGTAAGGAGAAAGTTTGTCCGTGAAATCAAAGATTATTGTGACAGTATGCCACATGTTCCTGCCGTTCTGGTTATGAAAGCAAAGTTTGCCAGGGTATTCACACCATAATTTTAAGTGTGGCAGCAGTTATTACCGACTTTCCCTGTCATCAGTCGACCTAGGTGTTGGCACTGTTGTCATTCCCTGTGCTCCAGAAGGCAGCATATCACCTTTTTCAGCTTCCTTTGCTGCGAGTAGCAATGTTGCAAGACTCGAGCTCGTTCTCGCATCTGACGGTGGAGGCGCCATGGGAGGCAGCAAAGCGTTGTTAGAGCTTGAGCGTACAGGTGGGAGAGGTAAGTGACGATAAGAGTGGACAGCACTGTTTTCCATCATCGCTGAACTGCCAGGTCGAGACGATGCAGAAGTGCCATCTAGGCCGTTAATACCTCGAGCACTGGAAGGGTAAGGCATTTGTTGTTGGTACGGGTATGGTTGGTTTTCATAATGGTTCGGTCGCGAATGGAGTGGTGGAAGGGAGGAATTCGAAGAGGCTGGCGACCCGCGTGTTGCAAAGTCAAAGTGACTCGACGCAGAGCGTCCGTGGGAGTACGGCAAGTCCTGTGTGACATAGCGCGCATTACCCGGCGGCGACATACCATTGGTCGAGGGCTGAGGATATCTGGTGTCACTTTGACGACTTCCGGAATTATTTGTTGTGCTTAGATAGCCGTTGGTTTGAATATTCTGCATTGACTGCGATGCTGACGGGGGGCCAGAGTAATGATTGGCAGATCGAGGAGAGTGAGCACCAGAGTGATGTGTTGTGGATGGCGACGGCGAATCTTGCGTTGACGTATTGCTATCAGTGAGGGCAGGAGGCTGGTTAGAATTGCCACTCTTGCGTCGTCGAGAGTCGTAGGCACTTTCAACACTGTTGTTTGAACCTGTCGATTCTGTTGGTGCTAATTTTGCACGCCTCCCGTCTGGAAAAGGTCAGTGTGATCTTCTAGAGAACTAAATTGTGGTCATTACCTTCTTGCTGTCCATTCTTCGCCTTGAACTCGGCTAGGTAGTCCTGATATTGGGCATAGCGGTCGGTTTTCTTGTAGTTGGTGAATTCGGTATTGTAAGTCTCCTTCATCGTGCTAGCTCTCTTCTCATAGAGTTCTCTGCTGTCAGCTGACAAGAGTTGCCATTTCTCACCGACTACCTTGGCCATGTCGGTGAAGGATAGCTCTTTTCCTTTGAGCTGCTCTCTCATAACTAAAGGTGTTCTCATCAGCATTGACTTGACAAAATGAGTCCGCCCATGAACATACAGTTAGAGAAGATAACATAAGCAGATGGTGGTCGTTCGGGAGCATTTTCGTCGGGCTGGTAAGGTCAGTCCCGAGCCTCTGAGAGGCTACTGGTATGACAGCTTGCTAGTGTGCGAACCTTTGGGTGCCGTCTGTACTTCCTCTTCTGCCTTGGTCCTTCATCGGAATGGTTTGCCTGGGAAACTTCTCTTGAATTTTGTGTGGCATCTGCATGCTGTGTCTGTCCATCGATAGGACTGCCTCTCTTCCCGAGCGTGATGACGAGTGGTACTGTGTTTGTTTGTATTCTGAATTCGGAGATGGCTCGTTGGAGTTTCTGAAGGTAAACAATGATCAGTTTTGGCAGCTTCAAATCAGGAAAGTGCGGCCCGAGTATCCACTAGATTTGAGAATGTTAAACTCACTCTGCGATGACCAAGTTTCACATTGAGTTCGTTCCTGTCAAGAATTAGACCATGGAAGACAAGACCAACACCATAGCAGCAGGACTTACAAGTCCGACTCGGTAACATCGCAAATGGATTCCCAGGTATCGAATCCTTCGGCGAAAAGCCTATCGCTGTACTCGACCAGGCCGAGCTTATCGAGTTTAGGTCGCAGAGCTGTCATGGTCCGAGGACGTGGGGTGATGTTGTCGTAGCGGTGATGCGACGATAAGATTACTGGCGGCCAGGTAGGACGATTGCATATGTCCTGCTGCTGGAATGGCTAGAATCAGACGGTGAGAGCCAGGAAGCAAGTCAGATTGAGTGTGTGAGCCAGAGAGGTGACTGGAGAGCAGCAGAGGTGATGAGATTAGGAAGTGCAGCTTTGCGACCACGACATCCGCATGAGATGAGGCAGATTGAGTCCTGAGAAGAGTTATGGTGGTAATGAATCGGCTGAAACTAGAGTGACAATTGACGCCACATTGGAGATTGAAAATTGAAGCCTTGGGTGTTCAAGAATGCTGGTGGTGGTGTAGGATGCAGAGATGAGATCACGAAGCATGAAAGCCAAAAGCAAAAGCGTGCGAGACTAAGGCTTCATGGATTTCAAGCAGATCTGGGTGCCTCTGGGGATCGGAGGAAGGCCGGAGGCCTCCGAGCGCCATAGCCTTTAATCGCCGTAGCGTCGTGCACGCACGTTTGCAGTTTGCATGAGTATATCGGTCACAATTCCGATTCAAGTCGCATGCATAATGCCTTGCTATGGAACCTGGAGGAAGGAGAGGTAGCCATTCTTCGTACTGACGGTGTGCAAGTGCAGATACAACATGACCTACCGCCATGCTGCCAATCGTGTACGCGGTCTTTGTGATCCTCCGCGCAAAGAAGCACTAGACATCTTGAGAGACGAAGCGGGAGATTGGACCCTATGACAAGTTGCGGCTGTGTTTTGGGCGAGTAACGATCGCCTTCAAATTGGATCGAGTGGCGGTCTAGATGCAGCACGATAGGCGAGTTTCATGCTAGAATACAGTACTTGTCACGTAAGTAATTGAGCTGCTGACCTGACACTTAAGCTTTATCAGGCTCGTATCAGACAAGGAGTAAGTTCCTCAATGGTGAGCGAATTTCCCGAAAGTGTATCTTTGAATCATGGGAAACGAGTATGTGATGGGACGGTGAGATGCTGAATCTGACATTTCCTTTTGTAGTGGCCAGCACGGCCAGCTCTAGATCTAGACAGTCTAGACAGGCAACCCATCCGCTGATTCGCTTCGTCGGGGAATGATCCTACGAGCGGGCCAGCGGATATCCGGCTGGCAAACGAAAACGCTTAAAACATGTCATAATAATGGCATGATATAAACGCGTTCACAATGCCTCTACATCGTGTGCGGTGCGGAGGGAGCATGTCGTGCTTCAGATGTTAGATGTTAGATATTAGGTAGGTGATTCTTGTGCGCTGTGCGTTGTGTGCCATGTGCTGTGTCTGTGTATGCTCGTTACCTAATGCTTTGAGTGGACGGCTACTTGGCCGTTGCTGACGGATATCGGGAAAAACAAGCACGATTGCACGATAAGCATGCGGTTGATGTTCCGCAGCGCACCTCAGCCATCTTCAAATGCTTGGCGCAATATGTTGGTCATAGAGTTTGAGATTACATACATTCATAGTTCGTATCCTTTATGTCAACCACTTCCTGCGGCATCGACAAGGTCTTCCCCGATATTCATCATCTTCAATAACTTTCATTCGACCAATTCCATCATCAAGTGACATGCCGCTCCTTGACTGCCTAGGTCTGTACCAAAGACAACATCAGACATGAACGTATCAGCATCTCCATATCTCAGCTCTCCGTATGCACCCTCTCTGCCCCGAAAGACAGTAACCACGCCATGAAGCATTTCATCAGATCATACGACTCGTAGTTCGTCATGCGGCACAGTTCAGCTCAGTATGCAGCAGCATTGGGCATCCTGGACATACCCATTTCCATTCCTGCACCCATACTCATATTCATGCCCATGGTCATTCCCATCGGGCCAACAGGATTACCAGCAATGCGTCCAATACCAGGATGGCTGAAAAGGGCGACCAGCTTCTTGCCAATACTGGGCTCCAACTCAGTACCATCTCTTGCAATCTTGACTTCTCGGTTGACATTCCAAGGATTCCTCAAGCCACGAGTGCTGTAGAAAGGCACACGTCTGGTGCTAATCCACTCCACTTTGAAAGAGCCTGCAGTGGACGGGAGAAGCTGAATCTCCTCACAGCCCGATTCATTGGTGGTCGTGGTCGTTAAGCTAGGACGGCTTGTTTCAGAACTCTGGGGAGCTGATTGAGCATCACCAGCGAGCGATCCAGAAGCCGGAAAGGCAGCTTCCACACCATCGACATCTGGCGAAGTGGCTAGCTCATCATCACCGTCCGCTTCCCAAAAGATCGTTCCGCGAGCAAGGTCATCGATGATCTTGCCCGCAGGCGCATGCTCTGTGGCAGCTGTGAGAATGGCACGTGGTCCCGAGTCTACCTTGGAGAGGGCAGCAGAAGAGGGTACCGACACAACAGGAAGCTCAGATTGCTGAGACGCGGATGGAGTCTTGGATAGTGCGGCCGTCGTCTTTGATAGTTGAGGGCTTAGTAGCTCTGGTACAGGCTCGGAGGTAATGAGTGAAGCCATACGAGCATAGCCAAAGTACTCCCCAGACTTGTTGGCAGAAAAGACAAGGTAAACATTGTCTGCAGTCTGCAGGTGTGTCAGCAGAATCTTACTAAGACTATTCTTCCGAGAAAATCTCACCTTGAATGCCTTGTTGAGAGCATCTTCGTTGTGCGGCTGAGTTGCCCAGTGCCCAGTATGGACCGAAACGTCCAAATCTTGCAAGGTCAAGCTTTTGAGGACGAAGTATCTCTCCGGGACTTTCACATCGTGTGTGGGTGTTGACAACTCAGCAGGACCATCAGCTTCTCCATCTACAAGAGATTGGGCTCCTCCTCGGTGGTTAGGAGCATCAGCAGTGTTAGCAGGACTTGGAGCTGAGGTACGCCTGAGTCTGCATACTAGCCGGGTGCCATGGAAACGTGACTCATGAAACTTTTGCATGGCCATAGCACACGCAGCTTGGCTTTTGTAGTTGACAAACGCACAGTTGCTCTTGGATATGAGCTTCAAAGATTCAATATCGTTGGACAGACCTTTGGCAAAGTGGTCTTTGAGATCAGCCACAGTAGCGTCAGGAGGAAGGTTGCCAACCCAGAGAGCGTGTCCAGACTGCTTGGGCTTCCTAGGTGGTCCACGAGGTACAACAGCCTGACCATCGGGTACAGATCCGTGAGTAGCCAAACCACCACTCGAGTTCAGTTGTTCCTTTTGCAACTTCTGGGCAGCATGGAAAGGGTATAGGTTCTTGTCTGGAACTTGAGCTGATGGAAAGCTTTGCTTGTCGAAAGGCTGAAATCGTCCATATTGCGCATTTCTTCCTGCGACATCTCTTGCTGGTGGGTGATTCACCAAAGCTTGCTGCTGCATAATCATCGAAGGTTGCTGATAGAACTGAGCATGCTGTTGAGGATACACGGGGTATGACATGTATGCTGGAGCATACTGTTGAGCTGCATGATATTGCTGTTGGACTTGCATTGAGCTCATCCTATCTTGATGTTGAGCTGCTGCCGTATTCATCTGGTATTGGGGATTCTGCTGGTAATATGTGTTTGCCGCAGGTTGACGTGTGTACCCAGTGTTGTTGCTTTGCTGACTAGGTGACATTGCGATACTGGCAGTATACTGAGATGACATGCCTGGCAAAGCACCAGCCATATGACCCATGTTAATTGCGTAGGGAGTCTGCTGTGAGAAGGCTTGGTTTGCTGGGTCGTAGGGATACGACTGTGCTGTAGAGCGGGTAGATTGGTGAGTCATCTCTCGAGCTTGATGAGGAGGACTGGTATAGATTGAGTTGGCCGGGTGATCGAGATGACTGTGGTTGGCAGCTTCAGGAGATCTGGCAGGAGGATACCCTCCAGAGAATGCAGAGTTGGCGGATGGATTACCCTGACTAGAGTAGTACACCTGATCTTGACATGATGATGAGTCTTGGCGCTGGTCCTGACCGAGGTACTCTGGCATTGTATGTCTATATCTACTTGGAAAGCCAAGATAGAAGCCGTGCGCGAGATCTCTCGGATTGTCGAAGAGTGCAGAGATTGTAGAGATCTTCTTCTTGACAAAATGTGTGAGGAAAGGCACCCGTCACCGACCGGACCTGAAGCCGTCACACCAGGAGGTGCTTCCGGCGCAGACCAATCAGAATGACAGAAATCTTGGAATGCAGGTACCAAGCGACTTTCGATCGACGATTCATCCAGTATGTAGCACTGTAGCACTGTAATGCTGAGATGCGATGGCGACAAATTCCCCACAGCGATTTGTGCTGACCAGTATATCAGAAGCATCGGTGACAATGCCGACACTTTTCGTCATGTCGAGAGGGGCAAAAAGGCTTGGCTTGGATCTGTGCTCTGTAACGACGTACCTTTAAGAGGTACCAGACGCTGACATGGCGTCCAACGGGTATCGTCCCACCGAAACATGCCTGAAACGCCTAATCCATGCAGCTATTGTCTCATGTGCAAATTGCCTGCTCCAATTCCATCATAAGTCGTGAGTCGTACTCATCAATCATTCACCATCTACATCTGCCGGCTCTTCGCAGTCCTGAAGTCTGCCGATAACGACAACCTTCAGCTCGCTGTTCATATTGTTCAATGCATCACTGAGCACATTGTGAGACTGCAGGATTTCGGACTCAATGTCGGACCTTTCCTGAAGCAGCTCTTCTAGTTGGTCAATTTGAGCACGACGAAGCTTCTGTCTGAGTTGGAGAGTCAGTAGAGTCTCGGGCTATATAGACTGAAAGGTTAGAAGCTCACAGCTGAGTCTCGTACTTCTGCTGCAATTGCTCCAAAGCATGCTGAGTGTTGGTCGAAGCCGAGTTCAGCTGCGATTGTAGATCATTGAGCTTCTGATCCCTGCGTGTCTGAGCCTACAGTAATGCCTGTCAGCACACAAAGTCAAATTTGAGGGAGCTGAGATAGGGTATTGAGAGAGCTGCGAATAAGGAACTGAGGGAGTTGACAATGGGGAACCGTGGTCATTATATCTTACCTTTTGTTGATCTAGATCGAAAGCTGCGTCCCCGTCGGCATCAGCAGAACGTCTCCCACCTCTGTTTGACATCTTCGTTAGAGGTTCCCGCTGGTGAGCTATTGATGCAACTAAAGGCATCTTCGCTTTCGTGGCGGATTTATGGTCGCGGAAGCACGTGTCGGCTCAACCTCGGTCTAGTGATTAATTCTTTGAGTCCTTGTTGGTACCAAAGTGATTCTTCCAACTCCTCCGCCATTTCACTATAGCACAACATGGGTTTAGCAGGACCTAGAAAGTGAGTCTTCTGGATCGAAGGCCTATTCGTAGACTAATGACCTCGACTAGACGTAGAAAGATCGGGGAAGATCCCAATAATACCACGTGGGCGAACGACACCGAGGCCTACGGCCACAAGATGCTTCTTTCACAAGGCTGGACTCCTGGCGGTGTGCTAGGGGCCAAGAACGCAGCTCACTCTAGTCATTATACTGCAGCAAACAGTTCGCACATTCGAGTCTTGCTCAAGGACGACAATCTAGGTCTTGGAGCTCAACGCGGAAAAGCAGAAGGACAGAATTTTGGTCTGCTGGGGTTCAATGATTTATTGGGCAGGCTTAATGGTAAGGAAGAGGCGGTGATACAGCAAGAGCAGCAGAAGAGACTAGAGATTGGAAAGATGCTATACGCACAACAGAGGTGGGGAGGCACAAACTTCGTTAGTGGTGGTCTCCTCGTGGGTGATCGGATGGAGTCAGGGAAGACATTGGATCAGCTTGCAGGGAAGACTGTTCTCAGCGCCAAGATCGATGCAACAACGCCAGCACCTGTAGACAAGAAAGACGCTGAACTTGCGCAAACATTCGTTGAGGAAGCAAAGCAAGAGCTGACGAAGTCGAAATCCAAGGAAACGCGCAGCGCTGGGAATAAGAAGGAGAGGCGGGCGAAGGATAAAATCAGTTCGAAGCGCAAATCAGCCACTGCCGACAACGGTGCAGATGGGGAGACTTCCAGAGAGTCGAAGGAAGAGCGTCGAGAAAGAAGAGCAGAACGCAGAGCTCGAAAAGAGGAGAAGCGACAGAAAAAAGAAGCGAAAGCAGCACTTAAGACGGCCGTGGCTGCGGTCCCAGCTCGCGTTGTCCCGCCCATCGGACTTTCAGTCAGGCAACGCTATATCAAACAGAAGCGGATGGCGAGCATGGATCCACAAGCTTTACGAGAAGTATGTTGAGGCGTTTTCGGATTCCAACAACATGACTGACAATGACAAGATATTGATGATTAAATCATGAAAGTAATCACTCTCGCGTAGCGAATCGTGTCGGATTGGCAGCACACATGAGCTCGCTTCCTAAATTCGAATCTAACGAACCACTACTATGCTGGACTTATCATTCCACGCAACACCGTCCTACATTTTCCAGGCGTCAATGCCAGATTCTTCGTAGCAGATCCGGACTACTCACCAGAAGATCCCCGCTGGCACGAGATATTGATTGATACCTATGGTAAGTGACATCGTTCACCCGCGGCCTGAACATCAGTTGACCCCAAAATAGTACTCGGAAGCACGAAGCGAAGGCCCGAAAGTTTCGTACCGAGGAGATCTGTGCTTAGTGTCACACATGACGACGTCTTATGCGTGGAATCAATACATCACAAAAATTCCACCATATCTTGTTGTGCTACGGCTCGATCATACAGTAGTATTACCTGCTGCGGTGCGCTGATGTATCGTGTCGTACACGAAATTTAAACATCATACATTGCAATGCCACGAAACATGATCCTTGTCATGCTACGTGTTCATCATGATGTATAGTACTGCCTTCTTGGCAGAATGAGAGGCGGTGTGTCCAGCAGCTAGCACTGCTAGCAGTGCGTTCCGAAGCGCCACTCCCCCATGCCGTATATGATATATATTTACAGCAGACTCAGCCGTGCCCTACCTCGCCAATACTAAGTCCCCTCTGCATGGTTCTTTGCGATCTTGCATCATTACTTTTCAGCTTGTAGCCTTTGTATGTTGTTTGCACATCAGTTTGCCAAGACGTGCCGTCCTTCGTCACCGACGATCTACAACAACACAAGCACGTCCGACCTGCTGGCTTCACGTTCTTCTTTCACTCCGTCGACAATTATCATTCGGCCTCCAGGCTCCTCAACGAGAGTCGCGGCTAGCGCTGCTGCACAGCGACCTGGATGCTCTGCTAATGTCGTAAGTCCTTGCACTTGACTCGATCGCATCTACCCCGCCAATGAGTCCATTCCCTCAGCCTCGCGGATGGCAGACCAACTGATTCTAGCCTTTCATTCCAGAAGAACGTATTCCCTTCCAGAGCACGCGCGTGCGAGCTCACATACCACCAACAGCTCCTCTCCGGTTCTGGTACATTACACAGCCCGCAGACGGCCATCCGACAACGAGGAAGACTGGGAAGACCTGGCATCGGAGCTACACCCTTCAGACTCTGCTTCTCACACAAAGAGTCACAAGAGTCACTCGCGACCTACTCCGAGCCAGCAAGTGCCTTCAACCAAGCAAGACCGACGGAAGGCCGCGGATCACATCCCGCCCGCTGCTCCAGGACCTCCTGTCCCACCAACATACGTGGACAGGCGCTCCAGACGCCCGTCGCGGGAAAGTGCTGGAGCTCGTTCCTACGAAGAAAGACAATATCTGCGCCGTAACTCTCGCGATTCCCACAGATCCGATCGTCGCGAGCCATCTGCGCGCATCGACTACCGCCAGGATAGCAACGATTATTACGACGACGACATGTACGAACGAAGAGGTTCCCAGCGCCCTCGTTACCAGGAACGACGTTCCTACGACGATTATGATCGCAACAGGGGCTATAGCCCTCCACAATCATCCTATGTCACACGCTACGAGCCCTACCCGCCAGATACTCGCATGATCCAACATTACGCGCCATCGCAATATGGCTACCCACCTCAATATCCTCCTCAAATGTATCCCATTTCGCCTCCACTAACAGCTGTTTCTGGCTCGGCAAACGGCTACTTCCACCAACCACTACCATACCACTACCACCGCAGCAGCTCCTCCCGAGGCGAATCCTCCTCGCGCGCCGACGACGAGCCCGAACACGTCAGGCGCATGCACGAAGCGCTTCAGAAGCAAGAAGACCACCTCAAGCAAATGCGCGAACAGATGGCCGCCGACACCGCCGACCGCCAGGCCCGTGACAACCTACGCGAAGCCGAGATCAAGCAAGAAAAGGACGCCCACGCCGCAAAACTAGCCGAAGCCGCTTGGCAGCGCAAAGTCGCGGAGGAGATCGCTGCAGCCGAGAAGAAAGCCAAGGAGAAAGCCGAGGCCGAAGCCGCTGAAAAAGCGGAAAAGGCGGATAAGAAAGCGAAGGAGGAGAGGGAGAAACAGGCGAAGGAGATTGAGGCGTTGAAGAAGGCGAACAAGGAGGCGGAGGCGTGGAAACCGGAACCGGATGATAAGCAGGCGCCGATTAAGTTTAAGGATGCGGCCGGGCGGACGTGGGTGTTTCCATATAAGTATTGTAGGAGGTGGGAGACGTTTCGGGTGTTGGTTGTAAAGTGCTATATGGACAATCCGGTGGTGCTGCAGCATGTGGAGAAGGGGAATTACTGGCTTTTTGGGCCGGATGACCAGACATTGATGCCGGATCTCTGGAGCGATACGATCAAGGGTGGTTGGGAGATCCGTAAGCACTTCATATCCTCGTCGCTCGCATCATCATGGAATACTGATCCTCACATCCACAGGCCAAGAACTCTACCCACCCCCACCC
>Ga0058698_10000757_pt1 | contig 16425 bp, 17 predicted proteins | sample AgamicAsSfe_FD_67288 | JGI IMG/M metagenome (GOLD analysis project Ga0058698, IMG submission 67288) | Agave microbial communities from Guanajuato, Mexico - As.Sf.e | ecosystem: Host-associated > Plants > Phyllosphere > Phylloplane/Leaf | place: Guanajuato, Mexico | collected 2012-05-30
GGGGCGGAGAGGGTGGGGAGGGTGGATGTTGCGGTTGTGTTCTGGGAGGTGGTTAGTATGGTTGGATTGAGAGCTGGGAAGGAAAGAGGGGCAGATGCTTACGGTGGTGAGAGTCAGGAAGATGGTGCTGTGGAGTGTTGTGGTGATTGTGGTTAGCGAGCCATCAACAGCGCTGGTCAGTGTGGCTACGGAGCTGGTGGCAATGGCTTGTGTCTCTGTAGTGGGGATAACGGCTGCGGAAGAGCTGATTGCGGCAGCGACAGAGGCTGGGACGACTGTGGTCTGAACTGGGACAACAGCGGTGATGATGTGAGGTGTCTCAGTAAGCGGGCAATCAGTGACAGAGGCTGGGCACTCGCTGATTGTCATCGTGGTGGTTGTGTAGCGGGTTATAGTCTCGAGGCTAGCGGAGCTGCTGGAAACAGGTGCAACTGTGGCGTTTGCGATAACTGAGCTGTTCGAGGTGGCGTAGACAGGAGCGGCACTGGGAATAGAAGCAGAGCTCAGTGTAGCCATGACGCTCGCAGGCACGACAATGGTGCTGACGGGACTAGATTCAGTGGTGACACTGGGAGATGTCCTGTAAGGACAGTCGGTAACTGTGGGTGCGCATTCCGAGATGGTGCGAACGGTGGTCGAGTAGGCAGTAATGGTGACAGGCGATGCGTCGGCCGAGATGGCTTCCACTGTCGAAGACTCTGCGATCGAGCTTGTTGTGTTGCTTGCCACGAGAGAAGATGTAGATATGATCGCGACAGGGCTAGCGCTCACTGCAGCGTCAACGGTAGCGCTTGAAGTGGCAACCTCGACTGGTGCAACGGCGGACGAGGATGTGTTGGAGTAGATTGTGCTGAACGCGGTGACGAACGGCGCGCTTGATGTAGTTGCATCGGCAGCTGCTGCATCTACAGCGGAATCACCATAAGCCACGGGTGCAGCTTGGCGCCGGACGTGTTGGTGTTGGTGGCCACTGGCGTGGGCTTGAGCGGATGCAGCAAGGACCGCCACCAGGGCGAAGGTGTTCTTGAAGAGCATGTTGAGTTGATGTGATTGTTTAGTTTAGTTGGGAATGCTTGTTGTTGTTGAGGAGGATCTTGCTATGATGAGTTGAAGTGGCGAAGAGCTGGAAAGTGGCTGGAAAGAGAGAACGTGGTTGACAGACAGTCGTGTAAAGAAAGAGGGTGTCCTGAAAGGCTGTGGTGGTGTAATGTGGAAGTGACCGTGAAAGAAAGTAAAGGTGAAAGCTAGGAGAGCTAGGAGAGCTGGGGTGGTGTAAGGTGTAAGTACAACTAGCAGAGCACGAACAACACGACGGCGACGATGAGGTACAAATACAACGGACCCCTCCAACTCCAGACCAGCTGCATCGTGGCTCGTGGACAATCAAGGTCGAGCATGGCATCAACATGAGACGCGTCCAAGACTTCTGAAATTACCGAACAGACGTTTCACTGCAAAACATCTGATACCGACTTTGTGCGGCCAATGAGCAGCGTTCCTGAGCACGACCTGCATCAAAGTACCATGACGCTCTGTTTAGCTTTGGTTGTCACAATAGCGAAACTAGGTAACGATATTGAGCCAGGGCGTTTGTCTTTGCCGCTCAATCGTCTATCTACGCCACTTCATCTAAGCCGTGATATTGAGTGTCATTAGCCTCCAAACTGAAAAAGACAACTGACAAAGCGTAGAGTTGAGCTTGACGAGGCCTATGTTTCAGACGCGATGGCCGCGTCTCAGAATACAAGACTGCAGGAATACGAAGTTCGGCTCTTTTATGATGTGCAACAGCAAAGCGCCAACACTGCATGAGTAGGTGGCGAAACACTATTCGTGGCGAAGTATATGCTGTCAATACTTATGCAGGGCATGCTGCAAATACGACGCTCCAGATCTTAAGGTCTCTGCATCTGACTTTGTGTATCTTTCTGTTATGACACTATCATTAGCCTTTAGACCTTCACGCGCTTCGGCCAAACGGTCTCGGCTGTCACATCCGATGAACTGTGCGGGACGCGGGAGGTGGTGGACTGGTAATGGAAGACGTGGAGATGGAGATGGAAATGAAGCTTCTAGTCATACCTCACTTGACACTGTGAACCCAAGGTTGTGATTGTCAGATTTACTGTGGCAATCGCTAGATCAATCAATCAGCGAATGCAATCCGCCAGCTGGGTACAACATCGTGACAGCGCCTTGAGTACACTTGGACTCGCGCCTCTCCCAAGTCATAAAGATCTCATGGTAACGGGAGTTCTATGACACCCTGCCCCTAATGCATTACATGGCGATTCTGCAACATACAAGTTCTCGGTCGCGAAAGAGCAGCCAGGAGGGCGAGTACTGCATCGATGGCTCAATACATAGCCAGTATCTGGTATGACATTCACATATCTAGGCACCATTCACCTTCGCTTCCGTCGTCTCCGCCTGCTTCGCCGCCTCGGTCTCCTTGACAGGGATCGTCTGCTTTAGGGGCGGCAGCAGACCCCTCGCGCCTAGTCTCGCCTGCTGCGTCAACAGTGCATCCATCACGGCCATAGCTGCCATTGCCTCCACAATGGGGATCGCCCTCGGCACCACACACGGGTCATGTCTGCCTTTGGCCTCGAGGTTGCCCTCTGCACTATCGTATCCTGCCGTCGTCTGCGACTGCCCAATCGTCGCTGGCGGCTTGAAGCCGACGTCGAAGTAGATGTGCGCGCCATTAGTGATGCCGCCCTGAATACCAGCCGAGTTATTCGTCTTGGTAGTGAGCTTAGGACGGCCGTCAGGCCCGGGGGGTGCGCCAGGTACAGCAACGAAGGCGTCGTTGTGTAGCGATCCTGGAACCTGGCACCCGCCAAAGCCGGAACCAATGGAGAAGGCTTTTGTTGCTGGAATGCTCATCATGGCGTGTGCGAGGAGGGCTTCCATCTTGTCGAAACAGGGCTCGCCGAGACCGCTGGGCACGTTGCGGATCACGCAGGTTACGGTACCGCCGATGCTGTCCTCGCGCTGCTTGAACTCGGAGATTACGCCCTCCATGCGCTTTGTGGCGTCCTTATTTGGGCAACGGACGGGAATGAAGGAGTCGACGGTTTCGCGGTCGATCGTGTTGATTAGAGAGAGAAATTCAGGGTTTGTGGTCGCGGAGGGGTGTTCGGGCGTGGGTGCGAAGAGGAACTCGTTGCCTATCGAGGCGGTGTAGGCAATGATTTCGATACCGTAGGCGAGGCGGAGGAACTTCTCTGCTATAGCTCCTGCTGCTACGCGGCCTGGAAGATGCTGCATTAGTCTGCTGGACGTGAGTCTCATCTCGCGGTAGCCTTACAGATAGTCTCTCGTGCACTACTCCGTCCTCCACCACTGCTAGACTTCACGCCATACTTCTCTAAGTACGTCCAATCTGCATGACTAGGCCGAGGGAAAAGGTCCATCTTGTCTCCCTTGTAATCATGCGGTCGCTGGTTCTCATTCATAACTTTTAACGATATCGGCGACCCTAATGTGATCCCAAACTCTGTGCCCGACTGAATCTCGACCTTGTCCTTTTCATCTCGTGGTGTTGACAGGGCACTCTGCCCAGGACGTCTTCTTGTGAGTTGTGGTTGAATGTCGGCTTCTGTAAGCTCCATGCCTGGAGGGCAGCCATCGATGATGACTGTGACGGACCGACAGTGTGATTCACCAGCACTAGGGTAAAGTCAGAATGACTTCGAAATGCATCGTTCATGGTAGGCCGAGGATGTGTTACGTCGTGACTCGGAAGTTGTGTCCAAAGGTGGACATCTTGTGCGAGTGGTTATACTAGTTCTTTCCACTGAGCTGGACTTCCTCTGATCTGTAGCTAGTCTAGAGAAGTGCGAATATGGATCGCAGCAAGATCGTTACAAAATGATCGTGATGATGATTTCCGCCATAACATTTTGGTCGAGCACATGGCAAGGGTTCATTGGGATCGTCCCGGCCGAGCTCGGCCAATGGACCTCAGGCCCAGTCCTGGAGTATTCCCTTACAGCATGCTTCACCATCATCTGCGTACGAGGTTGTCGCTACACGGTTACACCACGCACAGGATAACTCGACGCACACTCGCAACATGGGCTGAGAACGCGTCAAATCCGAAGCATCCGTTACAAATTTACAAGTCACAGACAACAGACCCTTTCCTGAACCTCGCTGTCGAGCAGTTCCTCCTCGAGCGTACACCAAGTGATTCATGTATACTTTTCCAATATGTAAACCGTCCCTGTATAGTCATCGGTCGGAACCAGAACCCATGGCTGGAAGTCAACCTCAGGCTGCTGCAGGCTGCTGCATCACAACGTCATGCAGGCACATCTTCCAGCGACCCGCCACAGACCGAACCTTACGGCTTGGGCAAGGTTGATTTGGTACGACGACGGTCAGGTGGTGGTGCAGTCTTCCATGACGAAGGCAATGTCAATTGGAGTATCATTTGTCCATCTTCGATCTTCACGCGTGACAAACATGCTGAAATGATTGTGCGTGCGCTGCGAAAGGAGGGCATCGAGCGGGCGAGGGTCAATGAGCGACATGATATTGTGCTCGACCAAGGCCACGAGAGGTATGAGCCAGCAGATTGGAAAAGCTTGCACCATACACCTTACACCGTCGCGCCAGACTCGGATGATACTGTCGTTCCCAAGCCGCTCAAAGTATCTGGGTCCGCTTACAAATTGACCAGAGGACGCGCGTTGCACCATGGAACATGCTTATTGTCTTCGCCAAACCTGCAGATAATCCCGCACTATCTGCACTCACCCGCGCGGGGCCACATCAAGGCCAAAGGTGTGGAAAGTGTGAGTTCGCCTGTTGCCAACATTGGGCTTGACACTGTCATCTTTCGCGATGCTGTGAGGAAAGGCTTCGAAGAGATGTATGCGCGAGGGGATAATGTAGATGTGAGTGTAAATATCGGCGAGAGAGCACTCGAGGTACCACGAGTGAAAGAGATGTGGGAAGAAATGCAGGTTTGTGTTTTCCCGCCACGAAATATGACTTCCAACTGACCCAGTATAGACGCTCGACTGGACATACGGTCAAACACCACAGTTCACATTTTCGACACAGCCGATTGAGGGTAGCACACGGAAAACAGCACAACAGCAAGAGCCTTTTCCAACATCTGTAAACATGTTGCTCGACTTCAAACACGGGCAACTCCTGAATGCAGAGCTTACCTCTACCGACACAGCTTCGAGCAGTGATAGAGATCAAACTTCCTTATGCGCTCTGCAAGGTAGGAAGCTGTATGATTCCGAGTGGAATTGGAACGAGATCATCAACCGCCTGCAGGCTGGTGATAATGGGCCAAACTCATCACGAGCTCAGGCGAAGTGGTTGCAGCAGATTCTGCCTGGCTGTCATAATGTCTAGATTCAAGTTCAAGGTCAGATCTGAAACACGTCACGCGTCACGTAGCACGATCTCTCACTTCAGATCTGCTTTTTCACACCAGAAAATCTCAACCTTTTTGCGGCACCTTTTTCACTTGGATATCTCTACCCCGCTTCAAGCTTCCCGCCGCTTGCTTGTATATGCCTTCCTATTCCTTCCTCCTTCTCCTCCTCTGCCAGCATGCTACTTAGTTACTACTTTTTCGAGAGCTCAATCACTACCTGGTATTGAGTGAGGATCTCACATAGTCATCGAGCTCGACTCAGGGCACGCTTCGAGCATGGTATCCGATCGTCACGTTTTTGATCTAACTAAGGACGATAATGATGAAGTTCATCGTTAGATGGATGGTAACGCGGCAAGTCAAATCAGGCTCGATTTGCGTGATGACTCCGATATAGTTGCCACGGGTAAGTCGTCATGGTCCTCGGGCCTGATCAAGTTCTTCCGCTAGGATAACTAACGTAACTTTACTTTAGGTCGCCCGATCGTAATGCCTTTCCACCGGATCGCACGCAATCTCAGTCTTGAAGCCACCCACTTCCTTTTGTTTCCGCCGCGACAGTATCATCAGGTCGAGAACAAGTTACGCATTCTACAAAGCTGCCACTGGAAAGGACGAGATCTCAAGCCAGGCGATACTGTCGAGATTAGGGAAGAGCTGTACGGCACTACTCTCGAGCGCATGGGCAGGCTCTTCACCATCTACTGGATCCTACAAGACGGCCAGCACGGCACGATCCGTTTTCGTGGTCTGGCATTTGAACGAGCATCATTGCAAGCAGCTGAAGCACTCCTTCCTGCCGAGGAGAACGAGGTTGTACTTATGTTAAAGGTCAATGCTGCAGACGAAAGATCACCATTCGATCAGAACCTGATTGATATTACTTCGGATGATATCGTCACGGTTCGAGAACTTCGACTTACCAACGCCTCTTTTCCCGCATACAGTTTCCGTGACAGGTTGCCAAACATTCAGAGCGGTCATACGGCGCGCTCCAGAGTTTGGCAAGAGGAGGTACTGGTTTGTCGATGGTTGATGGTGTCATACTACAAGGATGCTCCAGCAATGAGAGCAGAACGACTTTGTCAGCTGATCGTACGGCGCTTCGAGGAGGCAGAAGTGCCCGCTACCTGCCGTGTATCTGACGCCGCTCTCCGTGACGAGCACTGCGGAGATTCTGCTCCAAAAATCGATAACACTTTCACAATGGTCGACATGTTCTCTGGCGGCGGTGGAATGTCTTGTGGTGCTCTGCAAGCTGGATTTCGTGTGAGATATGCCGTGGACAAGGATAGGGACGCCATGACGACCTACGCCCTCAACAACCCGTTCACGCGAACCTACGTCGAAGAGATTGGCGACTTCTTCGAGCGTCTTACCACAAAACCCCTTCCGCAAAAGTGGCGTTGCCACCATTTGCACGCTTCCCCATCATGCAAGTTTATTGCCTGGTGCCATACCAGACCGGGTCAGCATGATGAGGCTAATCAGAATACGATGACAGTCATGCACGCGCTCTTGTCCGCGATTCGTCCGATGACAGCATCACTCGAGGAGTCAGACAATCTCAAAAACCACAAGGATTGGTACCGCAATATCCTAACAGACTGCCTGAACAATGGCTACTCCATTGCCTGGAGAATCTCTGATGCACGCGATACTCGCAGCGCCTCTAAACGAATGCGATTTCTCCTGAACGCAGCTTGTCCTGGAATGCCTCTACCATCCTTTGCTGTTCCAACGCATGGTCCACCTGGCAGTGGCCTGCTTCCCTACCGCACCATAGGCGACGCTCTTGCAGATTTACGCCGTCATCCTAGTGCTACGCACAACGATTCCTCAAAGGCGACGCCGCGTAATCGCCAGCCGTATGATCCACACACCATTGCTTGTCCTACCATCACGACACACGGTGCCGGCGGCAGTCAAGGCCCCATTGGCAGCTATCACCCTAGCGGCACTCGCGACTTCACCATTCGAGAGTATGCCATGCTCCAGGGTTTGCCATGGAACTACGATCTCGGACCTGAAGGCCGTAGCAACAAGACTAAACTGCTGGAACAGATTGGCAACATGGTCTCGCCGCTACAAGCAAAGGCAATGCTAGAACCAGTACTGGAACTGCACAGGCGCATTGAGCGGGACTCAGGGCGCCAAGGATGAGATGGACATTTCGGTGGGCAGTTCGAGGAGGTCTGAACAGCGTAAACTTGCGAACAGCACAGCGACGTGCGGAATGTGAAGGCAAGTGGGAGACTTCACGTCTATGAAGAGATGACAAAATGTGATGGACAAAGATGGAATCAGGATAGGTACTCAGGATCAGGATGTGCAGAGTCACGCAAGTATTGTGCTTTGCCACATGCACTCAGGCTGCATGTATGCTGAGAAGAGTGGTGCTCACACTACGTAGGACGCTTAGGTAGATCTCATGACATGATTGCGCTTCATGCTTTGCTGCAGACTAAGGTTTGTGATCTCGACACCACACACCTGAGACATGCACCCCGCAAATCCCTCTGCCGGAAGATGAAACGCCGGCAGTCGATGCCCGGATCTACAATGCACAGCGGGTCGAGATCCTTCAAAAGTCTTGATTGCGTACAGTACTCTGCCGATCGAGCCGACAGAGTACGCCACTGTTCAATATAGCTCATCTGTACTCAGACTCGATGTGTAATCTCATATATGTGGTCTCGCGACGTGTATCAAGGGTAGTAAAACTGAGCAGAGGCGAAGGCGAATCTTAAGCACGGTCCCTGCCAAGTGATCTGTGCATTAGAAAGAAACTTGGCACGAGCTCAGCGGGTTTACAGAGTCTATTTTAGTCGTTGTCGAGCTAGCGATACTTGCTGGTAACTATCGAGGCAAATAATGCCAATGTTATGCCAATGCCATCAACCCGGCTGATAGGCCGTACAGGCATGTTTTCTGGCTACGAATGCAGGAGCAGGAGTAGGCCCGGTGCAGGAAGAGCGAGCGAGCGAGCCTGGCCTGGTTGAATCGTACATCGTTTGACATCTCAACTCCGGTCTACTTTCTCACCAATCCTGCATCTTGCATCTCACACTCTCTCCTCTCCATTGACTCTTAGGTCTGCTCTTGCTTCTTTGCTTGCCATCCTCTCTCTGTTGTCCTTGCATCCATCTTAACCTCTCTTTGGCAAGCACCTCGCCACAGCTCTACGGTACTGCTCTTTTTGGCCTTTTGAGTACTCTTCTGCTTCGCGCCACAGCTTGTTGGGATCGTCCATCTCGTTATTACTCCAATCGCCGAGCACTCATGGCTGCCCGCTTCGTCCTCCCGGCTCTTAGCCTGCTCTCCGCCTTCACCGCTGTCGACGCCGCTCTGCCGACCATCAGTACAACCGGAAACAAGTTCTTCGACAGCAATGGCAATCAGTTCATTATCAAGGGCGTTGCGTACCAGCTTTTGCCCACTGACCCTCTGTACATGACCCAGCAATGTCAAATGGATGCTACGCTCATGGCAACTCTGGGAACCAATGCGATCAGAGTACGTTCAACTTAAAGAGCACAACCAAGATCTCCACACTGACACAACTTCTTGCAGGTTTACCGTAAGATTCGCTTCGCAAAACGGCAAGAGATAAGAGATGGCAACTGACATGGGCATGTTGTAGATGTGGACCCATACGTTAACCACGATGGCTGTATGGCCGCTTTCGATGCCGCGGGCATATACGTAAGATCCATCGCAGGATACGGCAAGAAACAAGAGCTGCCAACTGATACGGAAAGATTACAGGCGTTCATCGACCTCGATACCTTCAACACCACCGTTGTCGAGACAGCACCAGCATGGACACAAGAGCAGTTCCAGGCATACGCGATGGTCATGGACGTGTTTAGCAAGTACGACAACGTCGCTGGTAAATTCATTATATCCATCATATCTTCGGCGCTATGGACTTATGCATAATCAGGCTTCTACATTGGAAACGAGATAATCAATACCGTGGGCGATGCTACGATGGCCGCCCCATACATCAAGGTAGAGCATTTCACAAGACATGTAGAGTGTCATTCTGACATACCATAGGCCTCTCTCGCCGACCTCAAAGCATACCAGGCGCAGCAAAACTACAGAAGGATCCCAATCGGGTACAGTCACGCTGATGTGGCAGGCCTACGACCTGTTCTTCAGGACTACCTCATCTGTGGTACTGATCAGTCTCAGAATCTTGACTTCTTCTCATTGGTATGTGGTATTGGATCCTCCAGACCGGGACAGAGCTAACGCTTTCTTCCTCCAGAACCTCTACGAGTGGTGCGGCAACAACAACTACATGACTTCTGGTTACGAAGCACTGCAAAACCAGACTGTAGGCTTCCCAATACCTATCTTCGTCTCAGAGACAGGTTGTAACGTGCCCGAACCTCGCACATTCGAGGATCAAGCTGCCATCTTTGGACCCATGAGCGGTACCTGGTCCGGCTCGATTATTTATGAATGGATCCAAGAAGAGAACCACTACGGTCTCATCACTTACGGTGGCGGAAATGCCGATGCACTCGACTCTTCAGCACCTGCTGGTGGATTCTCCCGGTCAGGCACACCTACGCCAATCAGCCCCGACTTCTCGAACCTCCTGAGCGCCTGGAAGACCGTCAGCCCATCGGTCGTTTCGTCGGCAGCATACGAGCCAACTGGACTCATTACACCGTCTTGCCCAGCCTACACTGCAGGGACTTGGGAAGTTTCCGGCAACCCTCCACTACCGACAATTGGCGCTGCCGCAGTGTCTCTCAACTCAATCAGTGCCGCTCCCGCCACTAGCGCGAGCCAGCCTGCATCGATAACATCTGCCGCATCGACTGCCCAGTCCAGCGCGGAAAGTGTGCGGAGCAGCCTCCAAAGTACTGCTGCATCTGCCGCTTTGACGAGCAAGACGACTGTCGCTGCCGCAGGCAGTGCTAGTGGAGCCGCTAATGGTGCAGATGCATCATCGTCGAAGGGCGCTGGTGTTGCGAACTCCGTCGGTATCAACTCTGGACTCAGTGGTCTTATCCTCGCAGCTCTTATGTGGTTCTAAGCTGGTTCCGATTCCTTTACTCTCTATTCACTATCTCCTTCATGGTCGCTTAATCCTGGCAATGCAGCAAGATATTAAAGCTTGTATACATCACGGACAGTTTCCTCTTCATCGGCCTCTGGAGTTTCAATAATGTTCATTGCATCGGATCGTTCGGCGAGGATTCTTGACTTTTCTGTACAAACTTTGGTCGGACGGTATAGAGTAACGCTCGGCTGAGCAGGTATAAGGGCATTTGACGAGTCCTGCATAGAATAGCATATTCAAAAGTCTGTCATTTTCATCGCTGGCTTCTCACTACTGCTATCCAGGTGACTGTCCTCACTTTCGCCAATCATACGCTCAATGACCTTGACCTTGGCAAGTGCTTTTTTAAGTCTGTCATCAAACTCCGCGACCTCATCATCAGTGTTGGCTGGCGAAAGAGTGCTGGGATCGACATAGACGAGTAACCGCTCCACGTGCTTTTCCAATGTCTTTTGCAATCTTTCCTGTGCCTTCAACGGCGGCAGTGTCTTCGACTCATCTAGATCTGCTGCACCAAGTGTATCCTTCTCTTGCGGCACACGCAGTCGCGCAGACCAAAGCTTCGCTCGCGCCTGTAGTCGTCCCATGACAATACCTTTCAGGAATCCTTGCTCGACACCGAAGACTCGCGACTCGAACCGCGATTGACGCAGACCGTCCTGGAGTCCCTGGGTGTGGCCGGACGTGTAGAAGTCGTCTTCGAGGTTGAGGAGGCAGTCGAGGTCCAGGTCGAGCTCATCAGGTCGTTCTGGGAGGTGGTGCGCTGGACCGTGGGAAGAGGTGGGGATCGGACCTGGAAGGGAGGCACTCATTGTGCGTAATGGGAGACTGCTGCGCGCGGATGTGCAAGCTGATGGTGGTCGCGCGGGACTTTTTGTAAATAATCTCAATGACGATCCTGGAGAAGCTGCAGGCACGTGCACGCTGACTCAGAGTGAACAAGAAGATAGGACGATCACTGTTGATATTCGAGGTCAATTGCTAATCTAATAGCTCTACACTCATCAAACATCCTATACTATGGTGGACCGAAAAAGAAGCAACATCTTGCCAAAAGAGGGCGAGCGGAATATCCTCATCACAAGTGCTCTACCATATGTGAACAACGTACCGCATTTGGGAAATATCATTGGAAGTGTGTTATCTGCAGATGTGTTTGCAAGGTGAGAATAGTGGTCACCTCATGAGATCATTAGCTACTGATCACTGCTGCGTAGATATCAGCGAGCGCGAGGCGTGAATACGTTGTTCGTTTGCGGCACAGACGAGTACGGCACAGCAACAGAAACAAAAGCCATCGAAGAAGGCACCACACCGCAAGAGCTCTGCAACAAATACCACGCCCTCCACAAGGAAACCTACGACTGGTTCAGCATCGACTTCGACATATTCGGCCGCACACCAACACGGCAGCAGACGGAGATTGCGCAGGACATCTTCACCAAGCTGCACAAGAATGGCTACCTGGAGGAAAAGACGACAGTCCAGCCGTATTGCGAGAAGCATGAGGCGTACCTTGCGGATCGATTTGTGGAAGGAGAGTGTCCGCTGTGTGGTTATTTGGACGCAAGAGGTGATCAGTGCGACAAGTGTGGAAAATTGTTGGATCCGTTGGAGTTGAAGAACCCGAGATGTAAGCTGGATGGCGCTACACCGGTACCTAGAGATACGAAACACGTCTTTCTCCTACTGGATAAACTGCAGGACGGCATAGCAGAGTGGAACAAAAAGGCAAGCACGGAAGGGGCATGGTCATCGAACGGAATCAACATTACGGAAAACTGGCTGAGAGAGGGGTTGAAGCCGAGAGGAATCACGAGGGATCTGAAATGGGGGACGCCGGTACCGTTGGAGGGCTATGACAAGAAAGTGCTGTATGTTTGGTTTGACGCGTGTATTGGGTATGTGTCGATTACCGCCAACTACACGGAAGAGTGGGAGAAGTGGTGGCGCAATCCGGAGAACGTCAAGCTCTATCAGTTCATGGGCAAGGATAATGTGCCGTTCCATACAGTCATCTTCCCTGGATCGCAGCAAGGTACCGGCGACAAGTGGACTATGCTGCATCACCTCTCGACTACAGAGTACCTGAACTATGAGAATGGCAAATTCTCGAAGTCTCGTAATGTTGGTGTCTTCGGGACGAATGCAAAGGAGACCGGCATCCCTCCAGATGTATGGCGGTACTACCTACTCTCACGTCGACCAGAAAATGGAGACTCCGAATTCGAATGGAAAGCCTTCATCGACGTAAACAACAACGAACTACTCAAAAACCTGGGCAACTATGTTAACCGCATCGTCAAATTCGTAAACGCCAAGAACTACAACTCCATCATGCCAGACTATACCTCAAAAGAGGCCCTCGCTTTCAGCGAATCCAACCTTTCCCAACACATCACCGACATCAACAAAGCCCTTGCCCAGTACAACACCGAACTCGAAGCCGTCAAGCTGAAAGCCGGTCTCGTGACAGCTCTCCACATCTCCAGTCTCGGCAACCTACTTCTCCAACACAACACCCTCGACAACAAGCTCTTCGAGGAGCAACGCCACAAGTGCGATGCCGTTGTCGGTCTCGCGATTAACCTCGTCCATCTCGTCGCTGCGGTCATCGAGCCGTACATGCCCGCCACCTCTGCATCGATCCTCGCCCAGCTCAACGCCGAACCCATGCTCATCCCTGACCACTGGACGCCCAATACGATCAAGCCCGAACACAAGCTCGGCAAGGCGGCGTATCTCTTCTCGCAGATCAAGGCGGAAAAAGAGCAGGAATGGCGTGAGCAGTATGGTGGCGCGGAGGCCAACAAGGCGAAAGCGGAGAAAGCGGCAAAGGCGGCCAAGAAGAAGGCGGATAAGATACGACATGCCGCGGAAAAGGCTGCGAAGAAAGAGGCGGAGGAGGCTGCGAAAAACGGGGGCGATGAGGAATCAGGCTCGAAACCAGCGGCTCCTGGAAAGCTGAGTGTGGAAAATGTGGAGAAGGACGGAGCGCAGAAATTGACGTCGTCGAAGGAGGGAATAGATGAGGTTACGGAGGGAGTGCATCAGACTGTGCTGCAGACTTCGTAGGAAGTGGAGGAAGATCATGTGAGGGACTTTAAGATGTAAGATGTAAGATCACCACGAAAATGCCAGCGCAGGTCTAGTAAGTATTGTCATAACCTCGCAAATCCAGCGGCTTTGGCGAGAATGAGCAACGGCATGCTCCGGGCATCAAATATGACCTTTGAGCATGAAACGCACATGACACAGGCTTTGGCCCCACAACCACCTTATTCCAAATCGATATGCACCAACGTTGCAGGGTCTGTGCTAAATAACTTACCTTCACGACCATCTTCCTTCATTTATTTCCTTCCCTACAAACCTACCTACCTCTTTTGCCTCACTTCTCACCTTCAGAAACATGCTCGATGCACCACAACCTGACTATGCACAAGCTGAATGTCCTTACAGATTGACCTAGGACGGGTCAACGCCGTCAGTGTTAACCACGATTGGAATCTCACCGCAAAAACCTCGATTCGTTTGCACGCGCACATTTCGAGTCATCCCCTTCCAAGTGGCGACTTGCTCTTTTGGCTGAAGCAGTCTCGGCCTTGGATCGGCCGCGCCAATGGTCTTCATGTTGTTGTCCAGGTACTGCAAGAAGGACGGACGTTGCGGCAATGTGGTGCCGAGCAGAGCGTATTGCATGCTCTGCGAGATGCAGTGGCGAATGCAGAGGTATGTATTCCGTCTCACACTGATGCAGCTGTCACTGATCACTCTCAAGCTTTGGAAACAACTCCAGCTCGATGCTACATTATTCGACCTTGCTTCGTCTCCCTCAACACATCCTTCGTCCTCCTTCACTCTTCAGATTCGCCATGCTACAAACTTGGACGCCAAAGAAGTACGTCGACTTCATCGGCTGCCTGTTGGAACCTCTGCTGCGGACCTGCTGCCACCAGATGGTATTGTTGCGTCGGGACTTGAGCAGATCTATATCGTCTTGGACTACAGCAGATCGCTGATTACCACAAATTCGAATGCCAATGCAGGCCTCTCCGATCCCCCACGTCTTGAACAGCGACATTTGAACACCACGGATGCTGTCGAGCTAGCAGATGCAGTCTTTCGCAGTATTATCTATCCAAAGCCATCCAAGCTATCCTTGGGCATATGGCTGCCCAAGACGGCAGAAACAAGCGCATTATCTATGATAGCGCCGACCATATGGTCGCCAGGATATGCAGCAGTTCGTGCTGCTCTGTTCCTGCTTCGTACTTTGGCTGATGAGGAATAGGCTGTGTCAGAACGAGTTTGCTTCCTGCCGATAATCACACATGCACTGTCGCATTCTCTGGCAGGAAGAGTGCGTTCGACTGGTTTGAAGGAGAAACTGTTGAGGTTGCAGAGTCTGGCTGATAGCAGTGCCACAAGTCCTGCGACATGTTCACCACCAGTGATACACTCACTCTCGGACTTGGTGAAAGCGAAGCTTTGGAAGACTGTGCAGCTTGGGGTTTACAAGGAAGATGCTAGTGCCGAGCTGAAGCCTTTGACTATACCAGAGGGAAACCTGTCTGATATTGGAAGTCAGGATGGCCATGATGAGTGGGAGACAACGAACAACTCCCGAGATCCTGCAGCAGCTCGTCTTCCCCGGTCTAGCAACGATGATGACATCGCGAATTTACTCACACAATCGCCACAATTGATTGGTAGCCTGAACCTGCCACATCAAGATGGCTGGGACGGTGGATTGCTAGCACAACCGGTGAACGTGCACCACATCTTAGCACAGCTTGAGCGCACACAGTCTTCACAAGTAATCACCGGCCAGTACGATCACGATATGTCCAGTCTATTGGGCGATGACGACAACGATGATGGCCTACTCTCCTCCGAAGTCAATGCAGACGATGCAATGATATCCGATGCCGAGGAGATCAGCTCTATCATAAGTAGCGACCAAGACGATACCTCGATCCTGTCGGACAGCACTTTCGACTCTTTCCTGCTCGACGACAACACGTACAACCATGATGAGACGCCACAAACAAGCCAGGAATCAGCCGTATCTTCCTGGCTGGCCGGCCGTGCAGTGAATGATCGCGCAGCGGAGCACCAGCAGCCTCTTCCACCAAGACCAATGTGGCAGGCTCTCCAGCCTGAAACAGTTGACTGCGGCGCCCGTGTATTGCATGTGGACGACGACTTTCTCACCAGTGATGCTGATATTGGCAACGACGACGAAGACGATAATATGCTAAGTGATTGGGCCGACGATTACGACATGTTGGAGGATTGACAGGATGGGGTTTGCTCTGTTTTGCTGCCGAGCCAGGGAGGACGAAGGACGAAGTATTGGACGGTGCATGAGTTTCTTCTACTGTACCATTTGTTATTCATATTCATATCCATATCTGAAACATACAATTCGCCAGAGATTGTAGACTGTGGTCAAATCATATTCATACTGATGTCAATGAGGTGAGATTGATTCATCCAGTATGACAAAATGGACAGAGTATCTTGCAGTCGTGCTCAACTGGCTTATTGATGATATCACCCTCGCCTTTTCCATCCCACCTCCGGTCCTACTCCTGCTTCTGCTTCTACTTCTACTTCTGCCTCCTCTCCTGCCTCTCCATTCCTGCTCCTCGTCCTGCTATACCCATCCACATTCATTCTCGTCCTACCTCGTTCTCACATCATACCGCATGTGCTTCCTCTAATCTCGACCGACCGAGCTCTCTGCTTCCCCTGCATAGATATTGGTCGAGAGCCACCCAACCGGCAGGTTGCAATACTCGAGGTCCAGTGGTTGGCGCTGGTCGGGTCGCGCTCATACATGCCGAGGACGTCGACGCGCGCACACACGTACGTGTGGGTGTGTGTGTGTGTGTGTGTGTGTGTGTGTGTGTGTGTGTGTGTGTGTGTG
>Ga0058698_10000759_pt1 | contig 16392 bp, 20 predicted proteins | sample AgamicAsSfe_FD_67288 | JGI IMG/M metagenome (GOLD analysis project Ga0058698, IMG submission 67288) | Agave microbial communities from Guanajuato, Mexico - As.Sf.e | ecosystem: Host-associated > Plants > Phyllosphere > Phylloplane/Leaf | place: Guanajuato, Mexico | collected 2012-05-30
CTACCATGCAACTCAGTGCTCAATCCCTTGATTCCGCGCCTCTCCGCAGCCGTCAATCTAATCCCAAACCACTTCTCCAATGCCTTCACGCGCTCTGCCTCCGTCTTACACACCTCCATGACCTCAATAGTCTCCCCAATCCGCCTCTTGACCACTCCCCCGACCAGGCTGACCTGTCCCACGATCTTCCGATCGACCATTGCTGGCAGCCCGACTGAGCTCTCCGTCTTCGAATCATATGGTGAGCTAATATCGCCGTCGTCGGCGTATAGCAGATAACGTGTGCACACAATGCGATAAGTAAACCACATCTGGGGACTCGTACTAGTGTAGTAATTCATCATTGCGAAGTCCGCCGGCAGGAATTCAGTCTCAGTGAAGGCGTACTGCGCCTCCCAGATCAGTTTACCGTCCTCATTATGCTTCTGGTTTTTGTTGACTTCGTATACCCACAGATTTTGGGCAGGGTCAGTGCCACGACGGGCGGTGGGTTCGTCATATAGTGGACGTTGAATGAGGCTGATGGTCGTATCGGATCCGGAGTGAAGTGGCCGAACGACTGTTTCGTAGAGGCGACGCTCAGCTTTGGAGTTCATTGGTTGGCATAGAGGAAGAGGTCGTGTGGGACCGCCCCCGCCGAAACCGATGTCGACGGCGTAGGTGACGTTGGCGATCTTGATGAGATTGACCATGTGGCTCCTGGTATTGCGTCAGTTGATCTGCCCTTGACAATCGTGCGATGCAATCATTGTGAGAGCAGCAAGGGCGTAGTCGTAAGTTTTGTATGCCGTGATTGTAGTGCCTCCGAGCACCGATATCAGCCTGCATGGCTGACTGCACCATGACCAATGTCTCAAACGCAACATACCATGCATTGTATCCATTTGGCGTATGCACTCTCGCACCAACAGAATAGACGTCGAAGCCGAGACTATGTAAGATAGTGGCGAAGAATCGATTATTCTCCATGCAGTAACCGCCCCTACCCCCTCTATATCTACTTTGTGGCGTCCTTGCATTGGCCGAACCGACGACATCTTCTGTTTTTATCGGTGCGTGGTGTGTGATATCAGCTGCCTCCTCTCTCACACCTCGTCCTACAATCTTTTCAAAAAGAGCTTCCGGATCAATGTCTACATGATGGCTTGATGAATAGTGTATACTGAGATTCTCGAAAGGGACAGTCACGAGGGTGAGCTTCTGAAGGAGAGCGAGGTAGGATAGTGTGGTCTTGGGGTTGAGAGCGGGCGTCTTGATGTCATAAATTCGGTGAGATTCTGGGAGTAAGATGTGATGGAAGTATTGTCTGAGCTGTATATGGGTATATGTTGGCAGTGGGGAAGACATGTTGAGTTGAGGTTAATGAGAGGTGAGGTTGAAGATGAGATGTAGTGCTTGGAAGTATCGGATTCTATCTTGATATAGATCAAGAAGATCAACAGAACTCTGATTCTTTGATGCGCATCAAGAATCCCCAGGACACTAAGAACGATGTCGCCATGCTTACGGTTTTATCTCTCGTGGTGAAGATGCTGTTGCTAAAACCCTCTGGTTCGCTGTAGCTCACATTCGCATCTGCAAGAGTCAGGGTCCCGGACAACAATCGTCATGTCGGCACTTTTTTGGTTGAGTCCTCCTTCAGCCTTCAGCCTTCAGCCTGCTAGACTATCTTCGCGCCAACAAGACTACCCTCGGCCTCGATACCGCTCGCTCGCTCTCCTCGCAATCCCACTGTCTCACAATGCGATAGTCATTGTCTCTGAGCCTCAGTGCTCTTCGTAATCTGAGCCCCATTGCTCTTCGTGACCTGATCCCAAGATGTTCTCCTTCGGAGCATGCACGCGTGTTCGCACGCACACACCACAACCATTACGATCACTGCTTGGACATGAAATCAAGCCCATCACAAGAGCATGGCCACGGCCGGCCACGTTTGCGACAGCGAGGACTACTGCGCCTCCGAAGCCAAAGAGACGAACAGGGCTGTACATCACAGGTGGCCTGCTGCTAGCAGGAGCAACATATCTACGATTCACGGAGGATGGCCAGTTCATTGTGGGCGCTACGATAAGAACAAGTCGTGTCATTGGGACACTAGCAGTCTCAGTGAATGAGTACGTTTCTCGAGCCGCATATTTAGGCCAGGACTCATAATACCACAGTTATTGGTGGACGCTGCGGCAGCATGACTCCGTCGACCGACAAGCATATCAGCAACTCCTCAAGGATTGCCATCAACGGTGTGCGAATAGAACATTGAAGGCTATGGAGCAGAATGGATCCATATTTATAAAACTCGGCCAACATCTAACATCCCTAAACTACATGCTGCCCTCCGAGTGGTGCGACACTTTTATACCACTGCAAGATAAATGTCCAATATCCAGCTTCGACTCAATCAAGAAAATGGTCGAGAAAGACACCGGTGCTGATCTAATGAATCTCTTCTCCGAATTCGAAGAACAACCAATAGGCAGCGCATCCCTAGCCCAAGTCCACCGTGCCGTAGATCGCGCAAGCGGGCGTCACGTTGCCGTCAAAGTCCAACACCCAGAGCTCGACGACTGGGCCCCCATCGACCTCCGCCTTACCCGCTTCACCTTCTCTACCCTCAAATGGGCCTTTCCGGAGTACGACCTCACTTGGTTGAGCGACGAAATGGCCGTGTCCCTCCCGCAAGAGCTCAACTTCCAACTCGAGGGCGAAAACGCCCTGCGCACGCGCTCCTACTTCGCCAACCTGCCCATCCCCCTGATCATCCCCAACGTCCTCTGGGCCCAACGCCGCATCCTCTGCATGGAATACAAAACTGGCCACCGCATCGACGACCTTGCCTTCCTCGAATCCGCCTCGATCTCCCGCGACGAAGTTGCCGCAACCCTCGCTCGAATCTTCAACACCATGATCTTCTCGCCCAACGCCCCTCTTCACTGTGACCCACACGGCGGCAACATAGCAATCACGACGAACCCCAAGCGCCGCTATCCGCACAACTTCGACATCATCCTCTACGACCACGGCCTCTACCGCGTCCTCGACGTGGCGCTGCAACGCTCCTACGCCGCCCTCTGGCTAGCCGTCCTCGATGCAGACGAGCCGCGCATGCGTCTCCATGCGAAAGCTGTAGCGGGAATAACAGACGAAGACTTCCCGCTCTTCGCCTCCGCAATCACAGGCCGCGACTACCGCGCCGTCGCGTCGGGCGTCAACAGCACACCGGCGTCGGAAGCGGAAAAAGAAGCCATCGCCGACGCCCTCGGGGAAGGCATGCTGGCTCAAATCGTGCAGATGCTGGGAAAAGTCCCGCGCGTCATCCTGCTCGTGCTGAAAACGAACGACCTTACGAGGAGTCTGGATGCGAGTTTGCAAACTACGCAAGGGCCTGTGCGGAGTTTCCTGATCCTCGCACGGTACGCGGCGGAGACGGTGTGGAATGAGCAGAAGGAGATGCTGAGGAAGGGAGGGAGGATCGTGAGTTGGGAGGCGCTGAGGGATTGGACGGGGTATGCGAGGGTGGTGGGGAAACTGTGGGTGTTTGAGTGGGTGTTGTGGGTTAGGGGAAAGGTGGGATGGAGGTTGGAGGCGCCGGATCCGAGGAAGATGGGGAGGGCGTGATTGGAGGTAGTGGGGACGTAGGGTGGGACGATGCTGGAGGAGGAGGGAATAGCGAGGGCGGCTAGGCTGGCAGAGTATAGTCGGACGGACGAATTCACGACGAAACAATAGAGCGTCATGATGGATGTCATAGAATTGTAACGACATATTTCCTAGATCTTCTCCATCTTCCTGCGCAGACAGTCAGTCCTGCCAGGCTCTTTCGCCCTCTGCCATCGATATTCGCATAGATCTTGTTCTTCCCTGCCCCTGGCCTGACAGATACCATAAATCTGTATATGGGACATAAGCGCTTGTATAGTGTGGCTGTATATGTCGTTACTCGCGGCCTAGGTAAATGCATTCGACATTGTGATGTACCTTGCTTGGCGACATTCGTCCATCCCCCCAGCCGTGCACGCTTGGATTGCTTCATGCGCAAGGTTGCGTCATGCGCACCCATCTCTGTTGCGTTTGACCTCAGCTGCCAACCGTGATGCAGCCTCATGTCGTGCGGGATGACTGCTGCGCAGAGTACTGCTTCCAGTCTCCGGTCATCCGAACAGCTTTCTTGCTCACCGAGTCGTGGCTTCCCGATCTTGCTCATAATCCTCAAAACCCCACGCGTATAGCCCCTCATCCATCTCTTCCCCCGGGCGTCCCAGACGGCGTCGCCCTCGCGTTCCCAAATTGGAACATCTGTTTTAGCGTTCCTCGCCCAGGCGTCTTCGTCGCTGCTGCACCCATTTGCGGTCTCCTTTCGTACGCTGCGGTTCCAATTTCAAGCGGTGGACTATTCGTATGCTTGCTCTTTTTCGGCAGCGCTGCCGCGGATGATCGTGGGTTGTGGCCTACCGAGACGGAGAGAAGGTAGTTGCTCGTCCCTGAGGACTGTTTCTTGTCGGCGCGGGTCACAAGGGAGGATTGAGGAGCGTCTGTTGGCAGCACGGAAACAGGCATGACGAGGTCGACGGAGCGTGCGGAGAAGGATGTACTGCTCCAGCGGGGGTTAGGCCGGCGAATGGGCGCAGTACCATTCGGTGTAGGGGGCCCAGCAGCTATGTGCTGTTCTGCATAGACGCTGCTTGTTGAAGCTGCTCGAGCATATCTTGATCGATCCGGGAGAGGCTGCTGTGCTAGGTATCGATCGCCCTCGGAGTATGTTGTGGAATATCCAGATGGTCGTGTTACATTTTCATCAGGATCTGAGGGAGATCTTTGGTGGTCATAGTATGATGCCGAGTATCGTTGACTTGGCGAATGTTGTGGTATGATGTCTCTTCCCAACGGTAGTTGTACTTCGCTGGAGTAGTATGCTGCGGATGGGCTAACTGGTGGTGTTATATCTTTCTTGAAAAGTGGCAGAGATGATGTGTTATGTGAGTCGAGCAGACTGCATTTGTCTGAGCAGTATAGTGTGGAGGAGCTTGGTAGATGCTTGTCACAGACAGAGCAGTATTGATGGAAAGAGATGCCATCAAAGTCGTCGTCGTCGAGGTCGTCTACGGGATGCGCAAGCACCTCATCCTTGCTCGCCTTCCGAGAATGGGCCCCTTTGTTTCCTGATGTTGCTGTTGTCGTAGGTGTTATGCGGCGATGGAGTTGAGGTTTGTTCAGCCGGGCGAGGTTCGTGCGGGATCTGCTTGTGACCGGAGCAGGCATGGCTCAAGGGGGAAAGGGTTCTGGTAGTCGAAGGCGACCAAGGACGAGCGGAGTTCAAGTCCTGAGCCGAGGTTGTGACACACGGATGCTGATGTGAATGCTGGTGATGCTGTTGGCTAGATGAAAGAGCTGGATGGATTGTCGAAGGGATCCTCGAAGCTTAAGAAAGCAGCCCTCAAGAGGAGAACAAAGAAGATGATGGTGAGTAGCAGACAGAAGGAAGATATCTCAATGATATAAGATGAGTCAACCAGCGCTTGTTATCTGACGCAGACGCTCAATTGGATAACAGGATCCACCAAGGATGGAATTCGCTGATAAAGCGTATGCACTCCCTCGCTGGCGGAGAAAGAAAGTCAAAGACGATCAGTATATCGATGCGATGAATAAGAGAAGATAGTGTTCTGTACGCATGCGGCAGAAAAGTGATATGATCAAAAGACAAAAGACATATGCAGCTCTGAGGCTCGTGTTGATGGCTTGCCTTAGCCCGATTGCGGACGTCCTACCGATAAGGATGATCACCAGCAATGCTTGGAAAACGGTGTGGCTTCAAATCTGGTGGTGATCAGGAGAAGACGAAGTACTGGAAGCATTTACTTTCTGTATAAGGAAGACTCGAGGTGTTCGAGGATGATGATGGCGAATGTATTCAATACAGGTGTCGCAGAGGTGCCAGCAAATATATGAGACTGCATTGAGGACCTTGAGGGAATTGTCTGAGAAATTACCCCTCTAATCAAAGTATCACGACATTGATGATTCGTCATCTCGAGCATTTTGACATCAGTCACCTCACACAGAAAACAGTAGCCCGCCTATGCCATAACACAGCCGTATGCATGAGCTAGTCACACTGGCATCACTGCAGTTATGTGGGTACCGCATGATTGCAGGTCGTTGATAGCCAAAGTACAGCTTTCCGTGCACACGCAGCTTAGTGCGAAATGCTTAGCTTTCATTCAGAGGAGAAAAGGTTGAAAGTATCCCAGGCAGAGTGCCGTAAGGATTCTGCTCAGGGTTGTGTCCTAGCATAGTATATGTCGCTGGACGAGCTTACGGCAGCGAGACGAAAGCATTGTCAGTCTGTGTGCTTCGAGCAAACATTGGAGGATGATGGGTGTGCCATTTCCCTGCTCGAATCCGACTGACTATATAGCTCCACGTTCCTCGACAATCGAATGTCACTGTCGAGTCCAGAGGCACAAACTTGTTCTGGTGAGCGTTTTGTCTCATGCTTCAGCAAGATTAGGAGGCCACTGCGTCGAATCACAGGTGTTCTTGCGGATGGTATCAGTACAGGGAATTGTCGGCTGCGCCTGGTTCGTCATCTAAGCTCGCGGATATCGAGACGAGGCCAAAGCGTGCATGAACGCCCTCAGTACAGAGTTGAGCCCATTCGATACCTTGAAGCAGTAGCGAGGTCTATGATCACGAGACTCCAGCGCTGGCCATTCTCTTTTCGCCGAATCCCTGTTTGTCGCGAAATTGCAGACACACTAATCTCAACACATTCTTTGAATGGCAAGGACCGAGTCGAAAGTGAGAAGTCGCACGATCAGCTGGTTGTAGAAAGTGTTGAGAGAAGCATCACAAGATCAGAAACACGAATGTAACAGGGCTTCACCCTTCTTTAAGCGCAGGCTGATGTCTCATGATCTCATGTCGACAATCACCAGATAGACGGCCGGCTCCCGAGGGAAGTACACAGTACGTCAGGGCGCTTAGTGTGTGCCCCACCACTCCTCTTCCCAATTGACTCTGAAACTCGAGCTTTACAGGGGTTGCAGCCAATCATGCGTCCCATACATGCCTGGCAAAAGTCTATCCCAAATCGTCTCAACAGGCTCTGTTTCTGCTGTCCTCGCTAAGGGCATTCACCAATGTCCATGGTCAAGGGACAGATCTGGTGTACCAACCGGCGGCTTGCTTGCGTTCCCAAGATCAGGTTCGGACCAGGGCGAGTGATTTTGGTAGGTGGTGGGTCGATCATATGGTCACGAGGAGGCCAGCGTCATGTGCCAAAGAAACGGGATACTTCCGACCATGAGGTTCCTGAGCTTGTCTTGCGCCTAAACAAGCTAGACACGAGTGTGTAGACGCAGTATGTTTTGCTGAGGAAATGGTCATGTTACTGTTCGTGGGCTGGCAGATGTGATGCATCCAGCTGAAGGTCTGCTGTAGTGGTACGGTGAAGCGGTAGTGCTGCTGTTCCTGCTGCTACCTTGGCGTAGAAGGGGGTGGGGACCTGAACCTGTCTCGTGGTCTGTGATGATTTCCCGGATACTCGCCCACCATCTCTTATAATCGTCTTGTGTGCCTCTCCGTCTCTTGTCCTAGACCATGCTCACGCACCTCGTCCTTTTCAGACTGCTTCGCCCACTCCCATAGCGACCCAAATGTACGTATAATCTCTAGAGAAGGTCTGCAGAAGGACGTCTACCTCGATCCATGCTGACGAGATCACCCAATGGCAGCTCTGGATTTCTCCGCACCCCACAACACCGCGACTACCGTACCTACCGTACTGCTTCATCGACATCATCTCGAAGCAATCCAGCTTCACGTCTAGCAGGATCGCCATTCATCACCCTAATCTCTGACTGCGCAGTATCATACCTCGAAAATTCGCGATTCCTTATACAAGTGCACCCCGCATCGAATAGTGGCGCCAAAAAACAGCACAAGCCTCGTGACCCCTCTCCGACAGCAACGCGACCTTCACAACGGTTCCTTGCACAACCATACATCACGGCTTCTATTCCTTCCATCAAGTTCAAGACTCAACTTACAAGATCACCGCGGAAAGCATTATAACATTGTGAAGTCGTACCCTGGCCATGTCGTCGTCAAATCGCACAAATGCCTTCTCGAGCCTCCGTATGGGTGGTATGTTCTACAAGTACCGTGGCACAAGGTGCGCTCCGCTCACAAGTCTACAGAGGTCGTTCGGGAGAGGGTACAAGATGGTCTGACTGGAGAGACTCGGGATATGCAATATACACAGTGCAAGATCATTGGCAATGGATCCTTCGGTGTTGTCTTCCAGACGAAACTTGCGCCTACTGGCGAAGACGCTGCGATCAAGCGGGTGCTACAAGACAAGCGCTTCAAGGTTTGTTGGGCGTCTTGCAATGGCCCGAATAGAGCTAACTTGGACAGAACCGCGAACTGCAAATCATGCGCATCGTGCGCCATCCCAACATTGTTCAACTCAAGGCTTTCTACTATTCCAACGGCGACCGGGTATGTCAATCATCTACGCGAGCGATAGCATTGCAGTTTCGCTGACTTCCTGTCAGAGAGAAGAGGTATATCTTAATCTAGTTCAAGAATTCGTCCCGGAGACAGTCTACCGAGCATCGCGATACTTCAACAAAATGAAGACAACCATGCCGATCCTCGAAGTCAAGCTTTACATCTACCAACTCTTCCGATCACTTGCGTACATCCACTCTCAGGGAATCTGCCACAGGGATATCAAGCCACAAAATCTGTTATTGGATCCGGCTAGCGGGATTCTCAAGCTATGCGATTTTGGTAGTGCTAAGATTCTTGTTGAACATGAGCCGAATGTTTCCTACATCTGTTCGCGATACTACCGTGCGCCTGAGCTGATCTTTGGCGCAACAAACTACACAACAAAGATTGGTTAGTCGGAGAGGATGTCAGACTGCGCCAGACGACCTACTAACAGGTCAATAGATGTCTGGTCTACAGGATGTGTCATGGCAGAATTGATGCTTGGTCAACCACTCTTCCCAGGAGAGTCTGGTATCGATCAGCTCGTTGAAATTATCAAAGTCCTGGGAACACCGACGCGCGACCAGATTCGTACGATGAACCCCAACTATATGGAGCACCGATTCCCGCAGATCAAGCCTCACCCATTCAACAAGGTTGGTACTCTGTTGTTGCCCACGACGATCGCACTGCTTACTGACATTTCATCAGGTCTTCCGCAAGGCAGAGCCAAATGCCATTGATCTGATCTCGAAGCTTCTTGAGTACACGCCAACACAACGGTTGTCTGCCATTGATGCCATGGTCCATCCATTCTTCAACGAGCTGCGAGACCCCAACACAAGATTGCCAGATTCACGCAATGCAAATGGTCCTACCAAGGAGCTACCCGTGCTTTTCAACTTTACGCATCATGGTAAGCAGTCATGCATACTTGGTACGAATACTTTGTCTAACATTGTACAGAACTCTCGATTGCGCCTGAACTCAACCATGATATTGTTCCCGTTCATATTCGTCCGATCCTTGCCAGTCAAGGGCTTGACATTGATTCTCCTGACTTCCAACCAATGACGAAAGAGCAAATGATGGCCAAGCTAGACTGACCTGCAACTCTACATACTACAGCACCGCAATACAACGTCTCATGACTTTAACGAGGTAACAAGACCGCTCCGAGCATCGCTTCGATCACTGGATCTTAGCTCTTTATGCCTGCCAATATTCCACAACTAAGGAGGCTCTTGAAATGCCATGGATGCAGCCGGCACCTGGACATACAATATGCAGGACTCTAACGTCAATTTAATTCGGCGTGGAAGCTGTCTGGACAGTGCAGGTCTGCGCCGAATGTTTATACGTGTCCATGTGGTGCACAGGGCGGTGGCATTGGTACGACGAAGCTGTTGAAAAGCATGCGGCGCGATATGCTTCACCAATGTGTTTATTCAAATCAAAGCTATTTTTTCAAGACTCGATCTATACTCACTTGGCGTATTTGTGTGTCGCTCTTTGCTTTCCCAGATTCTCTTCAGATCTCTCTGCATGGCTCTCTGCCGTGCGTGTCGCGGTGTTGCATCATTACTTCAGATTTCATCTGCTGCCTCCGCTTCACTACGGCTCGCCACTAGGTGACGCCTCTTGCCTGCATATATAAACACTTCCTATCTCCTGTTTCTCTTTCACAGTCCTCTACTTCCAACGACACTTCTGCGCCTGACCTCTATAGTTTGGTGCGCTACACTTCAACCTTTGGTCCTCCCTTCGTCCATCCACGCCATATGCTGGCTACTCCGCCGCTGTACTCATTAGCCTGAGGCACTTCTGACGCCATTAATCGTTGAAGATGCCTGAGCTCAAGATGTTTGACGTTCATGGCGGTTATGATCTTGAGTTATTCAATGCAGTTGAGAATAGATTCAAAGGCCTGTCATTGGAGTATGGAGCTCCTGTGCCCCCTCCAAATGCGCCCAAAGCGCCAAGGAATATGCTGCAAGGGGGATCACCGTTTGTTACCTCATTCGGCCGGCCAGTGTTGACTGCAAAAAGTCGCAAACGTAAGTCGTGTACCAGCACATACAGCAATTATCTATCGATCGTCGTATCTGCGCGATCAAACACTGAAGCTAATCTTCCTCAGCTCGAATTCTCTACAAGACACCCGAAGAACATCTTGCAGCAGCTGTAGCAGCCAGACGAGCGCATTTGGAAAGAGCTAAAGCAGACAAGCAACAACATCATCATCATTGGAAAGACGAAGAGTACAGACTTTACAGGATGGCGGACGTCGAGCACAGGAACGGTGATGACAGAAGATACAATGGTGGTGGAGGAGGAAGAGGAGGAGGTGGTGGATACGATCGCAAGAGGAGAGCAAGAGGTGCGCGCTACAAGATGTGAGGGACGTGTAGGAAGAAGCTGACATCGGCGCAGATGACGACGAGTACGATCGACCACGCTACGATGACCGTCGCCCACAACGCCGCCGCTACGAAGACCCTCCCTCTGTCCGTGTGCGCAAGCAGATTCTGGAGATTGCTCAATCAGTAAGCTTTCCCCTGTCAAAAAGCGAAAGAAGCTTGCCTTAACACGCGAATCAGCCTCTGAGAGACCCAATTGAAGACTGTGCGGCTATCGCGAAGAACATCAGCGAGGCTTGGGATGATGAGAAGTTCAAGGAGATTGTCACGGACAATGTGGTACAACTGTGAGTTCTGCTGCGCCAGAAGTGGTGGACCAGGCGCTGACAGGAGCAGTGTCACCGAACAGCCTCTTAAGATCCCCTATGTTGCAGCCATCATCCTCTACGCGAATGAGCAAAAAGCGGACATCGCAAAGGTGATCATCGAGCGGACAGGGGTCCGATTACAATCGGCGCTGGAGGCATCAGAGTGGAGAAGCTTCAAGCTGCTGCTGCGATTCTTGGTTTCCATGCATGGCTTGTTCGAAGCCGACGGTGCGATGCCTCTGCTGGATGAGCTCTTCAACAAAGCTGCGGACCTTCAGACTGAATCCAACGATGATGTGAGCTCAAGAGTAGTACGGCGGAGACAGCTTGCTGACGACTCATAGGCACTTGGTTTGGAGCTAGTCAAGATCATCATGCTTACGATTCCCTACATGCTCATCACATCTACAGAAGAAACAAAGACACAAGCAATCGAGCTTCTCGGGAAGACAGAGATCATTGCGCTTACGCCGCTCGAGATTGAGGCACTTGTCACACCGTATACACCCTTGAGCAATACAGAAGATGCACCAATCGCACAAGGCCTGATGTCGATGCTGCAAAAACAACTTCAAGGAGAAGCTGACAATGGCTGGCCACTCGTCTTCATTCCTAGGTTGTTCAAGCCGACGCCTGACCTCATCGAGGTGGACGGCGCGTCGTCGACTATGAAGCATACTTTCCCGGCTATCAGTATACCTCAAACTGTCCAGCCTGGAATGAACCCTCCATTCCCCGAGGTCTACTTCTCCGTGTACGCGGACCAGGATATCGAGGTAACTCTCCCCACCCCGCATAATATCAACTTATTCTGACATCCCCCAGACCGTCCCTGCCACAACAAATCTTGCTGCAACTCTGGTCCGCGATGCACTTGTCGACACCATTGATGCTCTTCACTTCAACCGCTACACTGCCGCAAAGCTACTGATCGACCTTGATTGCTACTTCACCCCAAAGACTTTCATACCTCGTGCCACTCCTTTCGACAAAGTCAAGGACTTGGCAGAGGACGGGAAGTCTACCTGGAAGCCCGAGGATCTTGCGATTGATGCCGTCTTCTCGCTGATCTTCCGGCTCCCGACGCCTGAGCACAAGCTGATCTATTACCACTCCATAATTACCGAGACTTGCAAGATCGCGCCTGGCTCAATTGCACCTAGTCTTGGACGTGCTATTCGTTTTCTTTACAAGAACCTTGAGGTCATGGATGTCGAGTTACTGCAAAGATTTGTCGACTGGTTCTCACATCATCTGAGTAACTTTGATTTCCGGTGGAAGTGGGCCGAGTGGTGAGTAATGCTATGAGGTGAAAATAATGTCTCAGGCTGATATGTTGCTAGGATTGGCGATGTTGAGCTTAGTAGCTTACAGCCCAAGAAGGCTTTCATTCTTGGATCGATCGAGAAAGAGATGCGCCTCAGTTTTGCAAATCGTGTTCGTGGCACTCTTCCTGAGGAATATCACGTCTTGATCTCCACATCAAAAGACAACGAAATTCCAGATTATAAGTACAACAACGAATGTACGTGCATGAGGTCGTCCTACTGCCGACCACTTTACTGACCTTATCAAGCAACACCCCACGCCGCCCAAGCCAAAGAGCTCATCACCCTCTTCAAACGCAAAGCCCCCGACTCCGACATTGACTCCGTCCTCGCCACCATCGACTCCGCCTCCGCCTCTTCCTCCTCTGGCACAGCCGACGCTACCATTCTCGCCTCAACCGACGCCTACGTCACCTCCCTCTGCTACATCGGCTCCAAATCCCTCTCCCATGTCCTCTCCTACATCGAGCGTTCTAAAGATCGCCTCACCGCCATCGGTCACTCCTCCCCGGCAGCCCGCGCCCAAATCATCACCTCCGTCGTTGCCTTCTGGCGCGATGTCCAAGCCGGCGTCGCTGTCAATATCGTCGATAAGTTGCTCAATTACACCATCCTCACACCGTCCAGTGTTGTCGCGTGGGCTCTGGATGCTGAAAGGATTGAGGGCGGGAGGTTGTTGGCTGAAACGTGGATTTACGAGATGGTGGAGCGCACTGTCAATAAGGTTGTCGGACGCGTGAGGCAGATTGTCGACGCGCGTATGCAACCGGGGAGTTCGCCGGAGCAGGTCGAGATGCTAGACAAGGCGCTGGTGGACGAAGTCAAGAGTATGCGCAGGCTTTTTGAGGAGGTGGATGATGCATTGGCGGGGATTGCCCAGGGTGCGGGCGAGGGCATGTTGGAAGATGCAGATACTTCGAGCGGGGATGAGGTCAAGAAGGAGGTCGAGTTGGCGACGCAATGGGGTGTCAAGTGGAGGAGGGTGTGGGCGAGGAGGTTGGCGGTTGAGGAGACGAGGTTGAGGGAGGCGGGGAAGGTGTTTCCTGGACCGGCGGAGGAGGTGTCGGCGATGGAGGTGGAGGGGAATGGGAACGGCAATGGTGCGGCAATGACTGAGACTGCTGCTGCGAACGGTGATGATAGCTTGTGAGAGGAGTGGGATGGAAGCTGTTGTGATGGTGCTTGGTACTTGGTGCCGGTGGGCGCGGCATCGATCTGCCCACTAGTAGGTGGCCACGTCGAGCTAAACACTCGTGGACCGACTGCAAAGACTCTCTAGAGAGCGAAGCTAGGAAGAAGCTACATCAGATATCCAGCCATACAGTCAGGAGCATCTAGCCTAGCCAGTATGCAAATCGTGAAGCTAGTCTGAAGCACAAACCACCACCCGGCAATGCTATGCTGATTCCTTCTGGCGTCCGCGCCTCTCCCGCAAACCTCGTCTTCCTTCTCATGACTGACCAGACTTACAGATGCAACTATGCATGCACAGCTGCGTCTCACTTGCTGAACCCCAACAATAATGAGCCTCAGGTCCCATTCCAAGTCGTTTGACAACGAAAACGTTGAGTCGGACAATTTCTAAGCGCACTCCCAACTGCAGCGGGCCCTTGCTTCACGTCCTTGTCCATACACACGAGCACGAAATCATGATCGCCAGCTAATGCATGCAAATCGAGTCTTGTGCCTTGGGATGCTTCGCGAACAGGATGCAAGCGATGCATAAAGTGCGACATGGCGATGGGGGCCAAAAAGGCTGCCTCGTTTCGGGAGATTGGATATAAGGAGAGTGGCATGACCTTTTGCCTCTGCTTAGACGTCGAATGAAGTGACATAAGGGCTTCATCACAATGTTTCGAGCGAAGGACCTCTTCCAGGACACGGCGTCGACTTGCATCACGCTCGCTACTATCGTACGTGACAGTCTTCAAAACCTCAGTGTGGCTATTCCAACGCTCCCTAGTATATCCTCTACTTCCTCGCCAGCTCCATCTACTCAGCCTATTTCAGCCCTCTGGCTCGTTACCCCGGTCCCATGAGCAGGAAGACGACGCACTTTCCGTTGTGGGCATCGTATGCTCGCGGCACTCAACATGAGGACCTGCACAAGTTACATCAGAAGTATGGTCCAGTCGTGCGAGTGACGCCGAATTTTGTTTGCTTCACTTCTGCTCAGGCTCTCAAAGGTGTGTGTAATGTTAGCTCAGGTCGTCAGGAGGCAGCGGTCTGATATAGTGACAGATATCTACGGCTTCGAGGCCACAGACAAGACGAACCAGAAGTGGTACGAGTGGTGAGTATGTTCCCTGTCAGTGCACAAAGGAAATATATACTGACAAACCTCACCAGGCACGACTTCGGTACGCTGTGCTGCCCGCCTCTCTCCCCTCCCCACCCCTAACCACTAACCCCATCTAACAGGCGACGCCGGCGACGGCATCCGGACCCTCCTCACCGCCCGGCATTCCGACCACACACGCTTCCGCCGCCTAATCTCCCACGCCTTCTCCCCCACCGCTCTGCGCTCCCAACAACCCCTGATGGACGTACACATCACTCGCCTGATTTCCAAACTCCGCCACCTGTCCCGTTCCCGCTCTGCCCCGGTGTCGCTCGATCTCCTCAAATGGTTCAACATGACAACCTTCGACCTCATTGGCGACCTGGCCCTCGGGAAATCTTTCGGCGCCCTGGAAGCGGAACAAGAAATGCCGTATATGACCAATGTGCTGCAAACTATGCGTCTGGGTCGCATCACTAGCGCTATTGCGGGAAGTAGGATGCTGAAGCTGGGAATTGACGTCGCGTGCTGGGTGCATCCCGCATTACTGGCAGGCCGGGCGCGACTGGTTGAGGAGGCAGAAGTTAGGGGTCGTGAACGCTTGGCATTAAAGACGAGGAGGCAGGATGTCATGGCGTATATCCTTCGGCATAAAGATACAGAGTCCGCGTCCGAGAAGAGCGAAGGTAGGGCAGGCGCTAGTGGTAAGAGTATGACCGAAGCAGAAATCATGCGCAACCTCGCCGTCCTCCTCGCAGCAGGCGGCGACTCAACAGCCACAGCCCTAGCCGGCTCGACGTATCTCCTCCTGTCCCACCCTTCCGCCCTCGCACATCTCCGTGCAGAGCTCGACGCCGCAGGCATCTCACCTAGCAGCGACGTCGAAATCACACAAACCCTCGTCAACGACCTCCCCTACCTCAACGGCGTCCTCAAAGAGGCACTGCGGCTCTATCCGCCGTTCCCGGTTGCGCTGCCGCGGAAATTGTTGAGAGATTGTGTCATTGACGGATGGCCGGTGCCGAAGGGGACGGTTGTCGGGGCGCATCATTACGCCACGTTTCGTTCGGAATTGAATTGGCACAGGGCGGAGGAGTTTTGCCCGGAGCGCTGGTGCGACGATCCTGAGTTCAGAGACGATGCGAGGGGTGCGTGGGCGCCGTTTTCGTTGGGGCCGAGGGCGTGTATCGCTTCTGGGTATGTGCTCTTAATTCTCTTGGTTCTCTTGATTCTTTTGGTGATTGGCGATGAGTGCTGCGAGGGAGCCGATAGAGGTTTGGTGACGTGAAAACTAACAGATGACACAGTCTCGCAACCATCGAAACAAAACTCATACTCACGCACCTGTTTGCGAATTTCGAGATCAAACTGGCGCCGGAGTCGAGGGATTGGTTTGGGGGGCAGACGACGCATATTGCGTGGGAGAAGCCGCTGTTGATGGTTGAGATTGCGCAGAGGTAGCTCTGCTGGTAGCGTTGGGATGGTGGAGTGCAGGACCTGGGATGGAGGGGTTGAATAGGCTGGGAGATTCGAGCGGGAGAAGGAGGAAGCTGGGC
>Ga0058698_10000761_pt1 | contig 16375 bp, 15 predicted proteins | sample AgamicAsSfe_FD_67288 | JGI IMG/M metagenome (GOLD analysis project Ga0058698, IMG submission 67288) | Agave microbial communities from Guanajuato, Mexico - As.Sf.e | ecosystem: Host-associated > Plants > Phyllosphere > Phylloplane/Leaf | place: Guanajuato, Mexico | collected 2012-05-30
GAGCATGGATGCTGCCAACCATCATGCATCGTATCGTAGATCCGATTGACGCCCGCTTGCGTGGCACCTCCAGGCGCTTGTGCGATCAAATACTTTCCATTTGATTCCGTGACTAGCAGGTTGGTGTGGGTAAAGATCAGCTTGTCGGCAAAGCGGGCGATTCCCTTGAAATGAGACTGCATCAACGTCGCCGGTGGAATCCCAGCTGGACATTTATAGTATGTGCGGCTGGCAGAGTTTGACACGTTGTTGAAGGTGGCTACCACGTCGTTCAACTCGATGTTGGCGGGCGTGACCACGCCGACGTCGCAGTACTGGACCGAGAAGCTCGCGTTGTTGATATCGCCGCCAGTGCTTTGGATGATTGCCGTGAGCCAGTCGGTACCCGTACCTGCTACTGCTCGACTTCCGGGGAAGTATTGACCGCCCATGCCATCCCAAGCACTGGTCGAGCAGCCAAACTCAATGCCATTACGGCCCACCAGTGGGTTGGAGAAGCAAAAGTAGAAGGGCGCGCCGTTGTAGGTGTATTTGAGCCAGCCAGAGGTTCCGGGGATTCCTCCGCTGCACTCAATCACAACTTGCGATTTGGCCGCAATGGTATGAGGAACATATCCATCGACACTGCCGTGGTCGAACCACTGACGGTCGAACAGTAGCGGTGAAGCCGCGTTGTTCTTGATGGTGACAGTGACTCGATGCATTGTAAGAGAACGGTTGATATGATTGGAGCGATTGGACTTAAAGATCGTGCTTGAGACGAGTGCAGGCAGTGCATGCTGCTCCGCATGTTTATACGTATGATGACCGTTGGTGAGAGGTGCCATGCGGCGCAAGCTACACCTAGAAACGGGAAAAGGTGAAGCTGTTGTAGTCGACTGATCGGGCAAGGCCCAACGCCGATTACGCACACTATAGGGATATGGTCTCGCGAGAATGCGAGCCTACAATGCCACAGCGAGCTGAAAGCTGGTTAGAACTATAAGCCGTTGGGGGCTGAAAATCTTCATACGAGTGCACCCTAAGTTATGTTGGCACGACAGCTGAAAGCCGTGGAAACAGACGTTGCGATTTGAAATGATACAGTCTCTCTTCGTTATACCAATCATTCGTATCCCGATATTCTCGATGAGCGATTTATCTCGACTCCTTATCTTCGCCACACAACAACTGGCTCGAGAGATCCAGGAGGAGATATGATATCACTGAGCGACTTCGAGACGGCGAAGCTGGCTCAACTAACGAGGCTCTTATTGCTGAGTAGCTGGTTGCTTCGGAGGCAATAGCTTGGATTTCATCCGTTCGATATATCTTCCCGGCATCTTCGGCAAGAATTTCCAATCGCCCGCACCAAGTGTAATGATTCCAGACACGATACTACCGTCTTCACGTTTGACGGTTCTCAGACTCAGGCGCAGCAAGTGGGACATCGACTCCCCTTCATCACCAGCACCAAGTGACCATAGACCCCTGTTGGTGATCCCATACACACAATGTGCGGCAGTACGAACACGAGCCTTGAGAGAAACTACCATACAATATACGAGCTTCGTCCCTTTAGCAGCGACGCGGGGTTGACGCGAGGTTCTCGCGAAAAGCCGAATGCAACATCGTATCGCATTTGACAAGGGTTAAGAGGCGCGTCCAGGCTCGGGTTTTGGCTGTGAGACACCGAGAGATTGAACAGCGCGTCGCCTACTCGAGTACAGCTAGTAACGCCGCTGTGAAAGGAGCGAGTGTCGACTGAAGAGCGTCCAAGCTTCTTGGGTAGCAAACAAACAACCGACCACTCGGAGCTGCCAGCTGCAGCGAAGCCTTATCATACCACGTGCGTCTCTCGATTGATATGCCGTTGTCCGCCAATATTGTCTAATCAGTCTTACAATGATCAATATAGCCGACAGCTCTTAGCCGTCTTGTAAGTAGCTGAAGCACCATATGCCCACATTGGTTACCCTGCCACGCACACGTCTACCGAAAGCGATCGAGTCGCATGATCTGGAGAGCACTGCTGTGGTACACTGAGTTTCAGACAATCAGTCCAGTCATAGTTTCTCCTGAGAGACGTGGTGGCTGCCGAACAGCGATTTGCACATGATGTTGATAGGGATGCCAAAGGTTTGTAACGCAGCCGTGTTACAGTTTTGTTCGGATAGAGCTATAGATATGCAGGCGCGCTTCGCTATGGTATCCTTGTAACTCGCCTTCTTGGTTCGCATCTCCTTGCCGTTGATCTCATGCAGTCATCAAGGTATGCGGTGACCAGTGGTGCTAGTCGCAATTCTGAGTACCGATGTCATCAAGGTACCAATGTCATTGAAAGCCAATAACTTATTTATTGGTCAAGATGTTTTGCGGGGAAGGATCCCGATAGCCACCCCACGAAGCAACCACTCCCTGGTGCGGCAACCTACCGGTACACAACTCAACAGCCACGACAGATGCAAAGAGATCCAGTAAAGCATTGTTTACTGGGTCAGTGTGCCCCAAAATATGACCAAGGAATATCCGAAGTTTACACGCACATCGTCGAGATACCCACCTTGCGCGCCTGAAGCCGGTGAAATTCGATGTCTTGCGCGTCGCGCACGGACCATCTGATCCTCTCCTTCACGTGGTTGAAAATCCGTCTAACAAAGCAAACGAAGAAACAACCACATGGATGAGTAATTAGGACATGCGTCCGTGTATTCTTTCCTTCTGAATTCGTTGGTGCTAGATTAATCTGGTTTCTGCGGCCTGCCAGTGTGGAGTCAGGCAAAGTCACTGGCGCAATTCTTGGCAAACTCTAGAAGTTGCGCCTGCCCTATTTTCATGACGATGGCTGAACCTCCGCAACCGATACAAGTATGCTAGTCATTGTAGCCTCATCCAAAACTGTGTGTTTTGTCTTCCCGTGTAGTATTGTAGATGTTAGACCGTGGGTACGTAGTCCGTGGAACCCAAGTGCCTCCACAGGTACCACTTCACCCACGCCTCGGTGAGCATCGTAAGTTTATATATGACTAGACCGCATTCGGTCGGGTCGCAGCACATCCGGATCTTTCTACTGGTTCAAGAGGTATGGACATCGCCGCTGTCGCAAGTGACTAGGAGCACGAGATAATCCTCTTTTCGATCGTGATACGCACTGAATGTTGATCGGCCGGCGGGCGCGATCAAAGTCACTAGAGAGGCAGTCGCCGTCGAGAGCCAAGCCTTATGCCATTAGTAGCATACGAGACAGCCAATGAGCTTCATCAATGTTGGCACGATATGGATAAACCTCTGGAAACCAACACGAAAACACGATTATGGTAGCTCTTAGCAAGGCCATGTCTCGTTATGCTTCAATACAAGAGCACGTGCGCAAGGTATGAGAATGACAGGCCAAGTCTCAGCGCTAATGAAAAAGTCCTTCTCGAAAATCGCTTCGTGATCGTATCCTCGATATAATGGAGTGTCTCTGCACGTAGGACAAAGGCATCAAAATTTACAGGTTGCCATCAACTCTTACTTCCTACTAAAATTCGTTGTGAAGACCAATGACTTTGCTGTTATTCTGACCACTCTTTTCGGGTGCGTCTACAGCGCTGAGGCTTATTGCTCACCCTACACGGCAAGGGCTTCTCAACTGACGCTACCGTTGCACCAAGAGTCAGCCTCCCTGACCTCACCTCCCATATCTATTTCCAATGAGACCGTCGGAGCTCGTTGTGAGGTGATACCTCTTGGATGGGGCCGTGACGACTCTGCCCAGATAATGAGGGCCGCCGAGCTTTGTGGGACCGGTGGTATTATTACGCTGCCGGCTCCATACACATACACGATTTCCAGCCGCCTTTACATGAAGCTGGATCGTGCAAGATTGAACGTGCACGGCATCCTCTCCTTCACGCCTGATCTTGGATATTGGATTGAAAATTCGCATCGCGTCCAATTCCAAAACATGAGCACAGCGTGGATCATCGAAGGCAACGATTTCGTCGTAGATGGTGGCGGATGGCAGCAAGGCGGAATCAACGGTAACGGTCAAGCTTGGTATGGTCGAGCTGCGGGCCGTAGTAATCAGTACGGCCGGCCTATCAGCCTCACTATCTACAACAGCAATAACGTCACTATCAACAATTTTGCCTTCTATCAACCTCAGTTCTGGTCAATCTGGGCACAGGATTGTAAACGTCTTGCTTTCACCAATATCTTCATCAATGGCACCAACACCGATCCTGCAGGCAACGGCACAAATTATGCGACTAACATCGATGGCATCGACACCATGCGTGTGGACCAGCTGAGATTAGAGAATTGGTCGTTCAGAGGTGGAGACGACTGCTTCGCACCCAAAGGCAATTCTACGAACATGATTCTGCGAAATATGACCTGCGTTGGAGGTGGTATTGCCTTTGGCAGCGTTGGACAATATCCTGGCCACCCCGACTACATCACAAATGTCAGCGTCAGTGACGTCCATGTCAGTCAATTGATCGATCCTGTTTACGGGGGTGCAAATGTGGGTGGTGGCGCATACTTCAAGTCTTGGGTTGGCGTAGAGATGGGCAGCCCTCCGCAGGGCGGTGGCGGTGGCACTGGACGCGTCTCGAACGTCACCTTCCGCAACCTCATTGTGCAAAATACAACACAGGCAATTTACATCAACAAGTGCTACTACAAAGTCGCAGATCAAGCCGCATTTTGCGACACCTCGACCTTCGAGTTCCAAGACTTGACTTTTGAGAATATCAGTGGAACAGTCAGCTCTGCAGTTGGCGTAAACCTCAACTGCTCTATTGCAGCACCATGCCAGAATCTTGCTTTCGACAATATCTCCCTACAGAGATCTGGAGACAACAGTACTGCGACGATCAGAATGCAAAACGCTTATAACGTCACTGGAGACAAAGATGCGACTTGGGGATGAAGTCCAGGAACAGGTAGATGATTGGAGAAGGGTCCAAATTTTGGGCGGTTTGGAAAATCTTCACATTGTCCAGGATTTGACGCAGAACAACACCGAGGCTCGAAAAGCAGTGCTATTGTGTGTAGCTTGTTATTACGTAGCTCCGTTGACTTCCTCAGTAACTCGCTCTGAAGAATTAAGCGAGTGTTCTCATTGATCCCGGCAGTACCAAACTCCACGTTCGGTGACGGCACGGCATGGGTTTGAACAGATTCTTTGCAGAATTTATTTTTTACACCATTCTCATACCAAATGGAACCCGAAGACCGGGTGTACCAGAGTCAGTCACCATCTGGGCTGTGGGATCTAGACAAGCTATGTCCTCAAACGGCTGGCATTTCACATCGAGTGAGCTTGGCCCGTCTCAAGTAGATGCAGATGGCCGTACGAACACGAAATCAGTGAAATTCCGATAGAAGCTTGTAATAGCTCAGACTCGAGGCTGACTATTGAGTGTGCACAACTTTGGCTTTACGATACGAAGACATCGCACCGTGATCATCCAAAGAACACCGAGTGATATACCAGAAAACTGCCCACGTGCTGTCATGAGAGAATTGTCTCAGGTTCTCACGTCAGGTAAGTTCGAGTTAGCGATAGTAGGGTTTTCGTTGTCCTATCATCAAGACTCTTGATCACCGCTGGAGGAGGTCAGAGTTCCGATAGAGTCCTCTGGTCAACTATAAATATCTCCAGTGCACAGCTGCAGCATTCAAATCATTCCTCAATCATCCTTCTTCATCAGTCTCGCACGAAGAGCTGGAGTCTGGGGTCTGACCATCATGCGCTGCTCTCAGTTCATCGTTATTCTGGCCTCTGCGGTCACAATACAGCCCATCTCGGCATACCAAACTATCGCTCACCGCGGTCTTTTCCACGATGTGAACGACAAGAATGCTCTCGCAGAAAACAGCGTTGATGCTCTCTACCGCGCTGCAGCTCTTGGCTTACCAGGTGTGGAATTTGATCTTCGGTTGAGTTCGGACAACCAGGTTATGATTACGCATGATATACAGTCCAATCGCGCCACCGTTGTCGATAATCACGGCAGGGATCTCAATTCGATCGATGTCTCACTCAACCTGCAACCAGCAGTCGATGCAATCTTTATCAACTCGAGAACTTCAAGAACCTGGAGCGGTACAGGACTCAAAACATTTGGTCGCAACGGGAGAACTATCCAGCCTGATGGAGCTCAAAAGATGGAGACCCTGGATGCGATGCTCTCGCACTTCAAGAACCTCAATCAGCCCAACTTCTGGCTAATCCTTGATATCCAAGACCCCGTCATTCTCAGCAGAGCCGGATCGCTCGTCAAGAAATACAACCTCGGCTCCTCCGTGTTCCTCAAGTTCTTCGCAACTAAAGCCATCAATTCCGAAGGTGTCACGTACAATGGGAATGATACATGTTACCGATACGCTCGGGAGAACAATCTCGACGGATTGCAGATCATTCTCCAATTCAATGACGGAGAACTGGCCATCTCTGGTCAGAGCTACACTATAAATGTGTTCAATACACAATTGACAGTCCAGGCCTATCTCACTTGTTGGGCTGATGCCCAAAAGGCACACGCCGGCAACGGAGCAGCCTTGATGCCCATCGTCAGTGCTAGCGTCACGGCCAATAATGATGTCGCTTATCTAGCCGCTCAAGCCATATTCGCGTGGGCAAGGAGCGAAGGGCGTAAGACAATGTCTATCCTGCCGAATCCAGATGCTGGACGTAACATCAATGGGCAATGCACTCTGTGGACCTATCAATCTGGCAGCGTCAAAGCTATGTCCTTCGATGAGTCAGCCCGGAAGTGGAAGCAGCTTTTTGTCGGACTTGAAAAGCCCGATTATGTTGTACTTGATCTGATGGGTGACCTGGGGAACCGGAGGTGGATTGGCGACTACTCGAGCTACATTATCTACCTTTGTTAGACAGTGGACTCGCAGGGGGGCAATCATCAATCTAGCCGGTTATCATTTGCCGGATCTTACTACAATTCGATGAACGTTGTTAAGAGAACTTATGTACGGCCACTGGACTATCTCAACTTCTCTTAACTTCTCTACATACTACGTATTGACGTCTTTTGCTCTCTTTCTCTTGACTCATGATATCTCTCGCCCATCAGTGATCAAGCTCTCCAGTCTAGACATGCTCTGGATTTCTGCTTTGTGGTTAGAGTATTAGTTGCTATAGAGCCAGGGGTGCGCTACAGGCTGAGTTGTTGATAATGACCGGGACGTCGAATGCCGTTGACTAAGATGGGCACATCGAATCCACAGAAATGTTCGGAAGCTTCCATATGGTCGAGGTGAAAGTCGTTAATAATGATGGCTTTGAGGTCCGTAATGTCATCATCTGTCAATTCTAATCTATGCGTCCAGCTGCATATCTTCGGCGCAGTCCTCTCTAGCGGGCGGACCGACAGTCCGTGATACTCACACCTCAGAATGGTCCTTTCCAGCTTCAGTCTTAAGACCGAACGAGGATTCCTCCGAGATGGTGCATTAAGATCTTAGTCATAGCCAGAGAGCATCGAGTATTTCCTGGATTATGATGGGTAACTGTTTATACACTGGCCTAGCTGGGACCATGAGCACCAGTCCTCATATGAGGGACCAAGGTCATGCACCAAAGTGGAAGAACGCCTCACCAGCCACCATGTTTTGGACATGCAACGAACTTAGCTGAGTGCTCTAGAGGTGAGCATCATCAGCACGACCAGTGGCGCGACGAGTGTTTTTTCATTACCCTTATCAAAACCTGTTTACGTAGATGTGATCGACACTTTGTGAAGTAAGATGGCAGGCGGTAGACTGAGGGGTTGTGCGCTTCTCGAGCAAGAGTACACCATTGGTCCGGTGATCAAATACTCATTATGAAGCTGAAACGTGAAAATGTTGTGGGGATACAAATCCCGCTGCACTGTTCCATACAACGAGCTTGTGCGGCTAAGACAGTGGAGGAGAGTTGCCCATCCACGTGCCGACCTATAAGCCATGTACAATTTGGAGAAGGTACAACGTATCGGAGCACAGACTGTAGTGCTGGCCTCCGGGGCTGTAGCATTGAAAGTGGTCGAAGCGGAAGCGTATCTTGGAAACACTACTACTCGGCTGCAAAGGAAGGTCTGGAAGGGCGGTTATCGCAGTGGTACAGGGAGGGAGTGAGAACATGATCACCAAGAGGGCGATACCTTCCTGGGCGGCGAGCGATTCGACCGTTGTAGAACTCATCACGCAAGCAAGGACTGACGAGTGAGATAAGCCAGAATGGAACAAGGGCAGAGACGAAAGTGAAAGGTACAACTAGTCGGAAGTAGCTGGTAAGTTTGTTGTAGAGCTGGGTAGCCTGAATAACCCAATCAATCCATCGGTCTAGTGTCAGCTTCCTTATGGCCTGTTCATTTCGATCTACGACGACAACATTTCTGCGCCCTGGCGTCAGAAGATATCCGAGATCGAAGGCATGCTCATCATCATCAACATGCTATGTAGAGTGTCGAGCATAGAAATCTGTCAAATCGGTTTCTGCTTGCCAAACATAAGAATCAAGCATATCGCCATCTGCCTGACGGCCTTCTTCATCTATCTCGGGATCACTGATGTCGCCCGTCGGGCCTTGATGACGCTTCAGGACGTTGAAAGTGCCAACGGCATCCTGTTTCACCGAGATTTCCACATTGTTGAGGCTTGCGTGTGCTGGAAGACGTTGATGATTCCTAGTTCTGACCTTGATGTGTTTCCAGAATATCGGGGATGTGAGCGCATATATACGCTCAATTGGATTTGCCAGCGAAATCTTCTGGCCATTGCGTAACAAGAACAGAGGGGTTGCCTTGGACCCAACGCAAGATACTCCAGTTGACATGCGTGACGTTGAGCCGGTCTCAAGGCGCAGATCGACGTCGTCTTCCTGGTTTCGCATTCCATGCATGCCGTGGTTGGTTGTCTCGAGCTCTTTAGGTATGAGTGACATTTGTAGCAGCTGCGGCGTATGCAACGAAATGCCTCTACTGCTGACTCGTGCTGATCGAAGTCTGCCGTTGATTACAGCAGTCAAAATGGATGAGCAGATGGACTGGTTGAGTGGCAAACGGCAGTATCTTATGTGTGGTCTGCCACCTAGAAAACACATGGTGGTTCCTGCATGAGAAACGGTCCCGGAAATTTTCGCTGGGAAAACGGTCAGCTGAAGGCGTGTCAGACCATCGAATGAGAACTTCAACTTGGCAAAATCGTGCGCGAAAGCGTGCACAGGTGTGTGCACGACCTGAGACACATCAGGTCGAATTAAGGTGCACGTCATAAGCCACATAGAGAACCTGGCCTTGGTGGTCATTTGCTTGTTCCGACCTAGTCGCTATACAGAGCTGTCTTGAGACGAGTTTCCGAGATTTGAATTGTGGAGCTTGCTCCATTCAAGGCCTGAACGAGGCATGAGTCACGCTTGAAAAAGCCCCCGAATAGCCGATGCGCGGCGTCCGACCGATTCTCTAAAGTCTAAGTATAGAGACATCCGTGCCTCTATTTTTCCATTTATTAAACACTGTCCTAGCTGCATAGTGCCTTAGCTAAACGTAGCCTTAAGAAGACAGCTGTCTAGGTCTCTAAATACGTAGCGTAGCGACGCGTACGTAGGTTAGAATAATACTAAGCCATTATATATAGAGTAATAGTAGAGATAAGTAGGACATAAATTCTAGTTATAACCGTTTAGTAGTTTAGGAAACTCTATTACCTAAGTATAATAAGCGGTTTAAGTAGTTAAGATAGAAATATCCTCTTAATAGTTAGTAAGCTTTTTATGCTCTAGGTTACTAAATAGAACTTATTCTAGGGCACTAATATTTTATTATATATCTTAGGCTAAAAATTAAGAACTACTTCTATTAAGCGTATATAGAGTATTAGTAATACTATAAAAGTAGTACTCTCAAGTAAACAGAGTATACAATTAGATATAAAGTAGTATATTTTGTACTTTAATAGGTACTTACTATTATGCTACTAACGCTTGCTAATGCTATATCTTAAGATACCTAAGCAAGTAATAATCTAATCACTTAAACGAGATTAAAGACAATATAGCAGCGCGTGCTATATAAAAGAATTTTAGATCGAATATTTACCCGATTCCCACGACGATCCTGTACGAAAATGTAGGTCGTACATATCGTAGGCAGATGATAGGATGCTCTGTCGCTGCGCCAAGTCGAAACTCGGAGCAGCTTCTCTTACAATCGCTTTACGTGTGACCACGCACCTGCTAAGGAATATTGTGCGACCGAGGAGAAGGAAAGGGAATGTGAAGTGACGAGTCCAGTCGCAGGTGGCTTTTTAAGCGCAAGAGATCGAAGAATGAGGAAACGACATCAAATTGTTAGATTGAGATGGCACGAAGTCTAATCACCACAATCTTGTCCTCATCAAATCCTTCAAATGCTGCACCTTTTCATCTATGATCCTGGGCTGATCCATATCATCTGCCAGTGCAATTCGCAGACCCAGGGCAGACTTGATGATAGTGATGTCATGCACACCCGAAGATGTTGCTTCAAGGGACAACTCCATGGCTTCGCGGTAACGAGTCCAGAAAGCAGTGGTTTCATTGAGCAGAGGCGTTTCGTGAACAGGTAGTGTCCACAGCGACGTTCCATTAGCTTTGACGTCGCGATCCCACACCCCAGTCATGCGTTCAAACTGAGTGGGATCCATGTTTGTGGAGTCTGTAGCGTTTCCAATTCCGTACTGCATTGACCATTCCTCATCGACGAGGTCCATCCAATCATTCATCAAACTCTGACGCACGTCGCTATTGATGCCAGGAAAATGAGTGAGCATGCTTCCACGTGCCCCTTCGTATCTATGAGCCATCTTCAAACCAGGGTAGGATTTGACTGTATCGTTGATTGTCTCCTTGTAGTAATCTGAGCCTTGGATCTCGCTCTGGAACAGCTCGTAGGCGTTGAACCATTTACGTGGCATGAAGACTATGCCACTTCGCCAGCCTTTATCGTCCTTGCCACCGTTTTCGCGTTCAAAAGTCAGGCGCATGGCTTCTTGTTCGACATTACCTCCGAGATCGACGTCCTTATGGCAGATAGGGAAGGACATTGCAGAGGTGAACATACTGACGGTCCAAGGATGCACGCGAACGAAGAAGACCCCATTGTTCAGTCCGTTCCAGTCTTTGTTGCCGACGAAATGGATGTGAGGTAGATCCGGCGGTGGTAGGAAGATGGAAAGAGGGATGTTGGGGTTGAGAATGAGTGCGTCAGCATCAGCCCACCTAGACACGCGTCAGTACTAATGCCTACCACACGTTTGATGGTCGACTTACATGATCCACTCAGCCCTGGTGTCGCCTGGCTTCTGCAGTTCCTGACCGACAAGGTTGAGCAAAAATATCAACTTGGTCCAGAATCCACATCCTTCGTCCCTTTGAAGTATTTCAGCAGAATAGCCCCATCTCTGCGCTTGACGCTTATGAGTTTCGATGGCTCTCTTGTATGTTGGTGAGGTGATGCCGAAGAGCATGGACGCGCTCAAGATGCGATTGTATGTTAGCGGTAGCGTCGTTGCATTCGCGAGTGCATTATCTGTGGGACTAGCAGGGATCAATCTTGAGATCAAGATGAGTCCGAAGAAGCCGAGTATGGTCAGACAGATGGCGAGTGTAAAAGATGATCTCCAAGATTGTCCTGATCTCCATTTCCTTCTTTGTGCACCGGCAAATATCAGAAGGATTGCTAAGGTTGGACAATCAGACCTTGTTCATGGCGATGATGACTTGCAGGGAAAGCTTACTCTTCGCAAACAGAACCTGCGAATATGCCAAAGCGCGTTCAAATGTGTTGCGCTGTGCGTATCTTGCTTCGGATAGAGGCAAATCCTCTGTCTCCGAGTCATAGTCCGACAATGGAAGTTCTTCGACATCATGGAACGGCTCCTGCTTCTTTCGTTCCTGGTTGTAGAGTTCCATGAAAGCGAAGCCTATGAGGAGGTGTTTGGCAACCGGTATATCAGAAGTAAGAGAGTGAATACCTAGCAGGGCCATGGCGAGGGCAAGGATCGATCATTTATCATGTGCTCGTGAAAAACGGGCAGAGTGCTCAGCTTGCCTCCCTCAATGGCCAGCCAATCACCAGCTGCACGTCCGACGTCTGTGACGAAGACGAGCACAGGTCGTTGGCCGGGCTAACTGGCAGAGCAAGGGTTTAGCTGGCCGTTGAAACTCAATTCTGCAGATGGAAACATTTACTCAACATCACCGTTCTTTGAAAAATCGGATCGGTGATTAACTGCCCTCGTGTTCTCGTTCATAACGTTGCAATCGCATAAGGGGTAATCGCCACGCTCTGCGCTAGACCAGGGATTCGCGAACGATTCAACGCTGAGCGAATACGTCTTCGCATGTGGAGTTCGTAGTTTCAGCTCAGCACTTGAGAGCCAAAATTGTGCCAAAGGCAGTAACGTTCTGTCTTGTGCGGTAGAGCGTAGGTCGACGAGCATTAGGAGTCGCTTCAGGGACGGTGTGGTCGTTATAGTCATCACGAGACATAGCCAATGGTCCTTATCGTAGTCATTAAGCGGCATTTATGACGCTGATGTCAGGGCCCGGACGAAGCCCATCCAATCGGTTGACTCTGCTTGAGGGGTAGCAACATATAGACCATAGTCACTCTGAGCCAATCCATCGATATTACAGCGACAGCAGCTGTGTGGGTAGTGGTGAAGGAAGAGCAATCATCGAAATAGCTACGTAGAGCATTAAGTCCAAAGTTGGGGGGTGGCTAATCATCACGACGTCTGAAAGCGAGAATAACCTGGTAGCCATCTTCGCTTCCAAGAAGGCGCGATATCTCTTCTGACTTTTGATCTCGCCTGATCCATCTTTGAATACTTCAAGAGCTTGTACCGTGCGAACATTGTCTTGTCGTAATCACTTACGAAACTGCACTCACAACGCCCGCAACAAGGACCACTTCAATCAAGACTGTTTAACCAGATCCTCTTCCTACGAATGTCTAGATCCTAAGTTTTTTTGAGATCTTGATCACGAGCAGATGCCTTCTACTGGTCTGGAACTTTCCAATTCATCACCATGACTCGTACGAGTCGATTAGACACCGGCTATGATTGTATTCCGATGCGAACAAGGCCACCTTTGGACCCTTTGTGCAGCCTCTTTCGTCTTTGATCTACCTAGTAGTCTTCCTCTCGCCTCAAGCATGTTCATTTTTTCCTGCTATGTTGATGGCGCAGGCCAGCTGGAAGGATGCTGGAGCAACAGTGGCTTCCACGGTGATTGAAAGTTCTGTCGAAGGTTTGTGACACTGCTCTCGCCTAGTTTCAACCCGACAAACCTTCCTTATCGTGGCCGTGGTGAGAAGCTTGACGATGTGGTGTGGGTAAGTGCTTGGAGATGATACCTTCGTAGATTTTGGGTCGTCCTTGCTATCACTGCCGCTGCTGTCCTCTTACTGCTGGCCTCTAGCGGGGACAGCTTGCAATCTAATGCATTAATCTACTGCTACTTCTTCCAATGACACTGTCGTCGCGCACCATGCTCGTGTTCTCGACGCTACGATCAGAGTGGATACTCAATAGAGCAGACCAGATCCACGGTCGGATCCGGTCTGGTAGACCCTACTGGGCCAGATCACTTGGCAGATCTGGTAGACTAAGACCAGTGCCAGATCGATCTGGTAGGAACTGGTCACTGGTATAGGGGTCAAGTATTGGTAGGAAAGGTGTGATATTATCAGTCTCCAATTTCCATACCAATGGGGTATATGGCTACGTTCTCAGAGGTCCCTTCGAGGCTGGTTATAATGCCGGTTTTGAGCCAACTTTTAACACATCAAGCCTTTCTAATAGCTCGTGCAGATAGTCGTCTTCGGTGAGGTGTCGCCATTAAGCCAGCGCTTGAGGAAATGCGCTCTGGCTCATCTGACATTGCTGGTATGGTAAAGAGGTCTCTGTCCATATCTGACAGGCAAGGGAAGACCTGCTTCTGACGTTGTGTTGATCAGCACTCAAGAGGTCTATATGCATTTGGTTGTCGTCCTTCCTAGCACCACTTCTGGTATCCATCAGTAGATGCGTCGTTCTCAACATCAGAGAAGTCGCTTAAAAGGTCGTCATCCATCCAGCGTGCGTTGTCTTCAACTCTCAGAGACTCTGTGTCCTGTTTGTGACTGTAATGTTAGCGTGTTCAAGCCATAACTTCTTGACTTCAACGCGGGCTTGGCTGATTCGACTAGGGCAACCTCGCCATGCCTTCTCAAGCCATTTCCTCCTGAGACCAGATGGAGCACAACTGCTGCGACATATACAGGTGACTGATCAGTCTTTGAGTAGTATCCATCCAACTTCTACCATGCAAGGTTGATGCCAACACAAAACATACGGTATTCTAGCGTGTTCTTGGAGGGGCCTTTAGCTAGAACTTCGCAAGTAAGAGGAGGGGCAGGAGGCATTGATTGAGACTGGCTTTAAGACTGTTTCGGCCTTCCTCGTTCAGCACGAGTAGGTGCTAGTACTAGTTCATAGAGATCTTATAAATAAAAGACACTAGATGTCTAAGAATTGATCATGGTATAGTCCCAAGTTGGCCGAACGATAAATCACTCTTGCTTTGCAACCTCAGAATGAATTAGTAACTTCTCTATAGCAGAGATACCTGCCAAATTACGCCATAACTAGCACCTCCGCCCTTGCCCTCGAGACGCTAGGTTACCTAGTGGAGAGGCTGCAGAAGTCTGTTATGTATAACAATGATAGACCAGTCATCTTAAGCGATAAAGTCGTTAAGGAAGGCTGGCTTCTTACGGCGCTTCTTTGGGGGTGCTTTCCTTCCATAATCGGGAATCTTATTCCAGTAATCTTGCCACTCTACGTGCGCCTTTATGATAGAAGTCCTCAAATGCTGACCTAAGTTCAATAAAAACATCCACAGCATCCCACATTGGGTCCCATCGAGTGTCATTAGGTTGGTCCTATGGCCAGAGCAGCGAAGGCGTCGGTGGAGAGGGTTGAAACCGTTTACAAGGCCAAGAGCTTCGACATAGGTGCATTATTTGTTGCATTATCAGTTATATGGTAGCCAATACTTCCACTAATGTTGACGTGCTCAAAGATTCCGCAATCTGGTCAGCGATATTGATGCCAGAGTGCTGGCCAAGTTGTTGAGGAAGTGCTAGCAAGAAAGTCTTTAGATTGTTGAATACATAAGCGAAGTGACAATCGACACCTAACATCGCACGCAGGTTGCGAGAAGTCCATAAATCAAAGGATGGATGGATCTTGCTTGTGGCGGCATGTAGCTTCTTAGTAACAATGCCTATGTGGCTATTATATACTTGCGAGATCCAGCTATCATTTGTCTTATGTGTTGCAAGACAATCTCGCCAACCAACTAATGTATTAAGCGAGAACAAAAGGTCTTATGGACAGGACGATTCGAGGAGCTAAGATGCATGGTTGTCATGACAAATTAAAGCCATAACTCGAGCTTTCCAAGCAGCTGGGTGGAAGACTGTCCCATAGCGCTCTATGTCTTGTTTATGACTAGAGCTCTTAGTTGACGAAGCAGCAAAACTGCTAGATAGGCGACTACGTTTGGCCTGACCTTCGCCATGTACAGTAATGTTGTAGATTAACAAATGCTTGATGCCAGGTGCAGTGCCATAGCCTACGCTGAAGGCACAACGAGTGATGCGTTTGTTATGGCAAGAGCAACAGACCTGGTAGTAAGCCTCAGGAACTATGCCCGAAACTCGCATCCGTCCGCCATAGTTGAAGATCTAGCTTTTGCTTGCACCCTTGCCATTTAAGCAACCCTCGAGCTATATCTTAGAACCATCTTTTTCTCCCCAGTAGACGTGTGTAAAGTCGACGTCTCTGTAGTAGTTGAGGTTTCCAACGGTGCGAGAGGTATTAGTATTCACAGCAGTACTTCGGAAGTCGTTAGGTCATTGGAATTCAGTAGGAATGTTAAGCTCAGAGGAGGGCGCAAGGGTTGTCAATGGAGCTGAGTATCCGCTCTGGGACTCGAGTAAATTGGAAGAAGAGAGTATCTAAAAGCTTCGTAAGGTCTCCGCCGGAGTGTGAGAAGGTTTTATCGCTATGTAGTAGCTGTAACATGGCTTGTCTAGACGCGTTCTCAAGAAGGCCTCTACCGATATAGATCCCAAAATTTAGCCAAGGCAATCAGAAGTTTGCCGGAGAACTGCCAGACAGTCTGCCAGATTTACCAGATCTACCAGATCTACCAGATTGCTGCTCAGGATTTGTTCTGGCGAGCGATCTAGCAGATCGATCTGGTAGACCAGTTCAGCGACCTATCCAGCACCAACTCTGGCTACGATGAATCTCTCCTTCGCCCGCCCGTAGGATCATATCACTTTCTCTACATGAACGGTCACCTCTTTCT
>Ga0058698_10000762_pt1 | contig 16372 bp, 10 predicted proteins | sample AgamicAsSfe_FD_67288 | JGI IMG/M metagenome (GOLD analysis project Ga0058698, IMG submission 67288) | Agave microbial communities from Guanajuato, Mexico - As.Sf.e | ecosystem: Host-associated > Plants > Phyllosphere > Phylloplane/Leaf | place: Guanajuato, Mexico | collected 2012-05-30
CGAGTGTGATATGAGATAATCAGATGTCCTGAATCCACGGGCCGGCGCAAGCGATTGCCCTCCACTTTGCTGGTCCAAGCCGTCCCGCACGCCAGCAGAGTCCGACAGATGGTCTGCGGACAGGGTCTGGCTACGGTGGGTGCTTTCACCCCCCTGGTAATGCATTGTCGTGTGCGGCCCCATGCTCGACTAGTTCTCTAAACTGAACCTGAACGGTGTGGTTTTGTCATTCATTCGTCGCATTGCTTCTGCCGTGCCTCGTTTGCGTTGCCTTATTGTGACAAAGTGCGCCTGTGGATAGCGCTCCCGCCCGCTCACCTGAGGCTTGCTTTCGTGCTAATTCTCATCTCCCATCCCGATCCAGATCCTCGAAACGCTTGGACGGACCCTATCGCCTGGTTGAGCCCTGAAGCCCCAGCGCGCCAGTCAGCCACGCGAGCCCACCTACCCTGACATCCTTAGCCCGCCATACATATACGTGAGGGCTACCGCTCTCCACTCACTCGCGGTAACAAAGCCTTTAGTCTACCCAGGTTCCAGCCTTCTCCGCCATCGCTCCTCTAGGGCGCCCAGGTCCCGAGCTTAACAAGGAGTGATCGCCGCTCCACACGCCTCAAACTCCACCACCAGCACTTCACAAGGCTCACTCCCCCCGCCGCCAAAGGATCAGTGGGACGTATCGTCAACGTACAACACCACATCTTGCAACACTGCTATCCATCATCTCGGGTCGAGTACCAGCAGGACTACCACGGCCAATCCAGAGCATCGTCATCTTAGCCGGACGACAACACCGTAGTAGACGACTCACTACCTTTAGCCTTAAGCTATCACACACACATTCTGTGGAACCGCCTCAGTAGCACCACGTCTGCGCAACCAGGAATCCGGGCCCTACCGAACAGTCTGTGTTAAAAGAACACCACAGTTCCACGAGTATCTGCTTTTGATCTCTTGTACGCCCTCCTTTTTCGATTTGCGACGACGAGCACCACTAACGCTGCGCAGTCACTGAGACTCTCTAGAGTACTTGCAGCCATACGTGCATCTATCGGTATCACTGTCCGCCTGAACCAGCGCAGGTACCATTGTCGGGGCCGTTCGTTCGATTGCAGCATTCCAAAAGACTCGGAGCAGTCCTTAACCGTCTGACGCGACGAGAGAGTAGACCGGGAACACCGTCGCAAATCCATAGACCGAGCGGGTATTTGTGTACTAGGAGGACCTTTTACAAGATCCCTTTCCCTCCACTCCCTGCATATCATCTGGACTTTGTCCCTCTCGACCAGAGGCCCCTTCCTCTTACATCACGCCTTTGAGCTACGAGCCGCTCGTTGCCCTTCGTGGATTCTCAGCCTTCACGTGGATTGTATTGGTCCAGTGCTCAATACACTTCGCCATTTGCAGCGTCACAGCTGCAATCTCTCCCAAGTCCTCCTTCATCCGAAGCAGGTAGGTCATCAGGACCTACCCGAGACACAACCGCCAACGTGGCTGCTGCCGTGGCTCATCCGTCTTCCATGCATCCTGGGAGTGACCCCATGGGTGTACCTCCCAGCTTTGCAACGCGAAGACCTCACGCCCAACAACTAGGTAGCTTTGAGCTTCCTCCACCACCCATGCACAAATATCCCTTCACCAACACCGTCACCACATCACAATCATCGCAGGCTCCGACCACCATAGGCAACCTGTTGACTCCGCCAAATACAACTCATAGTGATGTGATTGGCTCATCAGCTGTCTCCACAAGCAACGCTCAGTACTCGACAGCCATGGCATACTCCAACGGACAGTATGTATACTCTCCGCCAGCACAGGGATCGGCGGCACACTACGGCTACCCGGCGGCACATCACCAACAGCAGCACCAATACGGCCAAGCCCGTGGAGGTATGTTTGCTCCACCGCGCAGCGAAGGCCAGTTCGCACGACAAGACTCACTGGGAAAAGGGCTGAATCCGCCACCATATGAAATGAATCAGCAACTTCCACCTTTTACGCCTTCGTCCAACGGAGCGAGTATGCCCTCGATATCCGCGCAGCAGCAGCAACATCAACAGCACCAACAACACCACCATCAACAGATGATGGGCGCACAAACACCAGTTTCCTCTTCGGCACCACAACAATCACCAGCCCTCAGTCAGGACTCCTTTAGGCCACCCCAACCACCAACCCCAACATACAGCTACCACACTGCCAGCACTCCGCAACACTCAAACTTCCCCTACTCCACTGGCCCTTCCCCAACACTGAGCCAACAGCAAAGCCCCATCAGCGCTGGCGGTTCCATGCCCCGCATGTCTCCCGCCGTATCCCAAGGTTCAATTCCTTCGATCCCCTCCAATAACCCCTCCCAATCACCCTACCAGTACCAACAAAGACCACCGCTCCAATACGCCGGCGGCCAGGCCCCTGTCTTTTCCAACGTTCAGAACCCCAATGGCGGACTTGCCTTGGTTGGTGGCCATCCAGCCATGATGCCTGGATTTAACAGTGGTCATGCAGCCGCTATGCCGCATTTCATGGGTCACCCGCAACACCAGCAGCCCGCTGCCAACGACCGGCCGTTCAAATGCGATCAGTGCCCACAAAGCTTCAACCGCAACCATGACTTGAAGAGGCATAAGAGGATCCATCTCGCCGTCAAGCCGTTTCCCTGCAACCACTGCGATAAGAGCTTCTCGAGGAAGGATGCCTTGAAGGTATGTTCGAGATTTACAAAAGTTGCGCATGGAATAAATGCTAACAGTTGATGTAGCGACATATCCTCGTCAAGGGATGTGGAAAAGCCAGCGCGGACGACAACACAAAACGCGAAACCCCGTCGCCCAAGATTGAAGACTCAAAAACTCATTGATCTAATCGACCCTCGACGTCACCTACCTGGAAGCAATCAGCTCCCACTCCACTTCTTCTTCTCTTGTATTACTTACTCAACCCTCTTATACGCTACGAACTTATGCATGTCTTATCACGTCCTCTTTATTTTCCTTTCTGATTGGATTACCCTGGGAAACGGAAACAAACGGAACGCGGAAAGGAAGGGAGTTACGGGGCCAACTTTTGTTTTTGATCGCGGATACCTCTTACCCTGTTGTCGCTATTATCTTATCTTTGTTTGTTCTTCGTTGTATTTATGAAGGTACCACGCGGGGAACTGGCTCCTGCGCATCTCGGTTGTTGTTGTATGTACGTCACTTGTCTGTTTGTTTTTGGACAGGAGGTTTCAGGCTTGGGTTCGGCCTGTGTGTGATAGGGGAACCTGGTGTCTGGGCTACTGCGGGTGTAATGTTTCGCGGACGAACAGGAACCTCCCGTTGTATGCTGCCAGAGTTGCTTTTTCACCCCATTGTAGTCGCTTTTTCCGGCAAGCGACATGCGCAGTACGGAACCGTAGCTGTCGCATTGCTACCGGAAGAGAGTGGGAATGAGAGCGAGCGCTGGGCATCTTTGGAAAAAGGGGGATGATACCGCTATACAATACTAAACACATTATGCTTTATTCATGTTCTCTCCTGATTCCTTCTCACATGTACCCTGTTCTCCATTTCGCCTTGTTACATCCCGTTTGTCGCAAAAGTCGAACCCGTCGCAGTCAAACTCGAAGCAAAAGTGCGGTGTGATTTTGTGATGAGTTGCTTAAATTCTTGCCGTTCACAGTAAGTACGGGATATAACATCTGCATTATGTTCCTGAACGAGCGGTCGCCGCATTAAGGTTTTGGTATGTGCTAGGTACGCAAGACGGTTAAGTGCATGGGAAAAAATGACTGAACCATGTGGCTGGGTGGCCCGGTTGTGTGCGAGCGTTGTTATCGGCAGGTTCCGGGGGCTGGCAGCGAGTTTGGTACGGTGGACGCGCGGGGAAGCATGGCGCGGTGCGGAAGGCGCACGACGCGTTGACCTGCGAACTTCGACTTTACTTTACCTCACTTCCACCTTCCTCATCACGACGCGCCACATAGGGTGCGTGCTTCTATCTTATCTTCTTTCCCTTCTCAATCGAACGATCTTTCATTAGATCTTTGAAAGCAAGATGCAATTGGTCATGATGCATATAGACGTGCCTACTGCAGGTTTGTATAGGTATTGCCGCACGATTCCCCAGCATCGTTGGCACATATCGCGGGGTCGAGAGACTGCTCTCTCAGCCTGCTGCCTGACACAGCCACTCCCCAGCAAGATCTCGAGGAAGACTTTCTAAGGCTCCGATAATCTTGAAGCTTTAAAAGCTTTTCAAAGGGTTTCACACTCAGTTCGACTCGTCTTGTCTTACCCACACAATCGCGAACGAAAGCCGCCTGGAAGCGACCATGGCTAGCCTTGGCAAGTTAACGAACGCTATCATGCACATAGCCCAGGAGAACACAGCAGCCCTCGTCAATATTAATCTGGATTTCTCTATGCTCAGGTTCGAAGCCCCTCCAGAATTCATGGGATTGTGCTCCAGTCTTTCGCCAAAGCGCAAGGCTGAGGCAGAAGACGGCATGATACACAGCACGGCTCGAAAGCTGTTCGCTCTTTTTGAGTCAGAGATCCCTGCTGTTCCTGAATTGCTTGAAGCATACGGGAAGCGAGCCAGTGAGATAGCAACGTCAGAGAATACGATGAGTTCTCAGGAAAGTGTTCATGGGGCTTTCGCGGATTACATCGGCGCTGATGGCACAAGCATTTTAGCTGCAGCTACTTCGGGCGATGGAGCTGTGACTATGCACTTGCTTGCTTGCCTGCTAGCCCGCATGTGGAAGAGGTCACAAGCGATCTCTATCTGGCAGGAGCTTGTCCAGCAAAGAAAATCCATCCTGAGTAAAAAGGTGGGTTCTTCTGCTATGCTACATGCGAATGAGCTAGCTGCGTCCATGATTCACATTGGGAGAAAACAGCTGGACGAATGGGACGCCAGTGCCAGGTAGGTGATCACGCTGTTCTGGAGAGTGGTTAACCCGCTAATATGTCATCTAGAGCATGGCTTCAATATGCGGATAGTGTAAAAAAGCTCGAGCAAACGAACCTAAGGCTCGTCATTGACGGAGCTAATCTGCCAGTATCCCGAGATAAAGAGCTGTACTCCTCTGTGATGGCAGTCTGGAAGCATGCGATGAAAGCGATGAACGACTTGATTTTGGGACGTCCTCAACGTATTAATGACGGCGATGTCATGTTAGGACTTCTTTCCTGGCACCTCTATCCAGACATGACTGTCTTGGGCGTTGGAACTCGAACCTATCATGTGCCTCAGCAGGACAGATTGATTGCTCCTGGAGGTATGATCACAGTAGGCATGGGGAGTAGAGAAGGGTGTCCAGATGAAACCATTTATTGGTCTCTTCCGCTTGCCCATATGCGATTCTATGGGGATCCGGTCAACGCAGAGCGTCGTCATGGCATGAAGGATTCTCAAGTATCTTATGCAGACTTCCGTTATGTTATACTTGGGAGTGTACTGTCCTCGTGGAATATGGAGAACAATGATATCGATCTTGCGATGCAATGTATCATTCTGCTTGATGATTCCATCAGCAATGATCCTTTGCAGATGAGAAACATACAAGAGTTGGATTGGTCGGTTTCACTGGCAAAGTGCTGCAAGGCTTTCCAACAAGCAAGCGAGGTGGAGAAAAAACACGGAATGGCCCTGATTATGTTTGGCATCCGCCGCTGTTCGAACTTCCTAGCAAAGCATGACAAGCACCCGCTTCCTCTGTTCGGCCTCACAGACATGCGTTCTCTCATTGACGTCGTCAACTTCCCTACACCCGATAAAATACAGCGCCGGATCGACTTTCTCAGATGGTGGGCCAATAACCACCCAGACAGATCCAGTCTCAAGGGAAGCATCATTCGTTACAGTCCTGCGCGGCAACCTAACGACGACAGTACTGTCTTCTTTTGCACTACCGTCTTCAGAACCAGCAACCGACAAGTTGGACACAAGAGACGTCGAACCGAAGAACCTTACCCCGGCAATCAAGAGCATCTCAGTTGGCTGATTGACGACAAGCTCGACTCGCCCCAAAGTTTCATCGCTGTCGATTATTCGGTCGCGACAGAGATGGATGGACCGACTATAGACCCGTCAAAGATTCGAACGATCTCTGGGCTTCAAGACCATGGTATCGTTAAGCTACCACCAGGTCCCAACATGAGCATACAAGACTTTGAGTTTGTCTGTGGAGATGCAGGGAAAGCTGCTATTTACCGACCCATCAAACGCGGTAAACCTGCACTCTCTCGCAATGCAATAACACTTTCCGGATTCCTTCGCCTCTATAGAGGAGGCTTGGTTGAGGTAGCAAGACTGACTCAGCAGCTGCTAATTCGGTCAGCAGGAGGCAACGATTTCTTTCAAAGTTTAAAGGTTCTGAGTCATGTAGAAGAGATCTATGAAGGCCTACCTGGTGCCTGCGTTGATCTGCGAGTGACATCGCAACCCGTACCGGGGTCGCTTTGGTCAGCCCCTTTCCAAAGAATATCTCAAATTGGAAGGGCTCAATACGCATGGGGTTCGTATTCGTCAGCCCCTCTCAAAATACCTGAACATGAATTGCCATCTCCAATTACGATCAACCACGCCTTCACTGCTGTGGCGTTCTTCGAGACTGGAGAGATGCAGCTAGATCCGTACAAGTTGGAAGGAGTACTAGCACTATCACACAATAACTCAATATTTGTGGCATCGCAAATGCTCGAAGATCCCACAAAACCCAGTTCAAAATATCTTATCAAGAGGTTGACAGGAAATATTGGCAGACCCGGGTTCGCATTACTGATATCACCGAATGACCCCCGTATGCGAGAATACGATTTCAACAAGTACGTCGTGGAGTACGAGCAATTCAATGGGGATCTTGTTGACAGTTTCTCGGCCACGTCTCTTCATCTCTCTCTTACTGGATATGAGCTCCCACTTGACGTCGAGCCCCGCGGTAATCGTGACTCTGAAGCATATTTCGTCGAGACGAACGTCTCCGTGTACGATGGCGGCGATTGGGTGGGAGACGTTGACATTATGAGGGCGCAAAAAACATGGCCACACCACGGAGATTGCGACCACGATGTGGAGCAGCGGAAACAAAGGAGCCACCTTCCGAAAAGCATGCAGGCAGTCGACAGCTGGAAAGCTTTTCTGGACGCACCGGTCGGAGGTGGTGTTCTTCGTGCTTTTGGAAATCCAATGGCCCGACTTGCAGCGGCAACTTTGGCCATGCAAAAGGGTTACAAGTTTCACATTTTGAGCCCGAATGGCTGCTGGGCATGTGTCAGGCATGATGTCTTTCCACTCGAGCCACGTTACATCGCCTCTCAGATAGAGCGGCAGGATTATAGCTTTAGCCCAGAAAATGTCCCTGGAGAGATTAGTAACATGGATACTGAGGATGAGGACGACCATCTCACAGATAATTGCAGCAGTGAATCTGGCTCGGATGATTTGAACGAAGAGGAGCCAAAAACACAACCTGGGGGCCTTTACAGTGCGGGCGTTGGAGATGCTCCAGCGGACGACATTGCCCAAGACTTGTTTCCAGAACTGGAGCCTATCTGCCAGATTGAAGAAGAGCCAACCGATCCCACCGGACTGAACTTTGCTGTAGACGTTATGTTCATATGCTAGAAAGGTTAGAAGACTTGTCACAAGAGATCATGTTGGTCAAGATCAAGAGCTGCTATCGAATATGTCTCAAGGAAAGCGAACAAATTGCATGAGAAGGTTCTAGAATGACACTGTGCTACGGTAGGTGAGAAAAAAATCACTATCTCGACCGTCATCTCATGTCTCTTCCTATCGGCCGGATGTTTCACCAATCTCATCTTCTTTGGGATTATGATGACTGGTATCTTTCACAATGACTGGTCCATTTCTATGACGCCACACCTCCAAAGTCCTGTTCACATCCGATATAGGAATCAAGATACGCTTTCCTCATTGTGAGGTTCGTCGCCACTGCCGTGGTTGGTGTTGTTGTTGCTCCTGCCGCGACCTCGTTTGCATTCGATTGCACTTTACCGGGCCAGTCTGTGCACAAGTCTCCCCTCGCAACGTCCATTTCTTCTCCAACATCGACACTTGCATAGCCCGTCCATTGTATGCATCCATCTACTTGTTAGCTTCTTGGAGCGAGAGCAGACTCACTTGGCATTGCACATCTAGCCGTCTTTCCTTTACCGGCCTCGTCAACGGACTCGCTGGCGGTCAAACGATCGAGCGAGCGCCCTCAGTGTCAACAGCGATAAACAACAACAAACAGAATCCGGTCATGGCTTTTGTCTGATCCCACCCATTACAGCGAGCTCGACTACCTCAACAACGCATTGCGAGCTTTTTTTGGCTTGGACACTCACCTTACTGTCTTTCATATCTTGGTCTTCGCCTTACCTTTTCATCACAGCAACGACAGCTGCACTACTCGAGGACGCCCGCCTTGACAACTGCGAGCTTCTATACAAAACATGGATTCCAGCTTCCTTGGTCGCCCGCCCACGCGTCGACGCGCATTCGGTGACGGCACCAATCGCGCAAATGAGGGCCCACGCCCCCAGCGAGGCAACGAAAAGCGCAGCAACAGTTATACATCCTCGTCGCCTCCACCGCTTCCCCACAACGAGTCTATAGTTCCAAATGGTACGCTTTCCGTTCGGCACGAGGACGTTTCGCCAGAAAACAAGCGTCTGTCCGCTGTTCAAGCCCACGGAGGTCGACCCTACAACCCGAAGCGCGATTCCGAAATCTCTAATGCAAGCACCAACGCTTCCAGTTCAAACCGCCGCCGCAAGACACACATTGGTCCTTGGCAGTTGGGAAGGACCATTGGACGAGGTGGCTGCTCGCGTGTGCGGCTTGTCAGGCACAGCGGCACAGGACAATATGGCGCCGCGAAGATCATCTCCAAGGCTACGGCAGAGAAAGTGCGCGCCCTGAGCTTGGCCAACCTCATTCAGAGTGCTGAGCAAGAGTCTTCACTATACCCTGATGGCAAGGTGATTCCATTTGGCCTTGAACGAGAGATATGCATTATGAAGTTGCTGGATCATCCCAACATCGTCCGCCTTTATGATATCTGGGAGAACCGCGATGAGCTGTAAGTACTGCACACACCGCACACCCCCGTCAATCCGTCTAATATGACTCAGTTACCTCATCATGGAGTTTGTCGAAGGCGGCGAGCTGTTCAGCTATATCCACGAGCAGCATGGACTGATTGAGATCCATACCGTCCATATCTTCCGCCAGATAATCGCGGCCCTGATTTACTGTCATCGTATCAATATCCACCATCGCGACCTCAAGCCCGAGAACATTCTGCTGGACAGAGATACCATGACGGTCAAGCTTGTCGATTTTGGCATGGCTGCATTGCAGCCCATTGGCAAGAAGCTTACCACACCCTGCGGTAGCCCTCATTACGCTGCACCGGAGGTTATCAAGACTACATCTTATGATGGAGGAAAGGCAGATGTATGGAGCTGTGGCGTCATCTTGTTTGTTCTCCTCACTGGCACGCCTCCCTTCAACTACTCTGGTGATGACCGTGATCTGAAGCACCTGTTTCGCGACATCGCAGCGGCCAAGTACATCATGCCGGACAACATCTCTAGAGAAGCTCAAGACCTTATTGGGAGGATTCTGATCGCTGATCCAAACCGTCGCATCTCCATCGATGAGATCTGGGATCATCCTTTTCTCCGCAAGTATTCGCAAGAGCTAAACTTCATGGGAGAGAACGCGAACGTTAATCACTGGACTGGACCCCTCCCTGCGATTGCAGAGTGGACAAATCTAGAGCGTAAAACCGTCGACCGCGAGATCTTGCGGTATCTGCGCACGCTCTGGCACAGCGAGAAGGAGGAGGTCCTGATCCAGAAGCTACTGAGTCTAGAGTGAGCAGCGTTTTCCACAATACACATGTGCAACTGCTAATCGTTGAACAGAGCAAACCAAGAGAAGTATTTCTACTCTGCGCTGAAGAAATACCACACCGACCAGCTTGAGAACTACCAACCGAGCGCGCATTATGCCGTAGCTCATTCCAACAGCGACCACCACCACAATACGCGGCATTCACCCGCACGCAATGATATAAATGAGCTGCCCACAAACAATCACGACCACAAGCGTTCGCAGTCCGCCTACTCAATATTGAACAACGAGCATCTATACTCGAAGCATAGCCTCTATGAGTCGCCTGTCTCTGAGGCTAGCTACGACCCATACCGAGCTTCACGGCAGCCGATCATTCCCATTCCAGAAGACGCACCGCTCAACCAAAATGTTACAGTTCATCGGGGGCACAGCAGCCGCAGCGGCAACCAACGTCTTACCACTGCTCTGGGACATGAAAAGGGAAACTCATTACGCGTTCAGGCACTACGGAACAACTCCAAGCATAGCTCTGCAACGTCGCGCCGCTCTACGCGAAGCATTCCCTCTCATAAGAGCATCCCTTCTTCTCATCGTGCCCCTTCGGTTCAGCGGAGTTCAATCTCTCGGTCCTCTCTTGCGAGCTCACACTGGCCTAGTAGTCCACCCGTCATTGCTCGCTCCACTGGCATGGGAAAGCGAGGTGTGAGCTTTTCGCATCTGCGTGATCGTCGGTCTTCCGCGGCAACAGTTAGCAGCTGGCAGACTGAAGTCGGATCTTTTGTCGACCATATGTCTCATAGACCCCACACGTCTATTGGGTCCTACAGGCCATTTTGCAAGACAAGCACGATCCGTTCAGCCCCCAAGCCGAGGACCCTTCTGAGCTCGGAGACGCCACGCTTGAAGCTTAGAAAGCCAGAGAGTCCTACCAAATATATCGAAGGAGAGGCTCGGAAGTTCAGCCAGGATTTGGACAAATTCATGGACGTGGTTTTCAATTCTCCTTCTGTTGGCTCTAGCGTTCAGTCAGATGCTTACCACGACGCCTCGCAGTATGACAGCCCTCCGACTTCATTTTCCAACACGCGAGACTCTGGCGGCAGTACCTTGGGTGCCACACCTGGTGTCAAGGGGCTTCTTGGAGATCGGCCACTGCCTCCGATCCCGGCGGAGACTCCCAATACTCTCCTGGAGCGAAAGCTGGCGGCGACTCGTGAAGAGATAGCCCAGCTATTGAACGAGGATGAGAATAGCACCGCACGAATCAACAACGTACTCGAAAACCTCGATCGCTTGATGCTGCCTGCAGTCGGTGGCAAGCGTATAGTATCCGCTCCCGTCAAGTGTCCGGAGCCTAGGTCGCTTCGTGTGATTCCTGAGGAGGCAAAGGCTGACAATGGAGATGGGTTTGAAATCCACGTTCCCAAGCAGCGAGCTGTCGCTGACCCTATTAGGCCGCAAGGCCGTCGTGTGGTGACCGAGCTGCCGCAGACTATTCGTATCGTCGATGGATCGCCCATCCGCATCGCCCCTTTGAACGTTCGCAAGCGCAGTGGTACAAGCTTAAAGACGAACGCTACACAGGAAGCGCCTGCGATACCCATCCTCCAGCCATACCATCATGTACAGAATGATCTGCAGGCTCTACCTACGGAACACGCCCCTCCCGCCCTCGAAAAGCAGAACACAGTGCTCAAGAAGAAGAAGTCGCTGTGGTTTCGTCGCAATACCGGAGAACAGGAGCGCGAGCAGGAGAACAAAGAGAACCAAGTGAAGAAGAAGCAGTCAAATTCGCTACTCCAGATCCCGGAGGCATGGCAAGGTCTTGACGATCGCAAGGAGAGGAACGACCGTATGGCCTTTGCGAACATCGATAACACAAAGGATGACCACAAGCCGTCAGATGGCAGTATTGGAAGCGAGTTTCCTATGCGCAATAGTAGTACAGCTACTACGAAGAGCGAGTCTGTTCGCAAAGGCTTCTTCGCCTTCTTTAGCAAGAAGTCGAAGGATGACAAGGGCAGGAGACCTATGGAGCTGGGGGGTAAGCATACATTCCATCACTCGGACTCCATCTCACATACTGATATATCTGCAGCACTCAACTTCAGCTCATCTTCCATCTTATCCAACTTCGATATCGGATCCGACAACAACAACGATAATGCTCGTACCGGTCCACCAGAGATCCAGATGAACTGGTTATCACGCTTCCTCCACATCAAGCCGGCGAGCAAGACCCTCTGTTTCCATATCGGCCGTGGCAAAGTTCGTCAGGATCTCGTTCGTCTGCTGCGCGACTGGCAGCGCTTCGGCGTTCAGGACGTATCGCTGGATCGCGAAGTAAACTCCATCAGTGCACGCATTGACAAGAGTAACCGTAAGTACCTACCCCGAGCGTGTCTTATGTTCAGCGCATGGTGTCTCAGAGATCGGCAATTCGAGGTGGAGCTGCTGGAAGCTGAGCTCGTATGGCGATGTAATGCTGCATTTGTTTTGTTGCTACTTGAAAGACACTTGCTAACAACCACGTCTTACAGACCTCAAAATCAAGCCCGTAACTTTTGTCATCGAGCTCTTCGTCGTACTCGAACACGGACGTCGAGCGAATCTTTGCCTCGCACGCTTCACGCAAACCCGCGGCGCAGCCTCCAGTTTTCGAAAGGTTGTCGATATCGTCGAAGACGTCTGTCGCGCTCGCTGCATGTTGGTTGAAGATGAAGAGAAGAAGGCTTCCATGATGGCGGTTTTGGAGTAGGATACCAAGAGCAGGAAATTACGAGAAGATAACAATGGTAATGGAGAGGAAATCGGTGAAGGAGGGCGTAAAGAATGGGGATGCTTGGATACCAGATAGCATACTTCTTCCTACTTGTGGGTAGGATCAGTATGTTGGATCAGGGTATTTTGTTCGCATCACATGCATAATGTGAGCATGGCAGGATAATAACGAGGAGGGATGCAAAGGATTCTTTCTGCACACGATACAGATAGACAATCCTTCACGTGCTTCTTCATTTGGCATGTGAATGTCTGTAAGATATTGGATGGGCTGATACTGGTTTCCTTTCACGTGTACCCATCCTAGAATAACACCTTAATGCGTAATGGTAATACTTTCTCTTTTGCACATGTTTTCAAACTTCTCTACTTAGGGCTTCCGTGTTGATCGCCTCGCCTACTCGTTGGATAGGCTTCCGCTTTGCACAGATACCTCTGCCATCCTCCGATCACAATCCCAACAGCCCCAACCCCGTCACAGCGGTGATCACTGCCCCAACAACCAACACTACAATCCCACCCTTGTCCCCTCTTTCCTTCAATCCTTCTACTGCAACCCATGTATCCGTCACACACACCAACACCCAACTGCACATCAGCACACCCGTCTCTTTCGTCTGTCCCCTAGCGTGAAGCCTATAAATCGGTGTATGAAATCAGTACCTATCTCTTTTCATCCCGTTACAGTGACGCTACTGACCAAAACAGACTGGTTGCAACAGCAACATCGCGTATACCGAGGAAGGTCATGGACTTTTGGTTGATGGTGTGGCCTTCGGGGGTGGTGGGGTAGACGCCGAGGGCGGCTGCGGCGGTGATGGGGCGAATGAGAGAGAGGGCGCCGAGGGCGAAGAACGTGGTGGTCAGGCCTAGGCCGATGTTTCTCCAGGTTGGTTGGGACAGCAGATGTGAAATGGAAGGCATATTTGCTTTGACGTTGAAGGAGATGTGAGGTTTGTGACTAGTGGGTGGGAGTCTGGAATGGATGCTGGTGGAAGAACGCCGGGGAGAATTTGTATATATATATACAAATTATGTATGTGCGTATTCGAATGTCTAATTGTCATTCTTCTTATTCTTTTTGTTAGCTGTTCAACTCCTTTGTGCGGTGTAGTGTATTCATGTGCTCTGCTAGTCAGCGTCGAGGGAATAATTCCGCACCTTACATAAGAAGCACGATGCTGCTTAGTGGTCGAGACGGCTATACATGATCAGTAATATCAGGGTGACGATTTCATGGTAGGCTTTATGCTTCTCGCTGCATAATGCGGCGCTTCGTAGTCTGTCAGTATCGAGATGCTGTGACACTGTCACCACGGCTGTTATCAGACTGTGGCAGACACACGCTAACGCAGCTAGGAAAGCTTAGCACGCAATACCTGCGCCTCGCAATGCTGCATCGTTCAATGAAGCAAAGTACCTCTTTGATGAATGTAAATCGTTCATTTCGCATCAAGCACTTGTTGCTACAATAGGCATATGGTGATTATGGAAGGTTGCGCTTGCGACATAGGACGTATCTAACGAGTCCCCAATAGCTCTTGCCTTCTTACACTTGCAGCGCCTACCGCGTTAGACCAGTATGATTTCAGTCACTGAGTCTTCCAGTGTTCACTCCGCACTCCACACTCTTCACCCACTCTCTCGCCGCTGTTGCCTGGAAGTCGGCGATGGTGCACCCGCTTACCATGCTACACAACTGAACTCGCATACTCTGCTTCGACCATTTACAGTCAACGTCAGGCTCTTTCTTCCCAAACCGCTGTCTGTCACTCACCTCAGTTGGCTCGCACTTATTGTGGTCTCCGCAAATGAGGAGTGTTGCGCCGCATACTGACAAACTCGTCGATTGCTTCGCGCCCAGATCTACCGCCCTCCGCATAACCACGAAGAAAGATACCGAGACCACACTACACGCCCCAACGTATCGATGAAACATGTATAGACAAGGATTCGCCCTTCGTTCCCTGGCAGTCTACCTGCTGCTGCTGCTCCTCTTGGCAAGCTCTACAGCTGCAGACGAGGATGATAAATGGGTAGTTGGTGTCGTCAATGGCAAGAAATGGAAGGTCAGAGATGACCGGCAGCCATCTCTCTATACTGCCGATTACGGCGACTGCCTAGGCGAGAGCGCCATCAACGTTACCAGATTTGATGCCGCTTACTACAAGGACAACATGACCATCATCTTCCACTTGGAAGGTGAGACTGGGCTCCGCAGAGAGGACATAATGATGAACATTGGTGTTTACGCGTATGGAGAGAGTCGCTTTGATCTTACCTTCGACCCTTGCAACGCCAACATCAACAGCGCCTGTCCCGTTAGAGCCGGCGTTCATATCGAGGCGGCAGGTATCACACCGATTAACCAGAACGACACCGCTGGAATCCCAGAAATTGCACTCAGCATCCCCGACTTTGAAGGCCAGGCCATCCTTCGGCTGTTCTCCAACTCGACGCAGAATGAGATTGGCTGTTTCGCTGCGCAGATCACCAACGGCTACACGTTCCAGCAGAAGAGCGCTGCAAGCTCAACGCTAGGAGTCTTCACTCTTCTAGCCATCCTCTCTTCGTTCGCCACGGCTGCCTATGGATCCGATATCGCCGATATGCGCAAGCATTACGCACATTCACCGTCGGTTTCAGTCGTCTTTGCTGTTTGGCATCACATCTTCTATACCGGCGCGCTCTCGATGAATTGGCCGAGTGTCCTCGTGGGCTTCTGGAGCAACTATGCCTGGGCTGGAGGTATGATATACACTGAGCCAATGCAGAACATGATCAATGGCTTCATCGGCTCGAACAAAGGGAACACATCGCAAGTCGGTGCTGCGGGTACGGGCGAGAACAATCCTAATCTTGGGGGCGGCGTCGACATCCATCAGATATACAAACGAGGTGTGCTTCCTCGGGGTCTAAATCTTCAAGCTGCTTTATCGAAGCGCCAGTCCGTCGAAGCGAGCAGCGGGTTCCAGTACTACGGACTGCCAGTCAAACCTGGGCTTCCACTTCCAGGCAACTATTCGGGATTCGCTGGTACTCTTGCGACGGAACGTATCCCAGCGAGCAACGCATTCATGACTGGACTGCTCTGGTTCTTGATCTCGATTGCATGCATTGTTGTCTCCATACTCTGCCTGAAAGTTGTCGAAGGCCTGAGTAGAATTCGCATGGTCAAGAAGGAGCGCCTGGCATTCTTCAGAGGTCACTACCTTGCCTTCACCATGCTATCTGTTCTGCGCGCCGTCTTCATCGGGTTCTACATGTTGACATTCCTCGCCATGTTTCAGTTCTCGTACCTAGCCCTCTCTGCTCCTGTTGCAGTGGCCTGTATCGTCTTCGTTGCGGTGGTGTTCGGTATCGGCAGCATCGCCGCCTACGCTTGCTTCTCCAGACTCCGCATCGGGAAATATGTCTCTGAACCCGACCGCTTGAACATAGCAAGGCGAAGAGTGTGCAAGATCGTCCCATGGATCAGCATTTCCAGGAACAGCAGTATCCCGCGCTCTGAAGACGAGGTATATATTGTTACGATTCCTTGGTGGACGATACACGCCATGGCGGATACCATATCAATCCATGCTGATGAGCAATACACTACAAGATTCGGGTGGCTCGCCTCGCGCTATAGGAGAAGCCGCTGGTGGTTCTTTGTTGTCTGGCTATTCTACGAGTTCATTCGAGCAGGCTTCCTCGCCGGCGCATCAACTCAGCCCTTGATCCAGGT